>Ga0208019_1001253_pt1 | contig 13556 bp, 15 predicted proteins | sample CB_VirMetaG_5_FD_184540 | JGI IMG/M metagenome (GOLD analysis project Ga0208019, IMG submission 184540) | Freshwater to marine saline gradient viral communities from Chesapeake Bay - CB_1508_1D Viral MetaG (SPAdes) (version 4) | ecosystem: Environmental > Aquatic > Marine > Coastal | place: USA...
AGGCACTAGGTGTTGACACAGATGAAAGCAAACTACTCAAACTAAGCATGAGCATGATTGATGACGTTGCTAAGACTATTAGTACGTTTATGAAAGACTATCGTGCTATGGCAGAAGAAGACCGTCCTAAGGTTCTGTTCGTTATCGATAGCTTGGGCATGCTACTAACTCCTACTGATGTTGATCAGTTTGACAAGGGTGATATGAAGGGTGATATGGGACGTAAGCCCAAGGCACTTACAGCCCTTGTGCGTAACACAGTAAACATGATTGGTAGTTATAACGTTGGTATGGTATGTACTAACCACACATACGCATCACAAGACATGTTTGATCCAGATGACAAGATCTCAGGTGGACAGGGCTTTATCTACGCATCAAGTATTGTTGTTGCTATGCGTAAGCTCAAGCTCAAAGAAGATGAAGATGGTAATAAGGTAAGTGATGTGCGTGGTATTCGTGCAGCATGTAAGGTTATGAAAACACGCTACGCAAAGCCATTTGAAGGCGTACAAGTTAAGATTCCATATGAGACAGGAATGGACCCTTATAGTGGTTTGCTTGATATGTTTGAAAAGCAAGAGCTACTTGTTAAGCAGGGTAATCGTCTAAAGTATATTACCGCAGCAGGTGAGGAACTACTAGAGTTCCGCAAAGGTTGGACCGGTGAAAAACTTGAAATCATTATGAATGATATTTCTAACGGTTTGATAAGTAATTCCGAAGATGAACCTCTAGAAGAAGAAATTGAAGAAGAACTAGAGGTTGTAGAGGAATAATATGGAAGAAGATGAGACCCTAGTAGAAACTTGGCTAATTCTAAAAGAGTACATCAAAGACAAACAGCAGGCAGCAGATCATTGGATTAGTGTAATGATTGATAACGGCATGCCAGAAGAAACTATTAGTGCTCTAGCAGGTGCTGACAAGTATCTCAGGCAGGCTGTTGAATATAGTGGCGGCTTCGAACAAGAAGATGATTTTGACGAGGACGAGGACTGGTAGTTGACAACACTAGCAAATACTGTATAATAGTAGTATGGCAAACTGGTATACCATTGTTGTAGAAGATATCGGAAAGATACCTGACTTTATTGATCACTTTGAAAATGAACTTGAACAAGCTCGTAAAGAAGTTGGCATACATGGACTTGTTGAGAAAAGTATCAAAGAACTCCCAGCAGTAACTGAAATACGTTTTAATCAACTGCAAGAGGTTGAGGCTGTACTCAATCATCTAAACATACAGCTACGTAAAATTAGACGTAAGCACTTTACAAAATATTTGGAAAACTATCCACGTGCACTTAGCAGCCGTGATGCTGAAAAGTATGTGGACGGCGAAGATGAAGTAGTAGACTTTGAAACAATCATTAATGAAGTAGCACTACTACGCAATAAGTGGTTGGGTATTATGAAAGGCTTAGACAGTAAACAGTGGATGGCTGGACACATTGTAAGACTACGTACAGCGGGCATGGAAGATGTCTCTGTCTAAATACGATGCTGTATACAATCTACTGCTTGAGGTAGAACAGTCACGTGAAAAGTTTGATGTAGAGCAACGCAGTCTACTTAAAACAATGCGTGACAAAGAAACAAGCAGAGAAGGTTGGAAACGCTATAGAGATTGTCAAGCATTGTTTAGTACTGCTGACAAGTATCTCAGCCAAGCACACAGTGAAGCACTGCTAGCTGTCAAACGTCCTACTGATACTAGTATAAGAAAGATTAGACATAACTTGGAACTGTTTGACGAGACTTGGCAGAACGCTAGGCAATGGTCACTAATAGGAGCACTTAGCTAATGTTTGCAACCGCAGAAGAAAGTCATGCTCATAGTAGAGAAACACTAGAAGAGTTTTGTTACCATATTGAGTTTTTACGTAGCATCAAACGTGTATGCGATATTGGATGTGGTAAAGAACAGTTGGACATTAACTATTGGGCTGCTCTAACAGATCAAGATGAAGAAAATCCCCAGCCACTTAATATCAAATGTACAGCATTAGATCTCAAACGTCCACCTGATCTAAAAGTAAAAAACGTTAGGCGCATAGGACACGACTTTAATATAGATTTGAGTGTGCTAGGGGACAAGACACAAGACATCGTTTGGTGTCATGACTCGCTACAGTTTGCACACAGCCCGCTAGATCTACTATTTGAAATCAATAGAATTTTAGACCCACAGGGCATGTTATATCTGTATGTGCCAAGTACTATCAATGTTTACTATGGACGTTTTGAAAGTTATTGCCACAACAATCAACTGTTTACCTTCACACTACCGCAGTTGATCTACCTACTTGCTATTGCAGGATTTGATGTTAAGGATGCTTATTTTCGTAAGCCAAAGTTTGTAGATGGAATTGATTGTGTAGTCTACAAGAATAGCGAGCCGTTAGAAAAGTCTACTACATGGGGAGACTTAGTTGACAAGGATCTATTAAGTGCTAGTGCACGTGACGTTGTATTAGCTAAAAACTATTTGTCAGATCAAGGCCTACTTACTCAATGGCTAAATGGCGAAGTGTTTGACTATAGATATAACTCTAGAGCTTAGTTCTTAAACGCTGCCATTGCGTTCCTATCTCATCTGCACGCCATTCTATGTTGCACATGTTTATAAGCCATTCTTCACGTCTATAACAGACACGTTCTCTATACGTACTACTCATTTCCCAAGCAAGACTATGGCAGGTAGTAACAGCAGGTATGCCCTGTATGATACTGTTTACACCTGCGTTACTACTATGGCTAACCGTTAGATAAGTTTCTTTTAGTTGATCTTCGAGATCAAAACTGTCATAAGTTTGCTGTACTTTTTTAGCAATCTGCCATTCACATCCTTGATCTTTGTACCATTGCTCGTCTTGTATTTGAAAATGCACACGTTCTCTGTAGCGTGGATGCGCTCTTAACACAATAGGCTTATCATAGTATTTGCGTAAGTCTGTTACAGTTTCGCGGAAGTATGTGTCCATGTCTGGCATGTCTTGCCACTGTAAACTATGTGCATGCTGTCCGCATACTAAAATGTAGGGTTTGTCCTCTAACACCCACGGTGCTCTTTCAATACCTAAATGCTTGACCCTGTCAGGATTTATACCCACATCAAGTGCAAAGTCGGCGTCACGATTGATGCCATTAATACCTAACTTCCAAGTTTCGTTACGTATTAGTCCGCCAACTTCTATCACTACAACTGGCTTACCTTGTGCACGATAGTGATCCCAAACTCTTTTATTGCCACTCATCTTTCCAAACCACAACACACTCCAGATGAGAGCAGCATCAGCATCCATGCTACCCGCAACTAATTCGTCTGTGGATTGTATTGCGCTAAGTAGTTGAGGATATACCATATCCTTGTTGCTAGGCAAGTTATTTGGAAAGTGAGCTATCTTCATGGTAAATAATAATATGCGTACATTATCAGTATTTAGTACATGGCACAAAGGCGGTTATAAGAAGTATGGAGATCACTTTATACAGGGTTTCCTACAAAACTGGCCTACTGAAGTAAAGTTAACGATATATGCAGAAGACCATGAACCCAACACATATAACGCTGACAACATAGAAGTATTGGACCAACGTAGCACATTGCCAGATCTTAAAGCATGGCAGGAGCGTCACAAAGATAATCCACATGCTCACGGCTGGAACAAAGACAAGACAAAGAAAAGTTTCTTATGGGACGCAAGTCGCTTTGCAAACAAAGTATTTGCATTATGGCACTTTGCCAAACACACTGATGCGGATGTAATGATTTGGTGTGACGGCGATGTGCGTACACACACTCCAATGCCTATGGAGTTTTTACAAGAGATTGCTCCCAGTGAACAACAACTTACCACACACCTAGGACGTAAAACTTGGCCAGAATGTGGTTGGATGATGTTTAACAGACACCATCCACAGTTTGCAGAGTTTATGGAACAGTGGCGTTGGATATATGAAAGTGATGACATCTTTAATCACGAAGAGAGTCATGACAGTTTTATATTTGGTGAACTAGTACAGGACTTTGTAGACGCAGGACATAGAGACTTAGGCGGCCCAGGTATGGGAGGTCATGTATTCATTAACAGTGTACTAGGCAAGTATATGGATCACCTTAAAGGCTTTCGCAAGGAAGTTGGTAAGAGTTTGGTAGGAGATGTTTACGGTAATCGCAGTCAACACTTCGACACCAATCCATGGTGGCAGGATTTGAGACATGTAACTAAATCTCAAATACGGCAAGAAAAATTAAAAAACCCGCATGAATACGATGCGGAGCAACAAGTTAAATCAAAAGGATTAAAGTGATGGGATGGAACCCCTTTAAAAAGAAAAGTTGGACAGATGTTGGTAATACAATAGTAAGTGGAACAACAGATGTAGGTAACACAGTAGCAGATACAGCAACAGATGTAGCAAATACAGTAGCAGATGGCACAGTTGATGCCGCTAATACAGTAGCACAAGGCACAGTAGATGCTGCCAATACAGTAGCAGATACAGCAACAGACGCTTATAACGCAACTGCTAAAGCAACCACAGATGCTATCAACACAATTAACAGTCAAGTACTTCGTCCAGCAACCCAAAGCACAGTGGACAGTTGGAACAAAGCAGCACAAGGTGCACAGATTGGTTGTGATGAATTTACAGCAGGTTGTGTCACAGCAGGAAAAGCATTTGAAGCAGGTGCTGAAGCTGTAGGCAAAGATCTTGTAGCAATGGGCGAATATTTGGCGGAGAACATTTGTACTATTACTGTTAGTGCGGCTATCTCTGGTGCGTTTGCTGCTACACTCAACAACCCAGCAACAGAAGAAGAAACAACAGCAATGTTTGCTCCGCTATGCGCCGAAACAGCAGCAGCGGCAGCAGCAGGTGCAGTTGATCAAGCAGTTATTGCTACAGAATGTAATGCAGTTTGTGCTTACTTTGTTGAAATACTTTGGGCAATTCCGGATGTTAGAGAAGGTGTAGGTGGAAACAAAGCAGCACTTATTAGTGCCCTTGCTACACTGTTAGGACTAGCAATTAGCGAAGCACCATGGGCATATGTAAGTCCACAAACAGCAAGTTTGGTTGTAGCAGGTCTAGTTGGCTATGTTACTGCAAGCCTATGTTGCACAGGTAAACTGCCAGCATGAACGGCAAAATAAGTGTACTACAAAATGTGAATACTGTACTCAAGCATCCCTATCCGCATGTATGTGTGGATGGGGCATTGCCCGATTACATTTACAAAGAACTTGCAGAAACATTTCCGCAGGAACTTGTTTGTAGTACACAGCCGCATGATAGTGGCATAACATATCGTTATAAGTCTAACCCTGCACTAGTTGAAGGTAAGATCAGTAACATATGGCAAGAGTTCTTTGAATACCATACAAGTTCTGATTATTTCAGAGAATGTATAAATCTATTCGAGCCTTGGATTGAGGAACTTTATCCTCAATATCTCGATGACATGTATAGCAAGCCTGTAACGGTACGTGACATAGACAATACTGGCAGTTATGTAACTGACTGTCAGTTTGTTGTGCACGAACCAGTAGACGAAACAGGTACCAGTCGGACACCACACATTGATAATCCTGTGGAAATCTATGCAGGTTTGTTATACATGAGACTTCCAGAAGACGAAAGCATAGGCGGAAACTTTACAATACATGAAGTTACCGGTGAAATAACAGAAGTAAACAAAACACTGGGCAGGCAAGTTGACAACAGTTTACACAACCCTGTCAAACAAGTGCCTTATGTAGCAAATAGTTTCTGTATGTTCCTAAACGTTAAAGACAGTGTACACAGTGTTACGCCACGTATCAAACCTCAGCATCGCAGACAGAGCATTAATATTATTGGTGAGTTTAACGGCACAGGTCGTATGTGGAAAGTACGTGAGTTTAAAACGTGACACGGGAACGCTACACCATAGGTAAAAGTAGCGGTGTGTTTATTAATGATGATACTGTTACAAAAATCTTTAACATCAGAGGTAAAGGTATCAAAGCAGCCCGCGGTAGTTATGAACTATGCTGGCAACGTGAATCAGAGTGTTTAGAAAGACTACGTGGCTGTAGACACTTTCCTCAACTACTCGAGAAGCATCCTGAGCAATTAGGATTAAGAATGACCTATACTGGTGAAAGTTTATTTGACACATGGCAAGAACATAATTTAAAATTATACGTAGACCAAGCGCATGCTATCGCTGATACATTAGAACAAGCAGGTATACAGTATTTTTATCCAGGAATGGATCCAAACAGTAAAACAAAAAACTACAGCAAGTTTCCGCTGAGTAACTTTTGTATAGATGACGGAGAAATAAGTTTAATAGACTACGAACTGGCAAATCCTGTTGGTAGTCCTAGCGAAGCACAGATGAGTGATCGCCTTAGATATTTGTATGATAACTACAATAAGGACCACTTTAGACAAACACTAGTTCACGCACTCGAAAATCCTAGAGAATGTTACGAGTCAGAGCTAATGGCCAAACTTGTAGACAAAGACAAGTTTCCAAAGTTAAAAGATCGTAACCCAAGAGAGGTATGGAAATCAATGACAGCTTTTACAAAGCCAAGTGATAAAATAATCAAAGAATGGCAAAAATATCAAAAACGTTATGGCATGAATGATGCTGTTGATCGTGTGGAACGTATGCAACTAGCAGACGTATGCAAGCCAGAGCATAAACTAGTAGACATTGGATGTAACGATGGCTACATCACAATGCTTGTAGCGCCTATGGTTGCTAGTGCTACTGGTGTAGAGCCTCACGTAGAACTACCCAAAGACAAGCCTGAGAATGTAAAGTGGGCAGTAATGGACTTTAATACATTTGTTGAGCAAAACACTAAACAGTATGATGTACTATTAAGTTTGGCAGTTAGTATTCAGTTGCGTGACTTCGGTGGACTTACAGAACAAGAGATTGTTGATCGCTACTACGACTTGCTAGCACCAGGCGGCATCGTAGTACACGAAACACAGAAATTAGAAAACCGTCCAAACAATCAAACTCATACTACAAACATGCTAGAAGCATTTAACACTAAGTTTGACCAACTAGCACACGGACAAGCTAGACCAAGCGGGCGTAGAGAATACTATCACTTTAGGAAAGTCTAATGGCTTTTAATAATATTATGCAGTTAGCCTGTGCTGAAGTTAGTAAAACTACACAAGGCACAGTAGTTGAATGGGGCAATCAACGTTTTCGTTACACAGAGAGTTGGGTGCAACAGTGCAGTGAACGTGCAGGTAAGACTATACGCAAACCTGTAAACTATGTTTGGGAATACTTTGAAGATTTGGGCTTTCCGGAATACTTAGCTATAGACATTAACACTGAACTACGCAGCATTGCAATGGACTTGAACTTTATTCTCAAAGACAAGTATAACTATACTGAACAGTTTGATCTAGTAACAAACAACGGAACAGGCGAACATATATTTGACCAACGTACAGTATTTGAAAACATGCACAACCTATGTCGTGTAGGCGGTGTAATGTTATGCGTATTACCATTTGCTCCCTGGATTAATCATGGCTTTTACAACTATCATCCTGCGCTGTTCAGAGACATTGCCGCAGCAAACGGCTATGAATGGCAGTTCTTATGGCTAGCACAAAACACAGGCAAGTATGTTGACATGCCCCACACAATGGATGGCTGGGCAAACTACGAACAGAAGAAACCACGCATGCCTATCAGTGATTTAGAACGTGCTTACGATGAACTACACAACAGAGATGGTAAAGCTCAAAATATTAGTATTGTAACAGCATATCGTAAAACATTAGATGCGGCATTTAACATACCTATGCAAGGACGTTATGTAAATGACGTTGTTGATGAATTAAAAACTGAATATAGCAACTCTAACGTTGATGTAAGACAAAAAGATCACACCAGCGCAACTTATTAGTAAATAATGCATGATCCCAAGAATTTTACTAGTTTATCCTAATCTACCTCTGATGATGTCGCCAGCAATGAGCATGGCGATACTAAACGCTATTGGCAAGCGTGAAGGCTGTCTAGTAGAAATATTTGAAACTACACAGTATAGCAGCGAATTTAGTAACAAGCACATTAGGCAAAGTGAAATCGGTGCCGTTAGGGCCAACAAAGATGACGAGGTCAAAGACATGTTTTATGTTGCTGACCCAGATCAAATTATTCCAGATTTCATAGAACATGTAAATCAGTTTAAACCAGACCTAATTATGATGAGTGTCCAAGAGGATGTTTACCGTATAGGGTTACAACTGTTAGACAGTATAAAACATTTAAATATACCAAACATACTGGGCGGTGTGCTAGTAATGAGCGATCCTGCTCTTGTAATTGCAAACCCTTTAGTAGACCAGGTGTGTGTATACGAAGGTGAACGTGTAGCAGTTGATATAATTAACTGTATTAAAGCAGACGAGACCACAAAGTATGTAAAAGGCACCTGGTATAGTGATAGAGATGGTGTACACAAAAATGCTCCCCAGCCCTTAACAAACATAGAAGAAGTTATACCTGACTATACCTGTTTTGAAGTAAAACGCTGGAACAGACCCATGGGCGGCAGAACATTTAATGCCGCTGTGAGCATGGAAACATACCGTGGTTGTCCTTACAACTGCACATACTGCAATAGCCCTAACACCAGAAACATAGCAAATGTATTTGAAGTGGGTAACTTTATCCGTCGCAAAAATGCCAGCCGTGTAGAACAAGAGCTATTAGAGTTTAAAGAGCTGTACAATCCTGATCTTATTATGATACAGGACGATAGTTTCCTGGCTCGCCCTGCAAAAGAAGTATATGAGTTTTGCGAGATGTGGGGCAAGTATAAAATACCATTCTGGATGAATACCCGAATAGAAAATTGCAGACCAGAATATCTGGCAGCACTCAAAGAGGCAGGCATATATCGTATCAGTTTGGGTATTGAAAGCGGCAACGCAGAGTACAGAGAAAATGTGCTTATGCGTAAAGTTAAAAACGAAAAGTATGCAGAATTTTTAGGACATATTAACGACAGTAATATACCATATGGACTTAATGTTATTGTGGGCATGCCATTTGAAACCAGAGACATGATAATGGAAACTGCACAGATGGTCAGAGATGCTAGAGGATATGATGGCATTAACATCAGTATCTTCCAACCCTACCGTGGAACTAAACTCAGACAGATAGCAGTAGACGCTGGCTTTATGGATCCAGATCATATAAATGGCTGGGATAGTGGAGAGATAGGTGGTGGCTTTATGGACAAGTGGGCACTTACCATGCCAGAACCTTATTTACAACAATCTGATCTGAATGGCATAATTAAAACATTTGCACTGTACTGTTTTTATGATGACGAACACTGGCCCAGAATAAGACTGGCAGAGACAGATGAACAACTAAGACAGGAATATATGCAGGACTATACCAGTAAGTTTTTTGATCAGTACCAACAGGGCGGTGCAGATCGTATACAAAAGTTCTGTGCATTACACGATCACACCAGCACTTACCACTGGGAAGTAGCATGAAGGTACTAGCATTTAGACATCAGTTTCAGGGTGCTTTAAAACAGATGGAGTTTGTCCATCCTGACTTACAGATAGTAGACTGGTTTGACAATCCCTATCCAGAAGCAGATCATTATATTACCTGCAACATATACTGTGACAAGTTCAGAGAAGATCCAGTGTTTGACTTTGTGTTAAACACTGGTAAGCCCTACATGATATTTGAGACCGCGGTATTTAAAAGACAAGCACGTAATGGTGCCTGGAAAGACTGGCAGTGGAGACTAGGTTGGTGGCATTTGCTTGCACCTGGTAAGTTTAACAATGTTAATTCGCCCAGTGACAGATGGCTAGCACTCAAAGCTAAACAGCAATTAGAAGTAAAGCCCTGGCGTAAGAGTGGCACACACATACTGATACCATTACAAAAGAATAATGACAGTGTGGTTCAGAGTATGATGGACAGATACGGCAGTATGCGTAACTGGCTTAATACAACAATAACAGACATACGCAAGTACAGTGATCGCCCTATACTGATACGACCTAGTGCTAAAACAAACCCATTAAGCTGGGCAGATGCAAAAAGACTGCCAGGAGTGTCGATAAGTAAGACATATAAAGATAACCCAAGTACAGACGGAACTAAGTTTACAAAGAATATAGAAGGGGGACCAGGGTTATTGACAGAGCTAGCAGATGCATGGGCAGTAGTTGGATATAACACCAGCACGTTGTTTGAGAGTATTACAGATGGTATACCAACAGTAAGTTTAGATCCAGACGCACTTACTGGGCCCTGTAGTATCCCTATAGAACTAATAGAAGATCCTCCCATGGATATAGAACGTGAACAATGGTTATATGATATGGCATATATTAGCTGGAGTATGGACGAAATACAACGTGGTGTTGCCTGGGAACATCTTAAGGGAAAGTACTAATGCAAGAGATAGATAGGGCAGTAATAGAGATAAATGGCGGATGTAATTATACCTGTAAGATGTGTCCACAAACCAATCCTGATGGCACTACAGGTGCCAGAGGCAAAGGCTGGCTACGTAAAATGCCACTGGACATGTTTGAGAGAGCAGTAGCAGAATGTGCTGAAGCTGGTCTAAACGTTGTAAACTTGGACGGCAGTGGCGAAGCGACTCTTAATAGAAACTTGCCAGACTATATTAGTATTGTTAAAAAGTATGGCGCAAAATGTTATATATTCAGCAACGGATTTCGCATGCAGGATCAGTTCATGCATGAATGTGTGGATGCAGGTCTGGACTTTTATCGCTTTAGTATTATTGGATACAATAGGGAAAAGTACAAAGAATGGATGAATGTAGATAACTTTGATAATGTGTTGCAAAACCTAAATGCTATGGTAGAGTATGCTACTAACACTAACTGTCAGGTTGCAACCTATCATCTTATCCTGGATAACGACAACATAGAATATGAAACAGAGCAATACAAAAAGATAGTGGAGGCCGCAGGCTGTGCTACAGAAATATGGAAAATGCACAACTGGAGCGGAGTATACGAACCAGACTATAACAGATCCGGCAGAATTAAAACATGTGGCAGACCCTTTAGTCCTGACATTGTTATAAGAGCAGGTGGAAACGGTGGCAAAACAGGTGCTGTGCATCCTTGTTGTCAGGTACTGGGAAATGACAGTGCGGCTGTGCTAGGACATTTTAGCGAGCAAAGTGTGCAAGAAATAATGACCGGAGAGCTGTATGAAGACCTCAGAGAAAAACATCGTACAGGCAACTATCCAGACTACTGCAAGAGCTGTGATTTCTTAGTGGACGATCCAGAAACTATGGTATACACAAACAGTGGGCGCAGTGAGATGCACATGAATGGAACCAAGTTTAGCCTAAACGATTACAGATAATGTTCAATGCTAATTGAAGACTTTGACATATACACTCGTAGATCCAATCAGTCACATCAGTGTGTACACTGCTATACACAAGAGCTGCTGCCCTACTGGGCAAACTTTAACAGTTGGGGATTCCGCGGACCTGAATATACAGATCTTGTAGGCAAACCAGTAAACATATGTTTGGGAGATAGTTTTACTGTTAACCAAGGAGACGATGTAGACAACAGTTGGGCCAGTCAGTTGGCAGAACATTTGGATATTCCTACAATTAACTTGGCAGTAGACGGCGCAGGCAACGATACTATACGTATAATCCATGACCGTGCACAAGAATTATTTGATGTAAAAAACGTGTTTGTGATGTACAGTTACTTTTTTAGACGATTGGACAATGGTGTGCTTACAACGCACAGAGATATACCCATAAAGGAAAATATAGAATATTTTTTAGATAACTATATTAAACACGCATATTATACTTTTATACCAGAATGGTGTTGGCGTAAAGACGAAGTAGACTATTTAAAACAGGAGCACAACGATCACTTGCCTGATTGTTATGTGCATTGGGAACTACCATTGACGGAAAAGATAAAACACAGAATATTTCATCTAAAGGATAAAAAACTTAATCTGTTTAATGACGATCTACATCATATGAGTAAGGATAGGAACAAACAAGTAGCAGATTTTTTCTTAGGACAATATTATGCCTAAGTGGGGAGAACATCATGTGGAGAATCAAAAGGCTATGAAGATTACACCTCAGATTTGGGGCAGCAAACGAGACATTCCGGGCTGGGCCACGCTTAATAAAGAAACAAAAATAGCCATCGACAAGGCATTCAAAACTAATATGAATCTTGTAAACCAGTATGCTATTACAAATAGCGGAGATGCTGTATACTATCTTAGAAACCTAAATGGAGATAGAGAAGTTCTTTATGCACATGGTTACATAGCTAAAAAGTATCTTGGCCATGGCAAGGACGGTGAAACAATATTTGGTGGTAGTTTTTTAAACCCAGATAAAACCTACGTAGTCAAAACTATCAGCAACTATGCAAAGTCCTATATTTTACTTCAAATGATTCTACATCGTATCTGTCAACAAAGTGATAAGCCCGGTGCGCTCACTACTTTTAAAATTGATGAAGTTAACTTTAATTACATGTTTTATAAAGCTGACAAACCATTTACAACTATACCCAATATTGGTAAAGATTGGCACGGTGCCCTTAGTGAAGTATGCTATCTTAATCAATGGCTGCTACAAAAACACGGAATACTCCTATGGGATTTAGGATTTGCTAACGGAAAAAACTACATGTTAGACGATAATGGTAAAATGCGTTGGGTAGACTATGGCGGCGCCGGACTAGTAAAAACAAAAGATTTTGACATCAGTCTAAAACCAAAAGGTGACAAATGGGCACCTTATGAGAAGGTTTTAAAAAATACTAAAGATAACAAACAACTGCTAGTAGATGCTAACAATGACTTTATCAAGATTGCTTTTTTCTTGCATCTACAGCATGTAATAGATGATTACTTGCAAAAGCCTACGGACAACATCAATGTATGGATGAGCACTGCACAGTTAAATCAATCTGTGACACACGAAATATACAATGACATATTACCTAATAAACTACAAGAACCATGGGTGAAAGAAATGTTCGAACTGTTTAAGTCACACGACTTCACTAATAGTACTACTTGGAAAGCAATGGGAAAGTATATAGATAATCATGTTAACACTTGAACGAGCAGATATAGACAGTATTGAGTTTGGCGGACATGATAGTTCTAGCACACAGGTAAGAGGTTATCAGAACTATGATCTAAGCGATACTAGTATCACCGCGGTGAATAATCCTGGACCATTGCGTCCATGGACAGATACTAAAATCAAATCAGAGTTTTTCCAAACTATACTTGATATAGTCAATCCAAAAACATATGCAGACTTTGGTAGCAACTTAGGATACTATGTATTCCATGCAGGGTTTCAAGGTATTGAAAGTGTTGGTGTTGATTATAACAAAGAATACATTAGCGTGTGCGAGTGTTTAAAAGCTAGGCATGGACTTACAAGCACGAGTTGGGATAATGCTAATTTAGAATT
>Ga0208019_1001254_pt1 | contig 13555 bp, 16 predicted proteins | sample CB_VirMetaG_5_FD_184540 | JGI IMG/M metagenome (GOLD analysis project Ga0208019, IMG submission 184540) | Freshwater to marine saline gradient viral communities from Chesapeake Bay - CB_1508_1D Viral MetaG (SPAdes) (version 4) | ecosystem: Environmental > Aquatic > Marine > Coastal | place: USA...
GTTTGAATGCAGGGTGCCAAGCAGCATAGCTATCGCACCCTACAGTCACAAGTGGGAGATCCTCAAGTGTATCATAGTTATCAATCTCATCTACAATCTTTTGGATCTGAGGCTCTGCTGTTTCGTTACTGTTCCTAGCAATACCAAACTTAGGACAAGTAAAGTTACAACCATACATACGAAGGAAAACACTGGGCACACCTGTCCAGCGACCTTCTCCTTGAACTGAATAAAACGCTTCAGTATATCTTACTTTCATTGACGCCTCTTAGTCTACAGTTACGTGGTTTTTTAGTTCATCAATCATCTTAGCTTTTGTAAGACGACGATCGAGGTTGATACCATGACCTGCTGCCCAGTCATCGATTTCCTTCTTTGTCATCTTGTTAAGCTCAGCTTCTGTAATGACAGCAGGTGTATCACCAACTCCTAGCCATTTCATAATGCACTTAAACATCGAATTCTCCATCTTCTCTGTGACCAACTCGCATAGCCATATTTGAGTCAGTTTCTCTTACCTCAACTTTACAGCACCATACCCTAGTGCCAGGTTCCCAACTAGGTAAAAATATTGTGTTTACGTATTCATACAAAAAGTCTGATAGACCTTCACATCCAGTCTTTTCAACTTCTGTAATCTTTGCTAGGCCTTTTTTGCCTAGTTCTAGTAGTGTGTCTCGGTCTGGATCATCCTGTGCTACTAGCAGAGTGTGATCAAACCAGTCTTCTAAGCTGTCCTTTAGTGGACGTAATCCACCAAAGTCAACTACCCAGTTTCGAGCATCTAGGTCATCAGTTTCAAACTCAAAATGGAAACTTAGTGCATATCCGTGGATCTGGTTGCAGTGTGAATCTGCTCGCCACTGTCTGTATGCAACAGGACCTAAATGTCTGTATGTTTTTGTACTAATATATTTTGCCATGTTTATACTCCTTAGGCTTTAGAGTGCGCGGAATGTTTAAAGAGGGTCGAACACCTAGTCCTCTAATGTAGTTACATTGTAAGATATTTATGATAGCGTGTCAACTTTTATTTAAACGTGCCTTGAGTGCGTCCGCCTGTACTGCTTGAAACGCAATAATACTACGCATTTCTTTACAACGTCGTTGTGGTCCTGATCCAATGTGTAGAATGCTAGCATCAAATGTAATTAGTTTGCGTGGTTCGTATTCACTTGCACCGTATTCATCGCCTTGTTTGAATTGTGTGCTACCGCCCCAATTGGTATCCCATTCTTTATCCGTATAGAGAACACCGGTGATACTTTGTTCTGGTACAGGCCAATCAGTATGGAAATCTCCATCTATACCAAATGTGTTTGAACTAGCCATACAGCGTACGAGCATATAATCATCTGGCACCATATCCATGAAACGGTCAGCTAGTGTTTTAACAAGCTCTGGACAATCCTTCTTGAAGTTCCAGTCTTGGTGCGTGTAAAAACCTTGGAACCACATTGGAAAGTTTGGCTCTATTGTATCACAACTGACTTGACCAAACCGCCACTTTGGAACATATACAACTTCTGCAAGTAGTTGCACATGTTCATTTTCTGAAATCCATTCTTTATGTGTATCAAATAAGACCACGTGCATAACTCCAAATAACAACATATGTTAACATATGTAATAGTTGATCAAAACCAAACAATATCCAATACTGCGGATGTGCTGTTGTTAGTTTCATAATACGCGATACTAGTTCTTTACAATAATCAATAGTGTAGTGTACGGCGAAATCAGCTAACCCAACAAATAGAGCAAAAGGCCAACCAATAAAATAATAACAAATAACAAATGTAAAGACACCGTGTATAGCTGCATGGATCAGTCCACCTAGACCAAATAGTTTACTTTTTGCCTGGATCATCCACGGAGTTTGTAAACAGAAGTCGCTGAGCCAATGCTTAACTAGCAGTGCTATTAAGAGTTCAATCATCACCACCACTCCTCATAGGGGAATACGACCCATGTATCTTCTTCAGCTTTGTTAATTTCTATACTAGCATAGTCAATGTTAAATGGACTTGCTAGATTGTTTACAATAGCTGCAAAGCGAACATTCTGATGCCATACTTCATCCCACCGGTGTTTATTTGGATGACAGCCTGCCGGCCAATCTTCTTTAATCCATTGGAATGTAGCACCACTATCGTTAATATCGTCTAGGATAAGAATTTTCTTATCTTCATATGTGCCACCCATTTGAAAGATCCCAAATGCATCCTCTGCCATCCAACAGTTAGATTCTTGTTCATCGCCATCACGCAAACGAACATCCAGTGTGTGCATTTTAATACCAGTTAGATGACTCATCATTACAGCAGGAATCAACCCGCCTCGTGTAATACCTACAATGTAATTGGGTCGCCAGTTGTCAGAATACATTGAGGTTACAATATCATGTACACCTTTTTCAATATCTCTATTAGACAGATATAGTTTGTTCATCTCTTACCTTCTGCTTTCGCCATTCAAAATACTTTTCATTGTGCATCCATTTGCCGTTGACAATGAAACCCCACTCACGTAGTTTAGGACCAGGAACAAATAGTGACCAAGCACATACTCCTGGTTCTAGTTCTACACGATGCAGACTCTTAGGACCGCTAACACGCATATGCCCCGGACCACGCCAGAAACGTCCTTTAGGAGTAGTCTCCCAATAACCTCCACGTAAGATTAGCGTGAAGTAGGGCCAAGGATGATCGTGTAGTTCATCCGGATCACCTTGTAAAAACTTATGTAAAAATACGTTAAATGGAAACCATTTACGATCTTTTAGAAACAAGTAATACCTTACCAAGTAGGGCTTCTGCCCAATGCGGTCTAGTATTACACGTTTCCTATCTTTGAAAATATTCATAAACTGTATTCGTAGTTATCAGTTGCAGTATTGTTCTGCAACGTAACTGCTCCGTTGTTTAAGTGGAATCTACGTGCCATATCCGTTTTTGGACTTAGTGTAACAAGACGTTTTACCCTATCGTTTGCACGACATTCATCTAGCAAACGAAACACAATGTCTCTGCCAGCACGTGGCGCACGACTCCAAACTGTATATGCTATACAAATAGAACCGTGTTGATCTTCCTGACAAGCAGCCTGACTCATTAGGTCAAGTTCCTTTACAGTAGTTGGTACTTCATTAGTATAGGCAACGCAAATTGCTGCCTGATACTTACCGTCCGTTTCCAACACATAAACCCGACGACCCGGGCTCAACCTAAAATTAAGGTCAAGCTCGGGTCTCACGGGGTCGTGGTTGGTATCGAACTGTAGTGCTTCTACATTTTCATATGTCAGCGTAGTTAGGTTCAATACCTTTACTCCTTTAGAACTTCAAGTTCAATTTAACGCCTAAGTTAACTTCGTTGTTACCGGCGACGCCTGCAACATTGTTACGGTGCTCTGCATAGCCAGCAAACGCAACATTGTCTACATTATATTTTACAAACAAACCGGTATCATATTCAATATTTTTCGTACTTGCATCAGCACTTCCTTCATTGAATAGTACCTGTCCATCCAGTGTACGTCCTACTGGAACCTTGTAGTTCATCTTACCGCTTGTAACTGTCATTGGCTGACTAAAGTTAGCACCAACAGTCCAACCGTTAGTGAACTTATAACCTGCACCAATACCCCAACTGTTACTTACTAGGTTGCTGTATCCAGTTACGAGACTAAACTCCTTGGATGACTCAACGTCTGTCATGCCCATCTGGAAGTTACCAAACCCAAACCAGTTCTTATCAAACTTGTGATTGATACGTAAGCCTGCATAGTTTGTGGTATGTGACTCACCAACTCCCATAAAGCCTTCCTGTACGTTGTTGAGGAACTTGCCTGTTTCCTTAATCATACCAAGTGCGGCAGTAATAGTAGTTTCTTCGCTACTATGCACATCATACTCTGTACGCATGCCCCAGTCACCGTTTGCGTGGTTATTAGGATCAAACTTAAATGATGTCCTAATACCAAACAAGTCACTAGTGCCTTCACCAGCATTAGCAAGATTCCAGTAACCATCATAGTCAGCACCAAAACTTAGTGCTTCTGTTGACGATCCAGGACGAGTATCAATAGCCTGAGTGTTGTTTAGATTGATTGTAAAATCACGCTCAAAGCTATCAATCACTGTAACATTACTTAGTGCTGCAAATGCATCGCTACTAATACTTCCGACACCAGCACCACCACTTAGTGTTTCAAGGCTAGCAATAGCACCGCTTGTACGTCCGCTTGTCGGGATACCAGTTGCACCTACAGGCTGTGTGGCCTTGTCCAAGTCTAGCATACCCTGTCCATGTGTGTGTTCAGCATAACCAGGCAAGTCCTTGTCTGCTGTTACCAGCAAGAGTTTAACAAGATTCTCGCCCTTCATGTGAGGCCACATCTGATGTACAATAGCTAATGCACCAGTAACAACAGGCGCTGCCATACTAGTACCACTCATTGTTACGTTACTGCCGTCCTTGTACGCACTTTCAATACTGCTACCTGGAGCAAGAATGTAGAAGTCACTGGCTCTAGCAGCATCTTTACAAAGATTGTTTGTAAAGTCCCAGGTAGCACAAACAGTACCTGCCTTGTTACTGTAACTAGCAATCTTATCATTTAGTACATCGTATGAGCCAACGATTAGCATACGCCCGCCCATAATAAGGTTACCATTTGCATCTGTAGCATGAGCCATTTGTGCAGTCCCAGACACATAGTCTTTACCAAAGTTACCAGCACTGTTCACAAGGATCTGTTCGCTACCTAGTGCAGTAGACCACAACTTGGCTTCGTCTACAGCACCATTGTAACCATTTTCACCGTAGTACCAGTGATTACTGTATTTTAGTCCTACAGTACCTGTTTCTGTAATACTACCACGGAAAGCACTATCTTCGGTAAAGTTAGCACTAGCATTAAAAGCAATACTGCCCAAGTCTCGTGCCCATGCTGCACCTACTCGTGCACGTTGGAAACTGTAGCCGGTACTGTCGCTTACCTTTACAACAGCAACGTCTGCATCAAATGCAACACCATGTGTACCACTGCCGTTCTTACGTCCAGCTGCAATACCTAACACATGACTACCGTGACCAACGTTGTCATCCATAAATGTAGTATCATTTGTTAGAGTGTTAAACTCATGCTTAACTGCACCAGCAAGGTCTGAATGATCCTTATCATAACCAGTGTCACCGATAGTAATCAAACTACCCTTACCAGTCCAACCACGCGAGTAAGCAACGTCTGCGTTAATTGTGCCTTTGTAATTTGTACCAGTTGTACCTGTGAACTCTGAGGTACGATAGCTTGCAGGATCGCTGTTAAAACCTGCGGTACGTGTACCCATGTCAGGATGATCGTCTGCAATAGGTGTACTTTCAGCAGGAGCATCCTCTGTTGTGGTGCTCATCACCTTAGTCCAACTATCCGTTACTACTGTATTTTCAGTATTAGTTGTTACTACTGTTTCACCGCGAATTAGTTTTTCACTACCATCAGTCCAAACTTGCTTTGTAACAGGAGTTGTGTTTGTTGTAGTTGTAGTAATAATAGTAGCAGTGGTTGTGTAGTAACGTGTTACCGTAGTAATCAACTTACCATCAACTGTTTCGGTAGTTGTTTTGTCTTCATGTGTAGTGTCAAAAACAGGATCAGCTTCTGTGACTTCTGTGATTACTTCATTAGTTACAGTTTCGCTTGCAACTACATGCTCTGTGGTGCTCTCTACAGTTGCTTCACTTGTGTTAACTACTACTTCATCTTCTGTACTACTAACCACCTCATCTGTAGCATCATGAGTAAATGAATGCCCATCTGTATAAGTGTACACACTAATCTTAGGATAGGTTAGTGTAGTAGTAACAGGCGTAGTGCTTGTGGTTGTAGTAGTACGAACGGTGTTGTGTACCTTACTACCATCTTCCTGTGTAACAGTTTCGATACGATCCACATACTCGTTTACTACAACCGTTTCGCCACGAGTGACAGCGGTAGTTGGATCATTTTGTTCTTCTACTGTATAGGTAATGTTCTGTGACATGTCCTGTGTAGTTACAATGTCAGCAGCCGCAAGTGTTTGTACATAAGGAACTTCACGAAGCGCACTTTTTTCTTCTTTTGTAGTGCCGTCACTGTACACATATGTGGTTACATTTTGTAGTGTAACTGTCCAACTACGATCATACTCCATCTTCTTTGTAGTTGTCTTTACCCAAGTAGCGGTACGTGTTAGATCACTTACACTAGAACCGCCAGTTACAGTCTGCTCGCCATCAACGACAATAGTTTCTTTAAGACGATCAGGACTGGTAGTAGCACTAGATTCACTTACTGTAACGCTACTGGTGCTGGCACTAATAACTGTAGGTGTAGCACTTTCAAAGATTGCCTTTGACTCTGCGGCAATAACACGGTCCAAGTCTTCCTTCTTTTCTAGGAACTTAAACTTATCAGTGTCATAACCTTTACCATTGGTAACATCAACGACCATTGGACGAAGCTGATCCTTGAGGATCTTTACTACTGCTTCTGCTTTACGGAAGTCGTCTGACTCCAACTTAGCACGAAGTAGCATAGGATTCATACTTGCCTTATGCTCTTCCCAACCAGCAATAACATTGTCAATCTTGTTGACAATGTCTCCTGCCATAACCTTATCTGATTCAGTTGGATTGATTAGTGCACTAAGAGTTGCTGAACTTTGAGCAGCAGCAACTACATTCTCAAGGTCTGCAATCTGTCCACTGATAGCTGCAAAACTTGAATTTGTTGCGAACGAACGCTTTACTGTGTTTACTGCGGAACTTCCGCCGCCACCCTGACACGCTGTAAGCATTGTGGTGGCTAGCAATGCTCCTGCTAGTGTCTTATAAGTCATTTTAACCCCGTGTTATTGACTAATAAAGAGCATGTTCACCTTGAACATACTCTTATAATAACACAGCGTCTAGACTTGTCTACCGTTTTTGATTATTTTTTATTTAAAAGATCCCAGGCTTTGTAATGGCGTTCTAACTCTGCAAACTCTTCCCATTTTTCTTTTAATTCTGGATACTTGTCCATCATATCAAGTCTTTGTTGCAAATATTCCTCAAGAGGATCATGTACTGTTACTGTACCTTTAACATCAGGAATAGTTATACCGGCATCGACAATAGTAATCGTATTATCATAATCGCCAAAATCTCTAGCACGAACTGTTATACCGCCGTCTGGGGATTCATATATTTTTGGCATTTTGGTATCCTTATAAAATGGGGGGCACTAAGGCCCCCCACCGCACGTATTATAGACTACGTCCTAGCTTCTTCCGCAAATAGTTTAGTAGGAAACCATATGCTGGTAGGAACACAATCAACCCTACAATAATCTTTGTAATTGTTTGGTTGAACGCAACAGCATGTACCCAAGGTGCTGGATAAAATGCTGTATAGAAGAACGCATAAGTGTCTAGGATGTTTGCACAGATTGTTGAAAATGCTGGAGCAGCCCACCACATTTCTGTGAACTTCTCACGAATATGCTGGAATACATAAACGTCTAGCATTGTACCAACGCCATATGCAACACCTGAAGCTGCACCAATACGTAGTGCCTTCTCAACTGGTGCTCCGCCGCCCCATACAACCAAAATACTTACAATAATTGCTGGGATGACTGCTAGGGCAACAACTGCCCTACCTGCTTCCTTGCCCACCATACGGACGGTCAAGTCAGTAGCAACAACTACAATCGGAAATGTAAATGCTGCAACTGCAAGTGGAAACTCACCAAAGAATGGTAAGTTAGCACCTGGGAACAGGTTAAACTTGAACTGTACCAAGTAGTTTGAAAGTGCAATTACGATTACGTGCATGATAACAAGCTGATTAACCAACTTGCGATCTACACCTTCCAATAACTTCATCATAAATTCTTCTCCCTATTCTGAAGTTTACCCATGACCCTTCATGCTTAGACAGATGTTGTAAAACTCCTGCTTAACACTAGGCTCATTTAGGAAAGCACCTTGCAAGACCGCTGTTGTCATATCCGACTCGTGCTCTTTTACACCGCGGTGTGTCATACAATGATGCTCTGCTTTGACCACAACAGCAACGTGCTCTGTTTTTGCATATTCTTTAAGAGCTTCTGTAATCTGTGTAGTCATTTCTTCCTGTATCTGCGGGCGTTCCGCAATGTGATGGATGATACGATTGAACTTACTTAGTCCAATTACCTCATCCTCAGGAATGATGCCTACCCAACATTTACCAACAATGTTCTGAAAATGATGGGCACAGGTACTGCGAATACTAATAGGACCACTAGTGTACATACTTTTGTAGCCCATGTTAGGAAATGCTGTAACCTTTGGCATTGGTTGATAGCGTCCGCCAAATGTTTCATTGATATACATTTTAGCTACACGCTTGGCAGTCTCATTTGTGTTATGATCGTTTTCAGTATCAATAACTAGTGCGTCAAGAACTGCTTTGAACTTTTCTTCTACTTCAGCTTGAAGTAGTGCTAGTTCACCTTCGTGGATGAACTCGCTAATATTGTCGTTAGAATGGAAACTTGCATTTGTCTGCTGAATACGTTCCCTGATTGTTTGTGATATTGTCATACTATCTCCGAGTTAATGTGGTGGATCACTGTACTAATTTTATACATATTTAGGTTAGGTGTCAATTTGTATTTTACTACAGTCTGGATAAGTTTTAAGTTGGCTTTGCAAATTTGGCATCTCTTCCTGATGTGACAACATATCTATACCTTTTGCTGCATCTTCTAGTCGCATATTGTAATGAAATCCTAAACACCAATAAGTTTGATCTTCCCAGGGAGAAGTATCTAGCGTTCTACCATCATACGCCATACGCTTTAACTGGAAGTAATCGCTCCTACTATCAAGTAAAATAGCACCACCATGACCAATAGCCAACCGCTTGTCCCAACCAAAACTTAGGCACTGCATACGACCGCTGACATACATATTTTCATCAAATGCTCTAGCACTATCCCAAATATTAGTAGGGGCAATACGGTATTCATATTCCCATGCGTAGTCCTCGTCCCAATAAAGTTCTAGTCCTAGCTTATGCATTGTCATTGGTATACTTATGTAGGTATGTTTGGGAAGTATTACAGGTCCTTTTGGGTGATTTAGTCGTAAACAAAGTTCAATAGCATGAGTGCAACTATCGGTGAGTACAACATGTGGTGCACCGGTATATACACTTAGCACATGTTCAAACTTATCTAAAATTTTATAATCCATTATAGATGATCTGCTGGGGCAATATCCATAATCGATATTTTTCCAGCTGCCTCTTTTGCAACGTCTAAACTAGGTGCTAGTACTACTGCCATTCTACGATATGGTCTAGTCGTGGGCTTACCAAACACTCTTACATCAACGTCTGGTATTTTAAGTGCATCGTTAATACCGCTTATAATAAACTCATGCGTAGTTTCATGTGCTAGTACAACGTGACTTGCACCTGCACGGACTAGTTTGATATCACCAATTGGTAAGCCTAGTATAGCCCTTGCATGTAAGTCAAACTCGCTTAGGTTTTGCGTAAACATGGTCACCATACCAGTATCGTGTGGGCGGGGACTTAGTTCGCTAAAGATAATCTCAGGACTATTACCTTTGGTTTTTACAAAAAATTCTACACCAAAAATACCAGCGCCACCTAAATCATCTGTAATGATTTTTGCCATCTCTTGTGCGTGAGTTTCAATAATATGTCCTGTAAAATTTTCTTCTAGTGCGGGTTGCCAACTGTACTGATAGTCTCCACGTTCTTGATAGTGACCAATTGGTGGACAGAAAAGTGTAGGTCCATTCTGTTGCTTAACAGTCAGCAGTGTAAGCTCTAGGTCAAAATCAATAAACTCTTCTACAATAACACGCTGCCTGTCGCCACGCATACCTGATACTGCATACTTCCATGCAGCATCTACATCACGTTCTTCGTCGACTATGCTTTGTCCTTTACCACTTGAGCTCATTACAGGCTTTACCACGCAAGGAAAACCAATGCGTCTACAAGCACTCTGTAGTGTTTCTAGATCCTCAGCATATTCAAACTTTGCTGTACGCAAACCAAGTTCAACTGCACGATCTCTAATGCGATCTCTGTTCATTGTTAGGTTAGTTGCCCTTGCTGTAGGGACAACTGTATAACCTTGTGCTTCTTTTTCAAGTAAGACTTCTGTGCGAATTGCTTCAACTTCAGGTACAATAAGATCAGGTTTATAAGTATCAATTACTCTGCCTAGCATTTCGCCGTCTAGCATATCAAAAACTTCGCTAGCATCTGCGACCTGCATTGCTGGAGCACGATGATAGCTATCACATGCTACAACATAGCAACCTAGTCTTTTTGCACTAATGGTAAACTCCTTGCCAAGTTCACCACTACCTAATAATAATATACGTTTCATTATTTGTGTCCTGTTATTTGCAATGTATATCTTTTGGTTAGTCCTAAGTTAGCGGCCATATGTTCTGTATCGCCTTTCCAATAAACATAGTCGCCCTTTTTCCAATTTACTTTTCCGGTCCCTGCTATCTCAAAATAATGACCACTCTGCCAATCCTCAAGGAATATAACAATACGTTCGCAATCATTTACTTTTAAATCAAACAACTCACAATACTTTGCATAGGTATCCTTATGGCAAGGTAGTATTACACCTGTACCCATTCTATAGTAACTTGTACCTATGTCTTTTAAACCAAATTGATCCTCTGCCCAGTGTATGATCTTGTCATTCCAACTTGGCTGAGGACTACGCATGTCACAAAGGAAACCTGTGTAGTGACTATCCGGATGGACATATCCTTGTCTTTTCCACTCGACTAAATCGTCTCGATTGTTAAAAGTTTCTAACTTGTAAGACAAACTTTTATATTCATCATCCCAAAAAGGATCAATGTGGCTATGCAATACGGGTGTTGCCATAATGGATCACTTTATATCTAGTGTCTGAAAAACTGCGCCAAGGATCAATAATAACGCTGTCCTCATAGAGTTCACAGTACAAGTTGTTAGACTGTTGATTGTTAATATAGTTATAGGTTACACTTGGGTTGTGAGCAAGTAGAACTACTGCACTATAAGGACCAGGATCTGGATGTGTAAGAGGATCAACAATCATAGGATGAAAACCTCGTTCGCTACAGTAGTGTGCAACCAAACTACTGTAGCTACCTTCCGTATAAGGAACATCTGGCTTGTATGCATAGCCGTGTATGAGTACAGGTAGTTCATGTTCCTTAGATAGATCACATAAGAAGTTTGCAAGGTTACGTGCTTGTACTTCTCTACTGTTCATAATAGCATGAAACAGATCGTATTCTAAATTTAATTCTTTAGCCATGTAACGTAGTGCAATGTTATCGCGTGGATGACAAGGACCACCATCTCCCATGCCTGCTGTCATATACTTTGGACCCATAATACGTTGGGTGCTGTTAGCAAGAGCATCTGTAACTACATCAACATTCATGTTACCCAGTTTCATTGCAACATCTTGTATCATATTAACAAGACTGAGCTTTGCACTGATAAACGTGTTATAGAATATCTTTATACTTTCTGCTTCTTCCCATGTTCCTACGCTATAGCGAGGATTGTTCTGCATAAGTTCTTTGTAGAAGTTAATAAGCAGGCTTGCATCACCTGTTTCACTACCATCCTCTGTACCAATGATAACCATTTCAGGATTTACCATATCCCATGCTACACTGCCCATGGCAATTAGATATGGGTTATAGATAAAACGTGCTCGTGTAATTAAGGGAGCAAGTTCTCTGCGAACAGTGCCAGGAAGTACTGTGCTAATAAGAACTATAAGAGTATGTTCATTTGCATACTGATTTACTTCCTCTAAACACTGCTTTACTTGATCATAGTTAAAGTCCTGAGGCTCATAGTCCATACAAGGTGTGCTGCCGTCATACTGTGGATGATGTGGTGTTTGAATAGCAACAAAAACTAGATCTTGGTTTTCTACAGCGTCCTTTACATCTGTAACAACTTTTACGCTATCACTAGAACGGTCTTCAATGTCAAATCCTGTAACTGAATATTTGGTAGCCATTGCTTCTGCACAAGGCAATCCTAGCTTTCCTAATCCTATAAATCCTACATTCATAGTAGTCCCTTAATACCTTCCTGAACACTAATCTTAGGATCGTAACCAAGTTCAGTTTTAGCTTTTTGAATGTCAAGTGCACCACGTTTAGGATAGTCGTAGTCGCGTTGACTAATAGTATAACTGCCTGTGCCAATCTGTGTGCAGATATATTCTGCGATAATATCTAGTGCATGACTTTGACTGTAACTAACATTATAGATTTGATTGCGGCTTTTACGTTCAATCATTAAACGTACTGCTTGAACAACGTCACTTACATTTGTAAAGTCTAAACAGTTATCGTGTCCTTTTACTTCAATTACTCCGCCTTCCTTGGCAGTACGAATAAAAGTAGGCAGCACACGACTAGGATCATCGCCTTTTCCATATACCGCGGTTGGACGTATAATAGTCCAGTTATCGTGTAGCTCTTTGACTAGTCCTTCGCCAACTAGTTTTAGTCTGCCATATAAGTCAATAGGAGCAGGATTTTCGTATTCATATTTGTTTGCTAGATTACTATCCCAATTACCATAAACCATACTACTACTGAAGTAGATAAAATGACTGTTGTTGAACTTTGTTAGACAGTTGATAAGTCCTGTTGTCATAGTATGAGTAGCTTCTACAGGACTACGCTTTACTGCTGCAAGATTAGGTTCTGCAGCGAGAAATACTACACAATCATAGTCTGGACTAATGAGATTAAGATGGTTATGGTTGTTTACATTGGTACCAAACTTCTTATCAATAACAACTACATTGTTATCTTGTTCTAGTTCACGTTCGAGGTGCTTACCAATAAATCCGGCACCGCCTATGAGAAGTATGTTCATCTATTCTTTATTGTTTCGTAAAGTAGTTTACCACTAAAGAAGTTATCTGTTAACTTCCTAGTTTGTGTTAGCATTGCATTACGATATTTTTCGTAATTTACGATATAATCGTGGATTGTTTCAATAACACTAGACTTGTGTTCTAGGTATTTATCCCAACTCTCTGTCCACTCGCTAGGATACTTGAATTCATCAACAGCCATTTCGCTATAACTTAAACGATCAGGAATCATTGGAATAGTATCAACTAGCAAACCTTCATACCAACTAATGCCTAGTGTTTCCTGTAGATTTGCACTAAACACCAGCTTGGCTGTGCCTAGTGCATTATGGTAATCATTTTTACTATAGCCCTGCTCCATGCATATAATCCATTCATACTCTGGCATACTTTCTGCAAGGTCACGGAATATCTCAGGCTGCTTTTCAGGTGCAATACGATGTGGGAAAAGAATAGTATTAGTCTTTTGCATATGCTTGTATGGAAGCATTTGGTCTGCTTCATACTCCATAGGCCAACCAACACGCTTTGTTTTTGCTAGATCTATCTTTAGACTTTCAGCAAACATATCAATATG
>Ga0208019_1001259_pt1 | contig 13525 bp, 6 predicted proteins | sample CB_VirMetaG_5_FD_184540 | JGI IMG/M metagenome (GOLD analysis project Ga0208019, IMG submission 184540) | Freshwater to marine saline gradient viral communities from Chesapeake Bay - CB_1508_1D Viral MetaG (SPAdes) (version 4) | ecosystem: Environmental > Aquatic > Marine > Coastal | place: USA...
TTCCGTATCGTTGGTCCTACTGGTGGCGAAATTGGTATCAGCAGCATCAAAGCAGGTGATGGTACTACATCATCCACAGTAATTACAGTTACAACCTCTGAAGTATTTGAGCAACTTGCTGTAGATACTGCAATTCAAATCAATGGTATCACTGCAACTGGATATGATGGTCAGTATGTTGTAACTGATGTTGTAAGTGCAAATGAATTCAAGTATAATGTATCATCTGCTCCATTAAATCCACTTCCAACTCCAACAGGTGCAACTGTAAATCTTTCTGTTGATACTGTTGGTTCTGCATCACCATATATCTTTAATGTATCCTTGAGATCTGTCTATGGTGTTTGTGGTCTTCACGCTGATGGTGATAAGGCAGATGGATTCAAGTCAATGGTTGTTGCCCAATTCACTGGAATTGGTCTGCAAAAAGATGATAATGCTTTCGTAAAGTATGACCCAAATAGCGGTATCTATAAGGACTCTACTTTTGCTGGAAATGAAAATATTCATAGTGATTCGTTAGCAGTTTATAAACCAACATACGAACACTACCATATTAAGTGTTCTAACAATGCATTCCTACAGATTGTTTCTGTGTTCGCAATTGGATATGCACAACACTTTGTTGGCGAAACTGGTGGAGACCAATCAATTACTAACTCCAACTCTAACTTTGGTGCAAAGTCTCTGATTGCATCTGGATTTAGAAAAGATGCATTTGGTAGAGATGATGTAGGATATATCACACATATCATTCCGCCAAAAGAACTGACTACTTCCAATACAAACATTGAATTTGATGCTATTGATGTAGCAACAACGGTTGGTGTTGCATCAACAAACCGTTTGTATCTTTACAATAGAACTAACCAGGATGTTGTTCCTGATAATGTTATTGAAGGATATCGTATTGGTGCAAAAGAAGGCGATACTTTACAGTGTCTGATTTCGCAAGGTGGAGCACCTGTAGAATATTCTGCAAGAATTGTTATTCCAAATACACAATTTACTTCAAGTGAGGTAACATCTGAGAAGAAATTTGTAATTGGAAGGTCTGTTGGTATTAATAGTATTTCCTCTAATATTATTACACTTACAAGTCCACACAGCTTTATTGATGGTGAATCAATTCGCTTCTTGAGTGATACAGGACAACTTCCTGATGGTCTTGAGAATAATAGAATCTACTATTCAATTACTTCTGGTGTTGGAACTGATCAAATTAAAGTTGCTCAGACTTTAAATGATGCGTTGAATGCACAAGAACTTACCATCAATGATAAAGGTGGTAGAGTTAGTGTTGTATCCAGAGTTTCGGATAAGAATTCTGGTGATATTGGACACCCAATTCAATATGATTCTGCCCAAGGTCAATGGTATATTAATGTTGCTACAGCAGCAACCGATAACAACCTTTATTCAACAATTGTATCTTTAGGTTCTACTGTTCTTGGTGCAGCAACCCCAAGAACTTATATTACGAGACAACCTGATACAAGAAATCTTGCAGATACAATCTATAAATTAAGATATGTAATTCCTGCAGGTTCTGGTATTACTTCTGCAAGACCACCTATTGATGGTTTTGTAATTCAAGAATCCAATGATACAACAGGTTCAACAAATACTGAAGTTCAAACTTACTTCAGCCCAACAACAGTTTCTTTGACTAATGTAAATGAGCAAAGAAACTTTAGATTCGTTTCAAATGCAACTTGGTCTGGTGGTTATGCACATTATGAAACAGAACTTCCACATAATCTTTCCGTTGGTTCTGCTGTTGAAGTTCTGAATGTAACCAGCACAAATAATACTACTGGTATTGCAAGTGTAGCTTTTAACAATACATTTAGTGTTGTTGGAGTTAGTAGTGCTAAATCATTCTATGTAGCACTTGCTGATGATCCCGGAACATTTACAAACGATTTATCAAATAGAACAACAGACCTTCCAAGATTTAATCGTAAGAGATTTGATGATACCTATTACATCTATCGTTCACAGGAAATTCAAAGGTATGTTCCTGGCGAACAAGATGGTGTTTATCATTTAGTTGTTCTGAATGCTTCTAACAGTCCAACAGTAGCACCATTTACAGGTCAGAACTTCTCACAACCAGTTCAAAACCTTTATCCACAAACCAATCGTGATAATCCTGCATCCGACCCACAAGAATCTGTATCGTATGCAGCAGCAACACCAATCGGTCAAGTTGTAATTGATGATCCAAAGCACAGCATTACAAAAGAAACTGTAAACAAAACATTAGAAGATACTAATGTTGGTTTTGGTATCACCAATATCATTTCTAATGTTGCTGGAACAGCACATACAATCTACACTAATATTGACCACGGTCTGAACAGAATCACCGCTGTAAGCATTGGAAACAGTGGCACTGGATATGGTAGTGGTTCAGCAGTATCACTTTATAATGCAAGATTGGTCGGATTTGCTGGTTCTACAACTGGTGATTATGCAACAGCAAGAATTACTGTTGATGGAATTGGTGGTATCACCGCTGTTAAGATTATGGATGGCGGTTCTGCATATGGCATTGGTAACACACTTGCTGTTGTTGGTGTTGCAACCACTGCAGGATTTGTTCAAGGTTATGTTACTGTAACTGATATCTATGATAACACTGGTGATGTAATTAGAATTTCTGGTGTATCTTCAGAATCCTTATCACACTATAACCAACTGTATAGAATCACATCAGTTCCTGTTGGTTCTACTAAGGAAATTATTGTTGCCTCTGCATCAACAGTTGGAAATGCAAGCACTACAGGAGTTGGTGCTGATCTAACAGCAGGTGCATTTGGATATGATACTGGTGAAGCACTGAACATTACATCACTTGTTTATGATAATGTATCTGGTCTTGCGACAGTCACCACTTCACAAAGACACGGACTAAGAGTTGATAATAAGATTCGTATTGCTGGTGCTAATGATGATTTCTATAACAAAGACTTTATTGTTACTAGAAATACTGACCTGAATAACTTCGTAATGAAAGTTGGTATTGGAACTTCTGTTCCTGCTACAACTGGAACACTTTATGCTTATAGAAATGGATTTACTTCCAACGAAGGTAATGTAACAATTGAGAATGAAAATATTGGTGGTCGTCAAGTTGTATCGTATGCTGGTATTACAACCACCCTGTCTGCTGTAATCTCAAGTGCTACTACAACTGATATTGAAGTTCAAGATATTGCTACATTGGATATCAATATTGGTGATTATCTGTTGATTGATGATGAGATTGTAAGAGTTAAGACAACTGTAACTGCAAACCCAATCTCAGTATTCAGGGGTGTTCTTGGAACAAGAGCAACCACACACGTTATCAACAGTGTTGTTAGAAGAATTCTTGTAAATCCTGTTGAATTCAGAAGAAATTCAATCCTTCGTGCTTCTGGTCATACCTTTGAATATCTTGGTTACGGTCCTGGTAACTATTCAACTGCACTTCCTGAGCGTCAAGATAGACAACTTTCAACAACGGAAGAATTCTTAGCACAATCTACCAAGTATGATGGCGGTATCGTTGTCTACACTGGTATGAACAGCGATGGTGACTTCTATATTGGTAATAAGAAAGTCAGTTCTGCAACAGGTCAGGAAGAAGTCTTTGATGCACCAATTCCTACTGTAACTGGTGAAGATATTGCACCAACTGGAGTTAGTGTTGGATTTGATGTTCTTTCACCACTTGAAGTTTCTATCAGTCGTTCACTGAGAGTTGAAGGTGGACCAGACAACAACATCATTTCTGAATTTGACGGTCCTGTTATTCTGAATAACAAACTGACTTCTACATCCGATAAGGGTATGGAAGCAGCATCTATTTTCTTGCAAGGTGATGCAACTGTTTCTAGAAAGTTCACTGTTGGTATCGCAACTCCTTCACTGTCTGGTAACCCTGGCGATATTGTTTATAATGCAAGACCTGATAGTGGTGGATATCTCGGATGGGTTTATACAAACCAGAATGATTGGTATCGTTTCGGTAATGTAAGTCTTTCACAAGATAGCAATATCGCACTGTTTGACCAAGTTGGAATTGGAACCACTGCTATTGGTGATGTAACACTTAAAGTTGGTTCTGGTTCTTCTGAGTTCTTTGTTAATGGTTCTGGTCAGGTTGGTGTTGGAACAACATCAACACAAGGTTATAAGATGTATGTTGATGGAACCATCTATGGTTCATTCTCTGGTGATGGTTCATCACTGACTAACCTTGATAGTATCTGGGAAGAAGATACAAGCGGGGTATTCATCTACGATAAGGATGACGCAAATCATTTTGTTGGTATTGGTACATCCATCGGTGTTACTGCACAACTTGAAGTTGCTGGTACTGCTGCTACCTCACTTTATGTTAAGAATGGATCTAGATTTATTTCTACTGCAACCTTTGAAAGTGAAGTTTCAATCGGCGGAACATTAAGTGCAACGAAATTTAATCTGAATGGACCTTCCCAAGGTTATATTAATGCTGGTGTTACGACATCAAATATCATTCACGTTGGTATTGCTGGAACTGTATTTGATGTATCTGCTACAACAGGAAATGTTGGTGTCGGAACATCAGTCCCACGTTCTAAGTTTGATGTTGAGGGTCGCACAAGACTCAAGACATATCACGAACACGTTCACGCAGTCACAAGTTCTTCTAATGTAGTTACGATTGATCTTTCTGAGGCACAGAACTTTACATTAACTGTAACAGAAAATGTAGACCAGTTTACTATTGTCAATATTCCATCTGAAGCGAGTGCATTCACACTGAAGATTACTCAAGATTCTACTGGTAATCGTGCAGTTGGAATTGATACATTTAAGACTTCTGGTGGTGTTGATATTCCTGTTTATTGGCCTGGTGGTGGTGTTCTTCCAATCGTTACTCCAACTGCAGATAGATCAGACATCTACTCATTCAAGACATTTGATGGTGGCGGAACTTTCTACGGTGTCGTTGGCGGTCAAAATTTCCTGAACTGAGGAGATAACTAATGCTTAACTTCGGAGACAGACAAACAACACTGGACCTTAATGGTCCAGTTTTATCCATTGTTCAGCAACCATCATCTGTCGCAATTTGTAATGCAGGAGTTGCTACTTTTGTCGGACTTGCTACTGCAACATTCCCAACTCAAACACCAGCAAATAATCCAACAAATACCGGCATCTTAACTCAAAGATGGTATGTTGATGGGTATGGTCCATTGACTGATGGTTCTATTGTAGCACTTGGAATTACCGTTGTTGGTTCTGCAACTACTACGCTTACCATTTCTGGTGCAATCAGTCCAACAGCAAATGGTCTTGGTTTCTTTATGAGACCTGACTACATTCCTTCTGCATATTCACAACCTGTTGGTTCTGCTGTTATTGCTGGAACTGCAAGGTCAACTGGTAATGGAAACAACGAACCTTATGACTCCAGTGTTGCTACACTTACAGTATATCCAACAATTACTATTACTGACCAACCAGATGATGCGTCTGTTGCAGCAACAAAACCTGCTACCTTTAATGTAGCAGCAACGACAAGTGATTCTAGTGCATTATCTTATCAATGGTTGTTGAATGGAAATAATTTAACCGATACTTCATTAATAAGTGGTTCTACTACACCATCATTAACTATTACTTCAAATACTGTCGGAGTTAATACAGTCCAAGCAGTTGTATCTCATCCAACTTCTTGTGATAGTCCCAAGTATTCTGATGTTGCTACCTATACAGTTGTTGAACCAAGACAGATTATTGTCTTTGAAAATATTCGTAGTTCTTCAAGTGCAGACATTTATACATGGAATTTATTTGATAATCCTTTAGATGTTGGTGTGGATATTCCTAGATCTCTTGCATCTTTTTATGCATCAGAAAGAGATATTAATGTTGAAATGGAAATTCATGCCGGACATGGTTCAAGTTCTGGTGCAAATCGTGGTGGAAGAGGTGGATATGCTAAAGTAAGATTTACAATGAGGCAAAATGAAGAGTATATGACTGCTGGATTTGTATTTGGTGGTATTTTTATTTACAGAAAATCTAGATTAATTTTTGGACTTGGTGAGGGTGGCGCCGCATCAAGCGCAGGTAGAGGTGGTGATGGTGGTGGTTTGGGTATGGCAGGAGAAAATGGTGGTGGAAGAGGCGGTGGAAATGGTGGAGCAGCAATTGCCTCAGGAACGCTTCCTTCTAGTGGTGGTATTTTTGGATCATCAGTCCGCATTCAGCCAATAAATGGTAATGATTCTATAGCACCCATACCACTTGGAGGTAGAGCACTTGCTTGTCCAAGAGGAAATCAAACAATCTCGCCATGCACCGACCTTGGACAAACTAGATTTTTATGGGGTCAATCAACACCAATTGCAAGCACTGCAATAATTGATAGAGGATTTAAGCAAGGTTATGGTATTCGCCAAACTGCAGGACGGGGTAGTGGTGGTGGTAATGGTGGTGGTGGAGTAACTGGTGGAGATGGTGGAACCTCTGGCGGAGGCGGAGGTGGTGGAGGTGGATATACCGATGGTTCTGTGCAAGTTATTGAAACTAGTTTAGGTGGAAGTTTGTATTCCAATGGTGCAATGATTATCAGAGCAATACTCTGATAAATAATTAAAATTTAACGGGGATAGTGAACCGTGGCAGTTAATAAGAATTTTGTCGTCAAGAATGGTCTTGAGGTAAATACACGACTTATTCTTGCAGATGCAAATACAAATAAAGTAGGTATAGGTTCAACAGCACCAAGATTTGAATTAGATGTTGCTGGTGGTATTGGTGCTACTGACGTATATGTTTCTGGTATTACCACTGCACTCGAATACTTTAATGTAGGTGCGGGTGGAAATGTTCTTTCAGTTCTTGCTGGTGCTGGAGGTATTAGCACCAGTAAAGTTGGTATTGGAACATCAAACCCAGATTATCTTTTAGAAGTTCGTTCACCAGTTTCAACAGGACACACTGCTGTCTACATTCACGGCGACGTTCAGATTACTGGTGACCTGAATGTTGATGACATCACACTTGATGATGCCACATTATCAAATCTTACAGTTACAGAAGCATTCAATGTAGTATCACCAGGTATCTCTACATTTGGTGGTTATGTTGACATTAATGATTCACTCGACATTTCTACTGACTTAAATGTTGCAGGTCTCACTACATTGGGTGGGTATGTTGATGTAAATGCTGCTGCTGATTTCTCTGGAACAGTTAATATTGTAGGTGTTACTACTATTGGTGGATATCTTGATGTAAATGATTCATCAGATATTTCTGGAACATTAAATGTTGGTGGTGCTACTACCATTGGTGGATATCTTGATGTAAATGATTCATCAGATATTTCTGGAACATTAAATGTTGGTGGTGCTACTACCATTGGTGGATATACCGATATTAATGCAGATACTGATATCAATGGAACTCTGAATGTAAGTGGTATTACAACAATTGGTACAGTATTAATTACATCCGGTATTGTAACTGCTACTTCACCATCAGGAATTGTTACTTATTATGGTGATGGTTCGGAACTGCTTGGTGTCATTGGTGGTATTGGTATTGGAACCACTGGAGGTGCACTTGGTTATGGTGTTACTTTTGTTAACTTCTTTGGTGCTGGTGTTTCAACTGCAGTTTATGAGTCCAGTGTTGGTATTGCTACTATCTTCTTTGAAGGTGGTGGTGGCGGTTCTATTAGTATCAGTACTGTAGCACCAACATCACCAGGTTCTGGTGACTTATGGTATAGTCCAGATTATGGAAGAACCTTTATCTATTATGATGAAGATGTTGTTGGATATGGAACTGATGCATACTGGGTTGATGCTGCACCATTTAATGTTGGTGTCATTACATCCTTAACAAATGTATCTTTCGCACCAGGTTCTGCTTCTAATCCTTCACTTTATTTCTTGGGGGATTCATCAACTGGTTTCTTCTCACCAACACCAGGACAGTTCACTGTCGTATCTACTGGTTCATCAATATTGAATGTTAATGCTGATGGTGTTAATGTAACTGGGATATTAACTTCTACTACATTATCTACAGGTAATGTTGTTTCGTCTGGCATTGTAACAGCACAAGATTTTGATTCACTGTCTGACATTAGATATAAGGAAAACGTTGATACCGTTAGTGATGCACTTGATAAAGTAAGCCAACTGCGTGGTGTTAAGTTTGATTGGAAAGAAAGTGGTCTTCCCTCGTATGGTGTAATTGCACAAGAACTTCAAGAAGTATTGCCAGAACTGGTTCACGGTAATGATCCAATAACCGTAAATTACAATGGTATTATTGGTGTTCTTATTGAAGCAATCAAAGAACTGAAAGCAGAAGTAGAAGAACTTAAGAACGCTAAATAATAAAAACTACCTAGTGTATACGAGGACGGTAGATGGCTATTAAGATCTCAGGAACTACTGTTATTAGTGACAGTAGAAATATAGAAAACATTGGAATAGCAACAGCCACAACTTTTAGTGGACAAGTTAGTGCTGGTGTTGGCACCATTGGAAATGTTCAGATTTCTGCTGGTATTATTACAGCAACCGCAGGAAACACTGTCACTTATTATGGTGATGGATCTCAATTGAGTGGTGTCGCTGCAGCAGGCGGCGGAGATTTTGACATCACTTCTTCCCTCTTCGTTTAATAAATACCAAAAAGGATATAAAAATGGCACTTCAAAAGACAAAGTTAGTAAATATCACATCAGTCACTGGTATCAACACTGTTGGTATTTTTACAGCAGGTGTGACTGAAACTGCGGTTGGTGTTGCTTCTACTGCATTTGTGAAAAGTGTTATTATGCATAACACTGGTCTTGGCACTGCTAGAGTTTCTCTTTATGTCAATCCTAACACTACGCCAGTCACCACTGGATATGGTGTGACATCAGAAAGAATTTTAAGAATTGATCTTGCACCAAGCGAAACAACCTTCTTCGAATCTAACTATCCTATTGTTTTAACACCAAACGATTCAATCACTGCTGAAGTAAGTGCGCCAGATGTAGGTGGAGCTGGTATTGGATCTGCAGTTAATTTCATTGTTAATGGTGATACTAATTTCTAATTATGGGCGTAAAATCGTTTGGTAATCCGGCATCTAGTTTTAGATATAGATTTGGAGGAACTGGAACAAAAGGTGGTAAAGTGCCACCACCACCACTTAGTGCGTCGGGTGGAACAACGGCAACACCCGGAGATGGTTATAAGTATCATTTTTTTACATATCCAAACTCAGATAATTTTGTTGTTTCTTCTGGAGATGGTTCTGTTGATTTCATTGTAATTGGTGGTGGTGGAGGAGGAGGATCATATAGAGGTGCCGGCGGTGGTGCCGGTGGTGTTAACTCCAACTGGCCTGGATTCCCTGGAACATATGGAGGAACTCCATATCCAGTCACTGTAGGTACATATCCAGTTTCTGTTGGTAATGGAGGTGCCGGTGGCCCAGGACAAGGTTCTTCTGGATCAATCTCTGCATTTAATGCACCTGGAGTCAATAGTGGAACACCAATCACTGGATCTGGTGGTGGATATGGTGCTGGAGACTCTTCAAACACCGGTGGACATTATGATGGTGGTAATGGTGGATCTGGCGGTGGTGGTAGAGATAACACTGGTTCTCCCGGAACAGGTAATGGTGGAAATACAACACCACAAACAACTGGTGAAATAGGATTCCCTGGTGGATCTGCATCTGTTGAGTATGGTGGTGGAGGTGGAGGTGGTGCCACTGGTGCTGGCGGTTTAGGCCGTGGTGGTAGTGGTGGAAACGGATATGGTTTCTCAGGAATACCTCCATCATATGGAACACCTGGACCATCAGCACCATTGAGATATTTTGCTGGTGGTGGAGGAGGACATCAATATCCCGGTATTAGCATCAATGGTGGATATGGTGGTGGTGGAGATAGTGGAGGAACTAATGGTAGTCCCCCACCATCTGGACCTGGAACTGTTAATGCTGCACCAGGATCGCCTGGAACCGGTGGTGGAGGCGGTGGCGGCGGTGATGGTTCAAATAATGGAGGACAAGGTGGATCCGGTATTGTCATCATCAGATACCAAATATAAATACTCAAAAAACGATATAAGATGGGACTTAGGGCACTCGGAAATCCACTTGCAAGTTTTATAGATTATCTCGCACAGACGGGAACGGATGCTTCTAATGAAGTTCCACCTCCAGAAGGTCTTACAGCAACTGGTGGCGTTATAAGTGATTATGTTGATGGTTCTGATGTTTATAGAGCACACATCTTTACTTCATCAGGTACTTTTGATGTAACAGCACCTGGTAATTATGGTGATACTGTTGAGTATCTTGTGGTTGCTGGTGGAGGCAGCGGCGCTGTTGGTGGTGGTGGGGGCGGCGGCGGCGCCGGTGGATTTAGAACTAATCTTACCGGACACCCATTAGCAGGTTCAGCATTTCCTGTATCAACTTCGCCAGGTTCTTATACAGTAACTATTGGTGGTGGTGGTGCAAGAAGTAATACAGGGACGGATCAAAATGGAAATAATGGTTCAAATTCTGTATTTTCATCAATAACATCTACTGGTGGTGGTAGGGGAGCATGTAGCCAAACAAATCCAAATGGCGCAGCTGGTCCGGGTGGTTCTGGTGGTGGCAACTACGGACCTCAACCAAATCCACCTGGGTCGGGCAATACTCCTCCAACATCACCCCCACAAGGTAATAATGGTGGAAATGGAACAACTGATGGTGCAACATATAGTAATGGCGGTGGCGGCGGCGGTGCCGGCGGTGTTGGAGGAAATGCTTCAACATTTCCATCAACTCAATATGGAGGAACTGGTGGAGCAGGATCTCCTATTGCAATAGAAACTGCAACAGCAAAAGTTTATGCTGGTGGTGGTGGTGGTGGATCTCAAATTGGTGGAGCTGGGTCTGGTGGTCCAGCTCATCCTGCTGGTGGTGGGGGAGGAAAAGGCGGTGATAATCCGGGAAACGCTGGTGTTGACGGAACTTATGCCACTGGAGGTGGAGGTGGAGGGGGTTCTAACCCATCATATGGTGGTGCCGGTGGTTCCGGAATCGTAGCAGTCCGCTATAAAATTGGAGAACTCACAGCAGAAGCAAAAGCAACTGGTGGTGCTATAAGTTACTATGGTGGTAAGACTATTCATACCTTTACGAGTTCTGGATCATTAGTTGTTCCAGCATCAATTTCTAATACTGAATATGTGTTGATTGCTGGCGGTGGCGGTGGAGCATCAAGTATTGGTGGAGGTGCTGGTTCTGGAGCATATCTATATGGAACAGGAGTTACTTTACCAGCAACAACATATCCAGTAGTTATTGGTGCCGGTGGAGCTCTTGTAGGCCCCTCCCCAACCCCAGGAAATCAGGGTGGGGATAGTACTTGGAATGGATTAACTGCCGGTGGCGGTGGTGGAGGACAAAGAAACACTCCTGATCCTGGTCCTGGTTATGGAAGAAATTCAACTGTTCCTTTTGGATCTGCAATTGGTTCAGGTGGTGGTGGTGGTTCTGGTAATGGTAGTGAGGGGGGTGCGCCAGGTGGATCTCCTTCAGGATATGATGGTGGAGCTGGAAATGATCCATCATTAGGTTGTGGTGGTGGTGGAGGCGCTGGAGGCGCTGGAGGTAGTGCCCCCACCAATCACGGTGGATTTGGTATACAACTTCCAGCAACATTTAGAAATCCTGCATCTGGTGTAGGAGCACCAGGTCCTTCTGGAACCTATTGGGTAGCAGGAGGTGGTGGTGGAGGTGCTAGAAATCAAACTGGTGGAGAAGGTGGTGGACCTGGAGCACCAAAAACAACAATCTCTGGAACTGCTGGATATGGTTGGGCTGGTGCTGGAAATGGTGCAGGAAATGAAAGTGCTGCAACGCCTGCAACTACAAGAGGAGGAGATGCTCTTCAGAATACTGGTTCTGGAGGAGGAGGATGTGGAGATAGCAATCTTACCGGATATAGTGGTTCTGGAGGATCTGGTATTTTTATAATCGCTTATCCTTCATAAATACTCAAAAAACATCCAATGGGCGTAAGATCTTTAAATAATCCATTACAAGAATTTTTAGATACCTTTCTGAGAAGTGGTACGGATGCCGTCAATCCTGCACCAGTACCTGCTGGACTTACTGCAACTGGTGGTGTTATAAGTGATTATGTAGATGGTTCTGATGTTTATAGAGCACACATCTTTACTTCATCAGGTACTTTTGATGTAACAGAATCTGGTACTTTTGGTGATACTGTTGATGCTCTTGTTGTTGCTGGCGGTGGTGGTGGCGGTCTTCTTGGAGGAGGTGGCGGCGCAGGTGGATTTAGGCAACTCACAAGTTTTTCGGTAAATCCAGGTAGTTTTCCTGCACCTTTTTCAGTTCAAGTCGGATCTGGTGGTGTTGGTGGAATTGGTGCTGCTGCAGCAACTGCAGGAGCAGATTCTTCTTTTGCATATAATGGAGGAACTATTACATCCAGAGGTGGTGGATATGGAGGAAACTTTACAGGTATTGCTCCAGATCCTAGTGCAGCGGGAACACCGGGTGGATCAGGCGGTGGTGGTGGATTAGGGGCTCCATCAATATATTTCGGTGTAGGAAATAATCCTCCAACATCACCACCGCAAGGAAACGATGGTGCGGGATCAACCGGTGGAGCAGCGGCTGGAGTTGGTTGTGGAGGTGGTGGAGGAGCTGTTGGAGCAGGAGTTACGGGAACATCGACAACTGGTGGACCAGGGGGCGCTGGAGCTCCTAGCGTCTATGCTTATGGACCAACTGATCCAGTAAACTATGCCGGTGGAGGTGGTGGGGGTGGAAACACTGCTCCTTCTACAGCAGGAACAGGAGGAATTGGTGGAGGGGGTGATGGATCTGACACAACTCTTGGAAGTAATGGAACTCAGGCAACTGGTGGTGGTGGAGGTGGTGGTGGAAACGCTGGTGGATCTTATGGCAACGGTGGTTCTGGTGGTTCCGGAATCGTAATTGTCCGTTACCAAATAGGACAATTAACAGCAGCACAAAAAGCAACTGGTGGTGCTATTAGTTATTATGATGGTAAAACGATCCATACCTTTACGAGTTCTGGTACTTTTGAAACACTAGCACCTTGGACTGGTGAAACAGTTGAATATGTAATTCTTGCTGGTGGTGGTGGCGGAGGAAGTAGAATGGGAGGTGGTGGCGGTGCCGGTGGATATTTAACAGGAACTACACCAATTGGAGCTCATCCACAACCAGTTTCTATTCAGGTCGGTGCTGGTGGACATGGTGGTGGTAATATCACTCGTGGAATTCAAGGAACTCCCTCTAGTGCTGCTTTCCCTGCAGGAACTCAAACTGCTATAGGTGGTGGATATGGTGGTGGTGGACCAGGGTTAGAAACTGGTGGACCTGGTGGTTCTGGTGGCGGCGGCGGTGGAAATAACTGGACTGGTTCAGTACATCCAGGAGGACCAGGGACTGCTGGACCACC
>Ga0208019_1001261_pt1 | contig 13514 bp, 14 predicted proteins | sample CB_VirMetaG_5_FD_184540 | JGI IMG/M metagenome (GOLD analysis project Ga0208019, IMG submission 184540) | Freshwater to marine saline gradient viral communities from Chesapeake Bay - CB_1508_1D Viral MetaG (SPAdes) (version 4) | ecosystem: Environmental > Aquatic > Marine > Coastal | place: USA...
GGTTAAAGTCAAAGAAGACAGATCTTCTAATCCAAGAGAAAGCGTATCAACAATGGTTTAACAACAAGAGTCGGCAAAGAAAGTATTTTCTCAGATCATTTTTTGGTAATCATGTAATGGTTGAGGCGCAGTTATATCGTGGTGAGTCTAAATTCCATCGCAAGGAATGGATGACACTGCACGATATGAATAACCGTAATAAAGATGAGCGGGTGAAGTTTTATCATCGCCTATCTGACCATCCAGATACCAGGTTGTGGACTTGGAAAGACGTAAACGCGAAAGAAACACATGCGCGCCGAGATGATTATGTCATGTGGGCAAGAGAATGTCCGGTAGTCAGCAAGGAAGAGTTTTATCAAAAATGCAAGAAGTGGCTTGAAGAGCATGGGTTAAAAACAAATCTGGAGGATTTCGAATCGGCGCAGGAGTTAGCAAAAAATGCGTGACAGGGACGTACTTGCTACCTGGGCTGAAGTCGCTGTAAAGACCGGGGGTGTGCTTGGCTATGACAAATCTTCACCTATCGCTGAACGTAAACTGATGATGCCAAGATATCACTCCATAAATCGCCGCCTACCGACCGATGTGACCATACCCGGTATGTCGGCCTACCTTCAGGTAGAAAACGCCGTAGACAGGCTAGGATTGCTTCACAGGATGGTTCTTGTCATCGATCAAAGGCTCCAGGACCTGTTTTTGCCCTGTATCGCCGAAAGTTTGAACAAATTGGACCTGGGAACATCGCGCAAGCGGGCAACAGCCCTGGGGATATCAGAATCGAAGTATCACAGGATGCTAAATAGCATTGTCGAAGAAGCGAAATGAGAAGGGAAAAGCAGCAATAATACCGTATGTAGCGCTTTGCTATTGAATTAGGATTACCTAAGTGATATATTACAACTGTAAGGGAGAAAAACTTACACCGTTAGTTTTAGGTAAACCACCTACTGCTGACACTGGCCGAGTCAGGTACGCCAATACCTTTCTCGGCCTTTTCATGTCTGCATGATAGGCAAAAACTATTAACACTTGCATAATGATAGTGAACTGCTATTATTGTGTTAATGGGCGATTTTGCCCACTATGAACCGCAATCCGAAAGGGGCGCGGTTTTTTTATGCACACAATTCAATCCAGCAAGTCGAAAGACACTGGGTTTTTTATTACCCGGGAAAAACTTTATTGAATCCTGGGGATGGAGGAATTATGGCGGCAACAAGAGCGCAAGAGAACAAACGCATAAGGCAGGAAGCACTTAGAGAGCAATTACAAGCCCAGGGTCATGTACAGCACGTTGTTGATATTCTTGACAAACTGAGCAATCCAGAAGTCGAAATCGATGCGGCAATGGTTGGACGTTACAAAATCACCCTTGATACAAAACTAAAGCTAATCGATAAATACCTTCCAACAGAAAAACCAACAACTCTTGAAGGTACTGGTGATGATGGGGAAATCGTTATTCAGAAGGTTGTAAGAGAAGTTGTTAAACTCTGATGGCGTATTAAAGCTCAAGACCTTTCCGGTATTCGAGCCTTTAATTAATCCAGCACGTTATAAGGGCGCTCATGGTGGTCGTGGCTCTGGTAAATCGCATGATAGAGCAGAAGCCTTAATTGAAGAGGCAATTTGTTACCCTGGTTTGCGGTCCGTTTGCTTGAGGGAAGTGCAGAAGGATTTAAAGCATTCAGCAAAACAATTAATATCCGACAAGATACGGAAGCTAGGGGTTAGTCATTATTTTGATATAAAAGATAAGTGGATCGTCACTCCTGGCGATGGAATTATTATCTTTGAGGGTATGCAGAACCATACCGCTGACTCGATAAAATCGCTTGAAGGTTTTGACATAGCCTGGTTTGAAGAGGCTCAAAACATGAGCCAGAAGTCACTTGATCTGCTTAGACCAACAATCAGGAAAGACCCCGAAGGCGGCAGGCATGGTTCAGAACTCTGGTTTACCTGGAATCCACATGATCCATCAGACCCAATAGATCAACTGCTTCGCGGAGATAATCCACCACCTAATTCAATTGTTGTAGAGGCTAATTACACCGATAACCCCTTATTCCCCGCTGTACTCAGGGAAGAAATGGAGTATGACAAAAGCCGTGATCTGGATAAATACTCGCATATCTGGCTTGGTTCGTACCAAAAGAATTCAGAGGCGCGTATATTCCACAACTGGAAGGTGGAGGAATTCGACGTTCCAAAAGATGCCGTATTACGACAGGGAGCGGACTGGGGATTTTCAATCGACCCTACGGTGTTGGTCCAGTGCTTCATTGAAGGTAGGACATTGTACGTTCCGTATGAAGCGTACAAAGTGAATTGTGAAATTGTTGATACGCCTGAATTGTTCCTGACGGTCCCTGAATCAGAAAAGTGGGTTATTACTGCTGATTCGGCAAGGCCAGAAACTATCAGTCACTTACAGAAAAACGGATATCCAAAGATTATGCCAGCGGTCAAAGGCGCACGATCTCTTGAAGAGGGTATTGAGTTTTTAAAATCATTCGACATCGTTGTGCATCCTAGATGTCAGCATGTAATTGATGAGCTAGCGTCATACAGTTACAAGATAGACCCGATGACAGACAAGATACTGCCGGTTATTGAGGATAAGAATAATCACACAATTGATGCCTTGCGTTATGCCTGTGAAGGCGCTCGACGTTTGGGAAGGAAAAAAACAGATACACAACGCCGCCGACCAGTAGCCGGTGGATGGATGGGCTAGCTACTGTCGAGATGACAGCAGGAAACTATGAAAGCAGAGAAGTTACTCAGTAAGGCAAAAAAGCAATTCAGCCAGGCTCAAGACGCATGGTCCGAGAACCGACAGGCTGCACTTGAAGATATTAAGTTCGCCCGTATGGGTGAGCAATGGCCTGAAGAAATAAAACGCCAGAGAGAGCTAGAAGGGCGTCCTTGCTTGACAATTAACCGCTTGCCTACATTCATCAGGCAGGTAGTTAACGATGCGCGACTGAATAGCCCAAGCATTAAAGTACATCCTGTTGACGATAATTCCGACCCCGAAACGGCTGAAGTGGTTAACGGCATTATTCGCAACATTGAAGCATCAAGTAATGCTAGTGTTGCATATGATCATGCCCTGGAATCCGCTGTAACGTGCGGTGAAGGCTTTTTCCGCATCAACATGGATTACGCTTACGACGATTCATTCCTGATGGATCTGTCAATTGAGCGCATAGCAAACCCTTTGAGTGTTTATTTCGATCCAAACAGCATGGAAGTAGACGCTTCTGACTGGACTTATTGCTTTGTTATCGAAGAAATGAGCCATGATGAGTTCAAATCATCTTATCCCAATGCAGAAATAAGTGATTGGGATTCAGATTCAAGCCATGAAGGTTGGGTAACTGAAGATACGGTAAGGGTTGCTGAGTGGTGGACCAGGGAAGAAGTCGATACAGAGATTTTCTTACTGTCCAATGGCATGACTATCAACCAGGAGCAATATGAGTCCAATCCTGGCCTTTTTCAGCAGTTCCAGATTGTTGAACAACGCGCCACCAAGACTTACAAGGTTAAGCAAAGAATTATCACTTCTGCTGAAGTGCTGGAAGAAACCGATTGGCCTGGAAAGTTTATCCCTATTGTTCCCTGCTTTGGTGATGAAGTTATCGTTGAAGGTAAACGGCACTTTCTGTCGTTAACCAGACCAGCAATGGACAGCCAGAGAAACTTCAATTACTGGCGTACAGCGGCCACAGAGAAGGTCGCATTAGCGACTAAGGCTCCGTGGATTGGTCCTGTAGGTGCATTTGATACCGATGCAAAAAAATGGGAAACAGCAAACCAGGATACTCATCCATTTATCGAGTATGACGGTCCTATACCGCCACAGCAGACACCACCAAGCATGGTCGATGCTGGAAGTATGCAGGAAGCTATGAATGCTTCTGACGATTTGAAATCAATCATGGGGTTATTTAATGCTTCTTTGGGTGCATCAAGCGCGGAAACGTCTGGTAAAGCTATTCTCGCAAGACAACGAGAAGGCGATGTATCTACTTTCCATTTTATCGACAATCTTTCTCGCGCTATACGCTATGCAGGTCGCGTACTCCTTGACCTGATCCCAAAAGTCTACAATCAGCCACGCGTGATGCGGGTGATGGGTTATGACGGTACGCCTGATAGTGTTCAGGTTAACCAGGAATTTGATGTCAACGGCATGATAAGAATGCATGACCTGACAGTGGGTAAATACGACCTGGTTGTTGAGACTGGGCCATCATTCTCCACTCAGCGAGAAGAAGCGGCGACCCAGATGACTGAATTGCTCAGATCATTTCCACAAGCCGCACCTATTATTGGTGACCTGGTAGCTAAGAATCTCGATTGGCCGGGTGCTGATGAGATTGCCAAACGCTTAAAGATTCTGTTGCCTCCGCAAATCCAGCAGATGGAGAACATGGATGGTCTGCCACCTGAAGCGCAGGCCGCTATTGCCCAGGCTGAACAGCAGATAACCGAGCTGACACAGGTGATTGAGCAGGGCCAGCAAATTCTGGCTGAAAAGGATGAACAGATCAAGCAACTGGAAGTAGCGCAAAAATCCAAACAGGAAGAAATCCAGATCAAAGCTATTGACTCAGAACGTAAGTTCACTGCTGACATGGCTAAAATCGAAATGGAGAAATACAAGGTTGAACTGCAAGAGCGCGAAGAAAATCGCCGTTTATTGATAGAAGAATCTATCCAGGCAATGAAGGACCAGCAGTCAGCCAACCAGGAAGCGCTGGTCAATAACATCACGCAGTTATCAGACCATATACGCAACAAGAGAATGAGCATCACCGCGCCTAGTGGTGAAACCTATAACGCAATAGTGCAGGATGGTGAAATTGTTGTTGATGCACCTTCTGGCACATACACAGGACAAATCGAGGAATCATAATGGCACGTGGTGATGTAAAGGTTTTTAACGAGAGCAAGGTTTTATTGAACTTTGGCGCATCTACTACAGATGCAGCATCGATCAATATCAACGCTGATAGTTTCAAGGTTGTATTGATTACGACCGCTTATGGGTCAGTTGATGCAGACGGGGCAACACCGACTTATTCAGATTTCTCTGCTGCCGAGTGTTCTACTGGTGGTGGTTATACACAAAACACAGCCACAATCACGGTATCTGCTGCTGAAGCAGGTGGCACGGTTACAGTATCCAGTGGGCAGGTGGTCTGGACATCTGCCGGCACGGGTGGCCCTGCTGATATCCGCACAGCAATTATATTCTCCGATACATCAACAAGCGACTTAGCGTTATGTGCTGTTGATATGACATCAGATGGTTCTGCTCCTGTTGACCTGGATGATGGTGATGTAACGATTAACTCCGGCACACTGTTTACCTTTGCGTAAGGTATGACTATGAAAGTCAATTACACAGCAATCGCCGATGCTGTATTAGATGGCGAAACATACGAGCAGGCATTTGAAAGACTGTCAGCTTTAACTGAAACGGTTGATAAAGACATACAGACTGCTGACATCAAGGCTTATTTAACCTTGGTAGGTAAGCGTCTGGCTATTGAAGAAGGCGCACACGATAGTGCAAAGATTGCTAGATTGTCTTTTGCTGACTTTGAGTCTTATCGACTGACTGAAAACCCTGCTTACAAGGTACAGCTTACTTCGGTACTGGACAACCTGATCACTGATGGTTATCTGGATGCAAATGATAAAACGGCAATCCTTAGCCTGGGTGAAGACAGTAAACCTGTATGGCCTGGCCTTAAAGCCGGTCACGTTCAAATGGCGATCATGTATCGTGAATCAGGAGCAGTATAATGGCTAATGAAGCAAGTAGAGCAGTTAGTGCAGCATGGCACTCAGTCATCGGATCATCCTCTCCTGCTAATGGGGCTGTAGATACAGGAACAAAAACAGCTATTGATGGCACTTCACTATCAGCGGCAGAGCAGTTGTATCCAACACTGGATTTTCATTTGAATATCACAGCAGCGGCTACTGCGCCCGATGAAAACAGCACAGTTGATCTTTATCGCATTCCTGATGGTAATAGTGATCCTGCTGAAACCCCAACAGCGACCTTTAAGGCGCATTATGTTGGTTCGTTTACGTTGGATGATATTACAGGCGTTCAGGATCAGTATCTATTCGGTGTGGCGAATGTTGACGCTAATGACAAGTTCATCACCGAGAACAACTGTGGTCAGACTATCACTTATGATGTGAATGTCCGTACCCGCACCATAGCACCTGCCGCATAAGCTATGACCTATTTCATCAAAGGCAAGGAAGTCTTTACCAGCAAGCCAGTAGAGCGCGTTGATATTGACTTGTCGCATCCGCTGGCTAGGGGGTTGATTAACCTAGCATTGCCTGGAATTAATAACGATCCAGCCAGCAACAATTTAGCAACATTAGGCAGCGATTTTTCATTAGTTTCTACATATCATGGATTAGCGGCAGATTGCACAGCATTAGGCACTATCGAAGAGCCTGGGATGTTCTTTCCAGCCAGTGTAGCATCAAGCCTTGCTAATGAGCTAACACTGCATTTTGTATTTATACCTAACTTTTCATCGTCAACAACCAATACCGGCGCTATAGCTAATACTTTGTTAGATACGACAAGCGGTAACACTGAGGGTTTCCGTGTATTTAATGTATCTTCTACGCAGTGGAGATTCAGGCTTTTTACATCAAGCGCAACAAATCTGGATGTAAATAAGCAATCATTTTCATCCGGTGATCTGGTAACGCTAACATGCCGCTATGACGGCAGTAATATGCAAATTTATCAGGATGGGGAATATGTTGGAGGTACATCAAAAACAGGATCAATAGACCCAGTTATTGATGGTGTTAATTGGTTTGATGTGATTACAAATAGTCTAACTGGCAGGGAAAATGATGAGGTAGCTGATGCAAAAGTTCTTTTCGGGGGAATGTGGAATCGAGCGTTATCCGGCGAAGAAATAGCCCGCCTGAATAGCAACCCCTACGCCTTCCTGAAACCCGCCAACGACTACCTGATACCAATATCAACAGGGGCGGCAAGCGGTGTTTCAGTCTCCCCAATAGCCGATACGCTTGTTATCAGCGAAGGCACTCTGACCATAACGGCAGAGCAAGAGTCTAGAATAACGCCAGTTGCTGATACTTTAATCATCAGCGAAGGCACGTTAACCATCGACCAGCCGATAAATGTCGATGTTACGCCGATAGCCGACACCCTGGTAATCAGCGAAGGTACTTTAACCGTTGTCGCTGAAACAGAAACCCGTGTTACCCCGGTTGCAGATGACCTGGTTATCACAGAAGGAACGCTATCTGTTGTTCAGGCCGGCCCAGTTGATGTCACTCCGATAGCTGATGAGCTAATCATTAGTGAAGGTCAGTTATCGATAACGCACCAGGTAGAGACTGAAACTTATACCGGTGGTTTTACCGGGGATTGGTATCAGGCTTGGCAGCCAACCAAGGAAGAAATCAAAAAACAACGCATCGAGCTTGGTATTATCAAGCCAGAAATCGATCAAATTACCCGCGTTGTTAAAAAGGTTCAGAAAGGTCAAATCAAGCCTGAACAAGCCGCTACTGAAGCAAAGCAATACTTCAAGCAACGCAACCTGGTTTATCAGCCAACGCATGAACAAGCCATTAATTCCCTGGTAAAGTTTTTACAGGACCAACAAACCTATAACCCTGTTGAATATGCCGCTCAGAGGGCAGCACAAGCCCGCCAAGCTGAGATTGAACAACAGGAATACAACGAGCTTGTAGAGCTACTAAAAGCTGAACAACAACGCATAGAAGATCAGGACATTGTTTTCGTAATGATGTGCCTTGCTGCCTAATTCAAGCCTGTCGTGAGACACGCTGAATCACATCACCACCCGGTGGTGTGTCCCTTTAGAAGGAAAAAGTCATGGAACAAGCGGAAGCACTCCAGGATGACTTTGTGCCTGAAGAAACTGCCGAAGTAACAGAAGTTGCCGAAGGGTCTCAGGAAGAAGTCGAAGAGATCGAAACGAATGAAGATGAAACGGAAGTAGCCGAAGAACCTGAATTTGTTGAAATCGAGTACAACGGTGAAAAATACAGCGTACCACCGGAACTAAAAGACGCTGTAATGCGTCAATCCGATTACACCACAAAAACCCAGGAAGTCTCAGAGCAGAGAAGAGCACTCGAAGCGCAACAACAGCAATTCGAACAAGTCGTTCAGGCTCAACAGCGAAACCTCCAGGGGCATGCACAACTGGCAGCACTGCAAAGTCAGTTAGAGCAGTACAGTAATGTGAATTGGAGCCAGTTTTCAGAAGAAGACCCGGCATCAGCACAACAAGCATTCTTCCAGTATCAACAACTGAAAGATGCTTCACAGAATTTGTCTCAACAAATACAGCAGCAAGAGCAAGTAGCACTCCAGGAGCAGCGTAATTATTACGCCAAGCGATTGGAACAAGGGAAAGCAGAGCTAGCTAGAGACATTCCAGACTGGTCACCCGCAAAGGCAGCCGCTATTGCCGAGCATGGCAGGACTTATGGCTTTGAAGACAGTGAACTTCAGACCATTTCTGACCCGCGCATGGTGAAAGCTCTGCACGATGCAATGATGTATCGCCAGTCTTTGAAGAAAGCCACAACACCACCACAGACCAAGGCAAAGCCTGCCGCAAAAGTACGCGGCAAAGCCACGGTCCAGAAAGACCCAGACAAGATGACTTCCGATGAGTGGTTGAAGTGGCGTAACAAACAAATCGCGTCGTGATGGCGCTAATTTCCCTTTAGATGGAGGCCCGAAATGGCTAATTCAATTCTTACTCCGACGATGATTACTCGTGAAGCTCTGCGCGTACTTCATCAAAAATGCAACTTCCTAGGTAATGTTAACCGTCAGTATGACGATAAATTCGCCCAAACTGGTGCGAAAATCGGTACGTCACTGAACATTAGACAACCTTCTAAGTACTCAGTACGTACTGGCGCAGCTCTGAGTGCCCAGGATCACGTAGAGCGCTCAACTCCTCTGACCGTCGATAGCCAGTATGGTGTTGACGTTTCGTTCACCTCTGTCGAACTGACCATGAGTCTTGACGACTTTTCTGAACGCATTATCTCGCCTGCTATGTCACAACTGGCAGCCAAGATAGAAGGCGATTGTATGGCAGATGCTTATAAGTTGGTTAGCAACTACACCAACGGCACAACTGATGGTCTTATCACCTACAAGCGTTTTCAGCAGGGTGGTGCAAACATCACTAACAAACTCGGTCCTTTGGGTAATCGTGCTGCAGTTATGTCTCCCGACTCAGTAGTTGAGTTCGGTGACGCTGTTAAGGGTCTGTTCCATGACTCTACCGGGATCAAAAAACTGTATCGTGAAGGCGCTATGGGTCGCACTGGTGGTTTTGATGTGTACGAAAACACACTGACCCCAACGCATACCACTGGTTCTCTGGCTGGTACACCGCTGACAACCGGTGCTACATTGGGTACTTCAGCAACTACTAACACATGGGCTTCCCAGTCTAATATCGATATCGATGGCGCTACATCTGGAGGTACTGTTGCAGCAGGCGACATTCTCACTTTTGGTACGCTTGCCGATGGTATCGTTGACATTCATCCAGAAACCAAATCCTCGCTGGGTAAATTGAAAACCTTTGTGGTGCAGGATGCTGAGACTGTAGTTACGGCTGGCACAGTCACGGTAACTGTTAAGCCAGCACTTATGTATGGATCGGGTAATGCTTACCAGAACTGTGCATTGACTGGCGCTAACACTGACGGTTTGACTGTTACTCGTATTGGCGCGGCCTCTTCTGCCTTTGGTCAGGACTTGCAGTTCCACAAAGATGCGTTTGTGTTCGCTACCGCTGACTTGGAAGACGTTTCCAGATACGGCGCATGGGGTGCGCGTGAGTCTATGGATGGTATCAGTATGCGACTGGCTCGCCAGTACGACATCAGCAATGACGCTGTTCCATGTCGTTTGGATATCTTGTTCGGGTTTGATGGTTTGTACCCTGAACTAGCAAACCGTCATATGTACGAGCAGGATTTGCTTTAATCCTTAAATAGTCTCCTCCCAGCTTTTAAGGGTTGGAGCAAATATCGGGGGAGCTTTCGTTCCCCCACCTAATTTCTGGGAGGAAATATGAGTAAAAAACTCGGTGACCGCCGCAAGGCTAAAAAAGTTGATGAGAATGGCCGTTGGGATGTTTTAGTCTGTACACCGGCTTATGATGGCAAGGTTGATACAGGTTACAGCCAATCATTAGCAGAGTCGGCTTTCGTATCACCTTTGTATCGGGTAAAGATGAATGCCTCTGTCATGAGTAACGGCGCATTTATCGACATGGCCCGTAACATCTATGTGAAGATGTTTTTAAATGATTTTCCAGATGCTACGCATTTGTTTTTCATAGACGCTGATCTGGAGTTTCCACCTAACGCCTTTATAGGTCTAGTAAGATCAGGCTTGCCGATCTGTGCCGGTGTTTACCGTAAAAGGCAAGACCCTGAAGAATACCCAGTGAAGTTCTCAGAGCATCCTGAAAAAGGTGGTGTATGGGTTGAGGATGACTGGGTAATGGCCGACAGGGTTCCAACAGGATTCTTATGTATCTCCCGTGAGGTATTGGAAGAAATGGCCGCAGAAGCACCTAAATACCGCACGAAAGATCAGGGCGAGCTGCCTAACTTGTTTTATACCAAGATCGATGAAGAAGGACGCTTTATCGGAGAGGACTTCTGTTTCTGTGATGACTACATCAAGAAATATAACAAGCCGATACCGATCTGGACAAACATTGATTTCAAGCATGGTGGTTTTTCTGGAAACCTAGCTGATTTTATCGAAAAACAATTAGAAGAAGGCGGCGAAATATCTGCTAAAGGGAAAGTCGCATGATCATCGATAACACAGTTGATTTTAAATCCACTCCTGTCAAAGGTACTGAGTTGCTGCTCGGATCAGGCCGTGATACCACTAAACAAATGGCTTTATATGGCAAGCCGCAGGAATGGCAGGATGTTATTACCCTGGACATGACTTCAGAAAATGAACCCGATGTGGTATGGAATCTGGAAGATATGCCGCTTCCATTTGAGGATGAATCGTTTGATGAAATCCATGCTTATGAAGTGCTTGAGCATATAGGCAAGCAGGGCGATTGGAAGTTCTTTTTTAAGCAGTTTGACGAGTTTTCACGCATTTTACGCCCTGGTGGTCATGTCTTTGCCACCACTCCAATGTGGGATTCGATATGGGCCTGGTCAGACCCTGGTCATACCAGAGTGATATCACAGGGCAACTTGTTGTTTCTTGATCGTGACCGCTACAACAGGGCAGCCGTGATGACCGATTATCGCCCGTATTTCAAATGTGACTTTGAAATCATCCATGCTAAAGAATTTGATGAGCGATTTACTTTTATCTTGAGAAAGAAATGAACGCACAAGAAATCAGAGAAAGAGCCATGACTTCACCTGACTGGCTAGCTGTTGAGCTTGTGAAGCGCATTGAAACTCTTGAGGCTCAAGTCGAAGCATTAAAGAAAAAGCCAGTGAGGAAAAAACGTGCCGCTAAGTAATTATGAAGAACTAAAAACAGCAGTAGCCAGTTGGCTTGACCGTGACGACCTAACGGCACAGATTCCCGACTTTATCACTGTTGCCGAGTCGTATATTAATGACGATTTACGTGTCACCAGCATGATTACAGAAGCCACGGTTACGCCATCGACTACTGAACTGTATGTATCGAAGCCGACAGGCTTTAAAGAAGCCCTGGCGTTTAATGACGACCAGGGAAATTCACTGATACAAGTACATCATGAAGATTTGAAAGACCAGCAGAACGGCGCAAGCGCAGGCAGGCCGCAATATTATTCTGTGACCAATCGCATTAACTTTGAGCGATTAGCTGACACCAGTTACAGCTTTGTAATGACCTATTACAAGGCGCTGGATATCGCCACAGACTCGACCAATGACATATTGACCGAATACCCCAGCATTTACCTGTATGGGACTTTGTTGCAGGCAGAACCATACATAAAGAATGATGCACGTATTGATACCTGGTATCAGTTATATGAAACCGCATTGAAAAAGGCCAATAACCGCAGTTTAAATTCCCTGAAAAAGCTACGCACTGACCACCCAACGATCAGGGGTGGATTTGACATTATACGGGGTTACTAATGGTTCCCTTTATCGGTTTTCTGCCGGACATTGACCCCACAACACCAGGGGCATTGAAAGACGTATCAAACATTATCCCAACCACCAAGGGATTCAGGCCGCAGTATTCAGCCAGGGATGCCGGGCTAAGCGCGGTTTCAGATAGCGTTAACTCTCTGGTTGTAGTGGCTGATTTGTCTGATGACAAAACCACCTATGCCGGAACGGATAACACTTTAGAAGAAGCCGGATCAAGTTCATGGACAGATAGAACCAGGGCTGTAGGTGGTGCGTATTCTTGTGGTGTAGAAGATCGGTGGTCTTTTGCTCAATACGGAAACATTACCTTAGCCGCTAATCGTGCCGATGCCATGCAGTACGCCACAACAGGATCAAGTGCCTTTGCTGACCTATCAGGCGCACCACAGGCCAAGCATATAGCCACTAACCAGGGCTTTGTGATGGCCGCTAACCTGTCTACTGACTATGACGGTTGGCATTGCTGTGCCTATAACGACTATACCGATTGGACTGAAGCGGTTTCCACGCAGTCCACTTCTGGTCGTCTGGTTGGTGGTGGTGATATTACCGGCGTTTTGCCGTTTTCCGATGGGTTCTTGATCTTCAAGAAAAACACCACTTACGTTGCAAATTATGTTGGCGCACCGGCTGTATGGGACTTTGACGAAATACCTGGTGATATCGGTTGCGCTTCAGGTCATGCTGCCGTTGCGGTACATGACGTTGTGGCATTCCAGGGCAATGATGACTTTTACATCTTTGATGGCGCTCGCCCTGTATCGATTGGTGAAGGTGTTAGGGAATGGTTTTTTGAGAATGCCGACAACTCTTATCATCACAGAACAATAGCGACTTATAGCCCGGTTACCGGCAATATCACCTGGTACTTTGTTTCCAATACCGCGAGTGATAATCATCCAGATTCGGCACTGGTTTATAACATTCGGTCCAAGAAATGGGGCAAGTTTTCACAGAGCATTCATGCTGCAGCAACTTATTACCCTGCGGGTATTATTATTGACGGTGCTACGACCGATTTAAGCGACCTCTATGCAACGATTGACGATATTACGGACGTCTCCTTTGATTCACCTCTTTGGAACGCTGGTACGGCCAATGCGGGCATTATCGGCACTGATAATATTCTGTACCTGTTAACTGGTGCGCCTGGAAGTTCATCGATTACGCAGAATACTTTTGGTGATGATGAGCAGTTTTCCACCATTAAACGGGTTCGCCCACGGTTTTTGACAGAGCCTTCAGCATCATCAATAGAATATTCATACGATAAT
>Ga0208019_1001264_pt1 | contig 13487 bp, 26 predicted proteins | sample CB_VirMetaG_5_FD_184540 | JGI IMG/M metagenome (GOLD analysis project Ga0208019, IMG submission 184540) | Freshwater to marine saline gradient viral communities from Chesapeake Bay - CB_1508_1D Viral MetaG (SPAdes) (version 4) | ecosystem: Environmental > Aquatic > Marine > Coastal | place: USA...
AGGCTATTCCTTTGGATTGGAGGTAGCCGTGGAAGCCCATTGCTCCAAGACCGATTGAACGTTCTCTGTATGCTGAGTATACAGCTTTTCCAAGTTCTTCTGGTGCGTTGTCAATAAAGTATTGAATGACATTGTCCAAGAATCTGACAAGGTCTCCAACCATTCCGCTTGATTTCCATTCATCATACTTTTCAAGGTTGACTGAGGAGAGGCAGCAGACGGCTGTTCGTTCTTCAGATGTTGCGAGATGGATTTCGTTGCAGAGGTTAGAGCCATTAATTGACAATCCAAGTTGCTTTTGAGCTTCTGGTAAAGCTCTTCTGGCTGTGTCAATAAAGTTAAGGTATGGACTGCCAGTTCTGAACCTAGCTTCAAGGATTCGTTGCCACAGTTTACGAGCCGGGATTGTATCTCTAACAATTCCTGTGTGCGGGTCTGTAAGATCGTGTTGTTCATCATTAATTACTTTCTCCATGAATTCGTCTGTGATATTCACAGCGTTAAACAAGTTAAAGCACTTACGATTGATGTCTCCACCTGTAGGCACTTTAAACGATATAAACTCTTCAATGTCAGGATGGCTTACGTCTAGGTATGCGGCATAACTCCCCTTGCGAGTCTTGCCCTGTTTGTACGCTGTCATCTGGCTGTCTACTACTTTCATGAACGGCATCGGGCCTGGGGCTTTGTCGCTGATCCCTCTCACGTCTGACCAATGCCCACCCACACCTCCGCCCTTTACGGAAAGCCATGCTACTTCACCATTATGTTCAATAAGGCTATCAAGATTGTCGCCCACGTAAGTAAGGAAACAACTAATAGGCAAGCCCCTATTGCCTCTGCCATGTTCAGGTGCGTTTGACAACACAGGTGACGCAAACATAAACCAACCTTTTGAAGCATAGTCGTAAATACGTTGTGCAAAGTCAAGGTCATCATAGCAATAAGCCACTGCAGCACGTGCAAAGGCTTCTTGAGGAGATGTTTCATGTTCAAGCATATAGTAGTCACGCATGAGTGTAACTGCTTGCTCACTAAGGCGATTGTCTCTTTCATAATCAATCGTTATCCCAAGGTGTGTCTTCATCTAGTTCTCCGATAAGGTCTTGGTAGTTGTTTTCAATGAGATCAGAAAATCTATTGACTATTTCTTCTGATGTTATTTCAAGACGTTCCACTAAGAGCGTCTCGTCCAACTGCATCAGTCTTTCTTTGAGTTCTTCTAAAGTTAGCATTGCCGATGCGAACCTACTATTCTACACGATTGAGATGAGTTTGTCAAGATAATGTTGAGCCTTTTTCAGATCTTCAACACCGCCCTTGTCTTCCCATCTTGCCATGTATTTGATTACATTGCCCCAAATGTAGCCCTTGAATGCCTCTTCAGACATCCAGGCTTCCATTGCTTCCCAAGGCTGCACAGACTTAGATGTGTAGTGGTTGCCTCCCACCTGTACATCATCAGTCATTTTTCTTTCCCTTGTGATAGATACCTAGTTCTTCAGGTAGTTCAAATGTGTATCCCCAACACGCCTCAATTTGCTTTACAACATCATCAATCACCTCAGTCCAATGAACAGTGTCTTTATATTCACAGCGAATGATTTGTTCCTTGCCATGACCACGTAGTTCAAATGTCATGTAAATCTTGTCTTCATCATCAAATGGATTCATTTCTTACGCTCCTAAATCTAGTTCATATTGAAATGTTTCATCAAAGTTGACTTCACATGATTCAGAACAGCCATTGCTAATATCTAAATAATGTTGATCAACAAACTCATTATATCCTTCTGCAGCCATTTGTCTCAGATCCTCTACGGATTTAAAGCCACGGAAGAACTTTAAATCCTTTCCTAGTTTTGCTGCCAATGCGCCTCTATTTCCATAAAGACGCTCCATTTTTTCAGGAAACTCAAAAACATCTGGTCTTTCCTTTAGCAATGTAAATAGTTTCCTAAAAGACTTTTTCCAACACCATGTGCAATTACCATAATGTTCTGGAATATCTAAATCAAATGGTTGACCACGCCACCAATTTAGAACATCTTGTTTTGTAACGTTATGCTCAACAAGAGGGTAAATCAATGAGTTTTCTTTGGCATTTGCAGACACTCTATCAAATTCATCTACACGAATACCAATTGCCATTTTGTAATCTGATTTCTTCAACCCAAGTGATCTAATGTATGCTTGAATAGGGTATAGCTTTAGCTCTCGTGTGCAATGTGGGGATTTAGTAAAAGGTATTCCATATTTTGCAATAACATCTTCAAACGGCTTACCGTCTCTAGATGCTGTTTCGTAAGTAACAATTTCAAATGATGTTCCTCTGCCTTTTTCCGGATCTACTTTAGCTTCTAGCCATACAGTGTTGTAACCAAAAGATACATCGCAATTGTGAACAAATTCTAGTGTCTTTTCGTCTTCTTGTCCTGTGTTAGCAAACAAAACAATAACGTCTTTCCATTTTTCACGTTCTTGTAACAACATCTTTGTCATGTACGCAGATGTCCTACCACCACTAAAACTGATAATCAACGTTTTGTCGTGCATCGCTCTTCTTTCGTCTTCACATCATGACAGGTTTTACACAACACCTGTAGATTGTCCTCTTCACAGAACAGTCTTTTAACAAATCCTGGAAGATCAGAATACTTTGTTAACGTCCCTGCGGGTGTGATGTGGTCAACATTCACTTCTGTAGACTTGTACAGATTTGAACACTGAGCACATTCATACACCCACTTGGTACGCTTATCCTTCCCTGAATAAGGCTTCCTTGCCTTGTCCATCACTTGATAACGAACAGGGTATTTAGTCCAAGCACGTCTGAGGGATGAACGTATGAAACTAAAATACCTTGCCGTTGTCCAAGTGTTCCCTGCTTTATTCTTAACTCCACGTGTCACGTTATCACCTCTGTAGGTGGTGTGAACGTATCGTTAACGCTGCGTAGCATATACAAGAGATGACCGTTTTCCATTGCACGTTCATATCCCAAATGCTCAACAATCACTTCCCACATTTCCACTGGTGTCTTACCTTCCAGTAGCTTCTCAGCTTTTTTAGGGCCAATGCCGTGTACGCCTTTAATGTTGTCTACGGCATCCCCAGTGAGGAATTGTTTATAGAAGTTGTAGTCTGCTGTTTCTTGGTCAACATAATAAAGATTGTCCTTGACAAAGTTGTAGTGCCAACCTACAACCTGATCCAGGTCTTTATCAAGAGAAACAATGACACCATCGCCTTTTAGCTCTGTTGCTTCAATAGCAATGGCATCATCTGCTTCCATTCCGTCCCAAACAACAGCGTCCCATCCATACACTAAATAATCCCTGATTAGTTTGTAATGGATAGGTTTTTCAGATTTGCGATTGCCTTTGTACGGAGCCGTAACAGCAATCTCATCTCTAAAATTACGCTTGCCAGTGAGGTGTAGTGACCATCGCTGACAATGTGGCAACTCAAGCATTACCAAGTCTTCTAGAAAATGCGCAATGGTACGAATAGCTACATCCTCGCTATCATTGTTGGATGCAAATCCGAAACGATAGACAAGGATGTCAGCGTCAATGATCGCTACACTATAAGACATTACAGAGCGTCTTCTTCTGGAGTGTCTTCAGCAGTAACAGGCTCTGGAGGTGATACAAGCTCTGTAACCACTAGCTTCTTGATAGAAGGGAAGCGTCCATACTTGCAGTCATAATAGCCTAATAGAACAGAGGCTTTAGATCCCCATCCCACCTTGCTGCCAGGAATCTGATCACCATTCTCATCAACCACCTCAATCGGAATAACAGACTTAGGTGTTAATACCATGCCATACTCATCAGACTTATGAGACTTTGGCGGGTTTTTGATGTTGAGTGAATTAATTGCATTCACTGCAGCTTCATTGAGATTGGTGAGAGTCACCTTGTACTTGTTGTCAGGATATTGAGACGCTTGTGGCGATCCCTCTTCATCCTTCTTATCCAAATAACCCCACATGAGGGTGGCATTAAACTTTACTTGATTGCTCATACTCATTCTCCTGTTGGTGAGTAGATAATATTATAACACATTAGTGTGTGTCATACCAATTATTTCCTATTTTTGCTTCAGCGTCAACAGGACACCGAAACCCCAATGTACGGCCTGATTGTCTGGCCGCCTCCACCATGATGGATGCAATTTGCTCAGCATCCTGAGTAGATGCTTCCATCTGGATTTCATCATGTACGAACGCAACCTGTCGTACATCTAATTTGTTTTGCTTGATAGCCTTGTGTGCTTCAACACACCATTGCTTTGCAATGATAGCTCCGCATCCCTGTAGCAAACTGTTCAATGCTGCGTGTTCAGACCGAACAATGATACGTCTACCGTCCAATCCTGGTACGTATCCTTTCTCAGCATACTTCCTCACTTTCTCCATGAGCCGTGATAGAGCAGGAGTGTTATCGTAAAAGCGTTGCAGGATTTCACTTCCTTCTCTTGCACCACCCCCGACAATACTACCAATCTTGGCCGGCCCTGCACCATACAGCGTAGCGTAAATCAGAGTTTTCGCTTGCGGTCTTGTAATCCCTGCAGCATCAGCGTTCTTCTGATGGATGTCACCATTCAGTAGTTCCTCTGTCCAATCATCATCCTGCATGTAATGCGCAAGACAACGTAATTCAATGCCGGACAAGTCTGTCCCAACTAACTGATTGCCACTATCCACTGTCCACAAACTACGGCATTCAACACCATAGGGTTTGTTGACACTAGGCACTTGTCCTAAGTTGGGACTGTGATGTGTCATACGTCCAGTGACAGCACCATTACTGATGACACCGCCATGTACTCTACCTGTATCAGGATGTGCATGTTTTAGCCAACTATCAAGCAACCCGACACGCTTCTGTATCATCAAATATTCAGCAATTAAAGCAGCTTCAGGAATCTGTACATCTTCTAATGTTGTTTCATCAACAACAACAGATCCCTTCTCTGTGTGTTTTTGTGGTTTCCATCCAAGTTGCTGTAGGCGTTGTGCAATCTGCTTACGACTACCTGGATTGAACACTGTTACTTTGTCCTTTAGTCGCTTTCCTGTCTTCTCTGACCAACGCTCTTCAACAATTGGTTGAAACACGTCTTGCATCTGCTCTTCAATAACAGACATTCTATCCGACAATTGAGCGTATAATATTTCAGCTTGAGGAACATCCAGTTTAAAACCGTTTCGCTCTTGTTTAGCCATCTCAATCGCTGTTTGATGCTCCAAAGCAATGCTCTGTCTCGCATCCTTCCATTCTTTAAAGGAATCCGTGAGAGTTCTAAATAAAGCTGTCGTGACTCTAACGTCTTTCTGACAATATAACACCATCTCTTCAGACAACCCACCATCATAATCCTCAAAGTCAAGTTTGTTTTCACCAAGACGTTCACCCCAGGCACGTAGGCTGTGACCGCCCTGTAACGTAGGATCAAGGAGCCTTGACATCATTAGAGTGTCTTTAGCTTTGCTTGGCATGATTTTGATATTCCACAACATACGCAGCCAATATGCATCAAATGAAATGATGTTATGGCCGATGATTAAGTCGTGGCTGTCAATCAATTCTTGCAAGCCATCTGGCGATGTAAATGTGTACATCTCGCCTGTATTAACATCTTCACAACAGCAACACCAAATCACTGATTGTTTGCTGTCTGTTTCAATGTCAAGCGTCAACACTAATAAATTCCACCTTGTCTAAAGGAATCTGAAAAAAGTATTCGTCTTTGTACATGTATTTGTTTGGCACTTCAACTGGTGTCAAGTCTTTTAAATCATAACACCAGAATGTAGCAGCATGCGTCATTGGCAGATTCCAAATAAAGAATTGTGTCTTCCCATCAAAGAACTTCTCTTTACGTGTTGGAAGTTGTACAGAGTCGTATGGAAATGTATCGTCCTTCCATACACGCTTCACTTCGCATTCAACATGGAATTCATAGTCATCCAGGGGCATGTACGCTATCAGGTCTTGTGCATAGCGATCAGGATGTTCAACAACATCATATCCCTTGGCCTTCAACACCTTTGTTGTCACTTCCCTAGCTGCCTTGTCATACTTTTCAAACAGTTCACGATCAAAGCGTTTACGTTCACTCATTTGTATTCCTTGTCAAAGTCAAAGTAACTCGTAATACTAAACTCTAAATCGCAAAACCACAAGAAGTTTATAGAATATGACTTCTTTGAAGATTCAACAAGGTCACACAAATAATGATCTTCAAATTCATATTCAGTTTCTAGTAGGGCTAAATCTTCCCAAGAATAATTACGTTGAAACCCTAGTAAAGCAATATTACCGTATTCAGGAACTCCGAACCCTAAGAATGATATGTGCATTGTATACCAAGTTGCTTCTTCTCGTTGGAAGAACAAGTTAACAAGGAACATATTCAGATCAAGCCACAATGAAAAATCTTTCTTTTTACGATAGTTGCAAAAGTAAGTGTTATAGCGGAATGCATGTGTCAGTTTTTGCCATGAAAACTCAATTCTATAATTTTTATCGCCAATCATCATAAGTCATCTTCCTCTTCAACTTCTACCATACGTCCAGTGTGCAAACTATAAAGCAATGCACATGCTTTCCCTGTAATCCCTGCAAATCTGTTCTTCAGAACACGTACATATGTTGTGTTACGTTCACGAACATCATCAGCTTGTCCATTACGTTCCAAGCCTATCACCATATCTGACAATTGAGCAATACTGCCAGATCCACGTAATTGTGCGAGGCTTGTTGCAGCCCCTTCCTCATGACCCTTAGTGTCAGGACGTTTCAAATGGCTTACGCAAATCAAACTGATGCCTGTTTCTTGTACAAGCATTCTCAGCTTGGTCATGATTTCGTCAATGGCTTTACGTTCATCCCCGTTATTCTGAGCACTAACAACGATAGAAATATGATCAAGGAACACATACTCACATCCCATAGCTTTGGCCAGGTAGCGTACATGATTGACGATACTATCAACATCACCACTACCGAAATGATTAAGGAAATACAGACGATCTGTGCCAAGTGTTTGAGCGAATGCATCATCCTTCTCCTTCTGTGTAACAATAGCATCAGGTAGATGTAATGGCTTGTTCGCAGCCAATGACATCAAAGACAATCCTGTTTTGCGTATGGACTCTTCTAAGAACATACAGCCCACCTTGCTGTCTGTTGATTGTAGGATGCCCCATATCACTTCACGTAAGAATTGACTCTTACCAAGACCACTTCCGGCTGTCACTGTCACCAGTTCATGCTTGCGTATGCCGTATGTCAACTCGTTCAAGCCGTCAAAAGGATAGAAACAATCAGCCTTCTCTAACGGCTTCATCACCTCATCATACAATGCAGATCCACAGACAATCCCGTCAGGTGTCCACTTCTCTGCTCTCCAGAATCCTTGTACAAAGTCTGCTGTCTTGTTTTTAAGCAGATAGTCGTTAGGGTCTTTAATACCTTCTGGATGTATCATGTACTTGGCTTTGTGTGAAAATAATTCACAACACTTGGTTTGTGCTTCTAACCCCGCAGGATCGTTATCAAAAGCAAAGATAATAATATTGAAACTATCAAGGTAATCATAATTCTCCTTACAATCCTTTACAGCACTCTGCGCACCATTACGTACAGACACGCATGGTGTCTTTCCTTGCATCATCTGATACGCTGCCATTGCATCAAATTCACCTTCAGTGACAACAATGTATTTCTGTCCTGCAGGGAATCGTTCTTGTCCGAACAAACGTTTGTCTGCCTGGAAGTCTCCAATGATTTTGAATTGCTTATCACCGTTGACACGCAACTTATAGCTGTCACCAATAGGAAAAGCTAAATCATCACCCTTCCATCCAACACCATACCGTGTACATGTATCCTTAGATAGCTTCCTGTCTGTCAAGTCTGTGCAGAACATGCTCTGAGGCTTCACAGGAGCCTCTGTATCAGACGATCGTTCCTTAACCAATACATCCCTACCATCCCTGTCTGGAGGAATACGTGTTGAACATGAAAAACATGTTCCCCATCCACTGTCATCAATGGCAAATGCATCACTGCTGTTACAAGATGGACAAGCAAGATTGTAATTAACAAATGCCATTAGCTATCTTCCTCTATTCGCATGCGGACACACACTTCATAATCGTGTATCAACTGTTTCAATTCTTTTTGCACACACTTGAGACGGCCTTTCCAAGGCTCAAGTAGGTGAAACACATCATGGTAAACAGGATCTGGATCTTCAAACCAATCCCTCATTCTTTTTTCAAGTTCTTTCATCATAAAATACGTATCAATATTGTTCATCACTTATTCTCCAAGTAAAACAGAGCATCTTTTACATCATCAACATCATTGTCGTCAACGTATTCTAAGAGCTTTGTTAAAAAACTATCCAATCCCCAGGATCGTACATATTCACCATTGACACACATTGAGACGTGTAGTGCCATCTCTTGTGCTGCCACTTCCATATCCAAGTCATTCATCTCAAGTGTCTCCATCTAATGTTGGCATGCTTCTTGCTATATATATCTATATACAACATATAAATAATAATCTTTATATAAATAATTATTCTTCTGTATACATATCTTCAATATCTATAACATCTTGTATGTGTAACATATCTTGATTTTCTATTACTGTTACATCATCTTTGATATGTTTATAACAATCACTACACATATCAAGATATTCATTTGTAGTGATTGATTTACGTGAACACTCAAAGTCTGTTAACAGTTTGTCACAGCATACACAGCGCATATTATGTTTCCAATGTTAATAGTATTGCCGGAGTGTAACATCCTTCATAGTAAATTTCAATATCTTTATTGACGACAGCGGATCCATCCTGCTGCAAATGTGTCAACACTCTGTTATCGTATCGTCTACGGGCTTCATCTAATGTGATGATGCGTACAGAGCAATTCTTTCTGTCGTATTCATGTACATGTGTTAAGATGTCCATTTTTCTATTTCCTTTTCTAAGTCTACAATGTGAACAGATGACGGCACTGGTTTACAATTACCTGGTGCTAGCTGTTCTGCCATTCCTTTCCATTTATCGTATGTGAATACATCATCACGCATATCTGCTTCATTGGCAAGAAATAAACACCAAAGGTATGCGCATTCACCTTTCAAGCCTGATGATATTGAGCAGCGTTCTACATATGGGATTTTGTTCATTGCTACTTCCCCAATTTTTTCTTTAATAAGTCTCGCTCTTCTACAAGTAATTGAATTGATGCAATGAGATTGAGAATATTGTAATAACAAACGCTAATTTGTGTATCAGATCCGCCTAAACCATCTCTGTTGTCATTATCAATATCTTCAAGCACATTGATGTATTCAGCTTGCATTGTATCTTCATCAAGCCAAAATATTCTGCTGATTGCATTGTGTACGTCTTGTGGCGATGTAAACAATTCAATATCGGCAGGATAGATTTCCTGAAATTCTTTATAGAAATAGTATTCTTTTCCAGTTCTTTCTATCTGATCTGTTTCCATCTTAGCTTTAAATTCTTCAAGTGCTTGATTCATGGTTTCTTACTCCAAGGTTTTGTGATTGTCCAATGCCCGAAAGGAACACTCCCTAGCCATTCCTTATCAAATGTGGTTTTACTTATCGGCTTACCCCCTTCACGTATTTCCAGGTTGAGCTTTTTCCGATTACGATGTGCAAATTGTCTTACTGATGCAATGCTTTTACTGATGGTGTTTCCTATTTCTGATGCTGTATATCCATCGTGCCACATCCGCACTAATGTTTTTACATCTTGTTCAGTGTATTGTTTTTTAAATGCCATTAGAATTCTCCTACAGTCCCGTGACGGGCATAATATTCTGCTGCCCTCTCTTCATATGTCTTTTTCGCAATCGTCTCTTGTACGGCCTTAGAATGCGTCTCAGAGCGTATTAATGCCATTAGTGTCGGCCTAAATGCTACTGATGCCGTATTCACCCAAAATGTGCTGATGATTTCCAGGTATTTTGTTTCCATTGTTTCATCCTTATGTTGTCCTGCCCATTCTTTACAGTCTGAGCATATGCCTAGTCCATCGTTGTAGTTTAGTAAAGGTGCATCGCAACATTCTGAATTGTTCATTGTCTTATTTCCTTTGTTTTACGTATCCAACATAAAGCACATAGCAACATTCCGTAATCTTTAACATCCGCATGCGCTTGTTTACAATGTTCACAATGTGATCTGTTCATAGCTTGTTCCTATCTTTGTGTTCATAGTATTCTGGCTCGTTCACATCGCATCCACATAGCCAGGCTATCAATGCACCAATGCATACCAATGCGCAAAAACTTATTAATACGATTATTAACATCATTAGTTCTATCATGGTTTACATGTTCCTTAATTGTTTCTGTATTGTTTGATACTCACCAAACAATCGGGCATAGTCTGGATTGTTTCCTGTACAGTGTCCATTGCATGCCAGGTTAACAAGTGTCCTGGTAATACTATTCGCACGATTGTTCAAAGCTTTACGTCTAACCTGTTTCTGTTCCTGGTAGGCTTTCCATTTTTGCTGTTGTGTCATTGTTTCTGTTCCTTTATATCAACTCACAAGCTCTAAGTTTTTATATTGTTCATATACTTTATCTAATGTTACACCATCAACAACTAACGGCTTCTCTAATTGTACTGTAACAATCATTGAGTTAATCTTATCGTGACAGTTTATATTTACAATCCTGCCAATATACGACAATCCTTTATATACACTTTGTACTCTATCACCAATGTTCATTGTTCATTGTCCCATCATTTTGTTTGCTTTCATCCTAGCATCATCCAAGGATACTGTATGCGGATTCCCTATAAATTCTAATATGTCATGCATGCTATCCATATCAATAATGCGCAACAATCCATTAGGCTGCTTTGAACGATAGGCGACTATGTTTCCATCATATGTCGCCACAACATCCCATTCTGTTTCCAATTGTTCCTTGGTAAACGTAGTGTTTAATGAAATATACATTTTAAGCTCCTTATGAATATTTCAACTGCTCTTTATATTGTTCATCAATTAAATCCAGAATTGTATCGGCTTGCCAATTAGCTCCATCTGGTGTTTTATTAGGCAAGTCTCTTAACATTTCATAAACTGCTTGAGTTTTTGTTATACGCATGTAGACAACTAGCTCTGTTTTGTTTAGCAACATGTTGTACATGTTCTTATCATTGTTAATCCATAAAGCTGTATTCCAATGATCGTATGATTCGTATCCATTATAAGTAGTCATAATAATGTGCTCCTCTTTGCACGTTTCGTTAACACTATGATAGCGCAACGATACTAGGATGCTATTATACTTTAGTCGTACAAAGTGTCGTCTATAGTACCATCATCACCACACACACTTTACCAAATCCTGGACACAAACGTTATAATATAACACTAACAGCTTGCACCAATATAGTGCAGCTGCTTGCACCAGGTTGGTGCGTCATGCAAATCCTGCACCAAAACAGTGCAGACAGTTATCCACAGGCTGTCCACAGGCCGTTAACAGTTATCCACAGGTTATTCACAGGATATTAACAAGCCGGGGGAGGGGGATTGTGTGTTTAAAATATTTACAGTACCCACCTACAAATGCAAAAAGCTAAAATTAGCTAAAAAGAAGCTAAATATGCACGGAATTTGCACAGATTATGTACATATAAAGATATTGTTATATAAAGATTTCTTTATATTTACGGTATTTCTATGCTTGTGATGTAAAAAACACTTGACATGTGTATTTTTTTGTGTTACACTATTGACATCTTGTCGCATACGTGGTAAACAAGCACAATGTCATCAGAAAACGAACAGAATACACCTCCACTTGTAAAAAGAGGACGTGGACGGCCTAAAAAGTCTGAAGTAGAGGCTAAGAAAAAAGGCAATAGAGGTGTCCGTGGACGGCCTCCTGGTGATGCTGCCCGTATCAATGAGTTTAAAGCAAGACTGCTTGCAACCTCGGGCGACAATGTAATTAATAAAATTATACAAATTGCTCAGAATGATGAACACCCTGGACAGATGGCTGCATTGAAGATGTGCATGGACAGGGTGTTACCATTGTCCTACTTTGAAAAGGATAAGGCTACCAACGGACGTAGCAGTGTCTCTATTACAATTACAGGTATTGGTGGTGATACTACAATTGTAGGACAAGAAGAACAACAAGAAGATATTGTTGATGTTGAATACACAGAAGTAGGAAAAGATGAAGACTGAGCTACTTGATTTGATTAAAGAAGACTTGATACGTCATGAAGGGTATAAAGAAGAAATATATTTATGCTCAGAAGGTATTCCAACATTCGGTATTGGACATGCTGTAAAAGAAACAGACATGGAATACACTTGGCCTGTAGGAAGCCCTGTAGAAAAAGAACGTATTGATGCTGTATTCATCTTAGATTGTGAGGATGCTGTCAATGATATTGAACACCTTATTAGCGATGTCTCTAGTCATTCTGATCAGTGTATCCGTGTCTTGGTTAATATGGCGTTTAATCTTGGGAGAACACGTCTTTCCGGATTTAAAAATATGCTTGCGGCTGTTGAAGCTAAAGATTATGAAAAAGCTTCTGAAGAAATGAAAAATAGCCGTTGGTATAAACAAGTGGGACGTAGAAGCGTAGAACTTGTGGAGATGATGCGTACAGCATGAGCGATTTGAATGTAGAGCTTCTCCCTTGGCAACAAGAAGTGATGAATGCTTCAGAACGCTTTAAGGTGGTAGCAGCAGGTAGACGTTGTGGTAAATCACGACTTGCTGCTTGGATGCTCATCATCAATGCATTACAAAGTAAATCAGGCCATGTCTTTTATGTTGCTCCAACACAGGGACAGGCCAGAGACATTATGTGGAGTGTGTTAACAGACTTAGCACATCCCATCATTACAGGATCGCATGTCAACAACATGCAGATAAAGCTTGTCAACGGAGCCACCATCAGTTTGAAGGGTGCTGACAGGCCCGATACAATGCGTGGTGTTAGCCTCAAGTTTTTAGTGCTTGATGAATATGCTGACATGAAACCATCAGTGTGGGAAGAAGTGTTACGTCCTGCGTTGGCTGACCAAAAAGGAACAGCCTTGTTTATTGGAACACCAAAAGGACGTAATCATTTCTACGAATTGTATAAGTATGCAGAGTTGAGCGAAGATTCTACATACCACGCTTGGCACTTTACATCCTATGACAACCCTTTGCTTGATCCTGAAGAGATTGATACAGCAAAGCAGAGTATGTCTTCTTATGCATTCAGACAAGAATTCATGGCTAGCTTTGAAGCACTTGGGTCTGAGATATTTAAAGAAGACTGGGTAAAGTTTGAGAATGATGAACCTGATGACGGTGATTATTATATTGCTGTTGACTTAGCAGGTTTTGCAGACATTGCAAATGCTAAAACATCTAAAAGCAA
>Ga0208019_1001267_pt1 | contig 13478 bp, 21 predicted proteins | sample CB_VirMetaG_5_FD_184540 | JGI IMG/M metagenome (GOLD analysis project Ga0208019, IMG submission 184540) | Freshwater to marine saline gradient viral communities from Chesapeake Bay - CB_1508_1D Viral MetaG (SPAdes) (version 4) | ecosystem: Environmental > Aquatic > Marine > Coastal | place: USA...
GTTTAAATGCAAAGATGGAACTCCTGTTCCTTCTGAACTCTTACAAAATGTAATTGAATTAGCAAATAACTTGCAAATTATAAGAGATTACATAGATTTACCTATTACAATTTTGTCTGCATATAGAACTGAAAAGCATAATAAAAAAGTGGGTGGTGCGAAAAAATCTCAGCACTTACAAGGCAAAGCAGCCGATTTACTAACAGAATTAAACCCTAAAAAATTATACGATATTATAGAATTTTTGATAAATGAAGGCAAAATTAAAGAAGGTGGTTTAGGTTTATATGAAAATTTTGTTCACTATGACATTAGAGGTGTGAAAGCACGATGGCAAAGTTAGAAAAAAGCGAAATAGTAAGCCAACAATTTAAAAAAGTAGAAATAAAACCAATTCAAAACCAAATAAAAGAACCAAAATTACCAGAATTAAAACTTTCAAATATTGAAAAACTGCAAATAAAAGCAAATAATCTAAAAGACAAATCAAAGCATTTAAAGAATTTTATAAAATATTACTTATTAATTTATAAGGAAACGAAAATGGAAACATCACCAATTACAACAAAATTAGGAAATAAAGCGTTTTGGGTTCAATTAATTGGTTGGTTAATTGCATTATTAGGTTTATTAGGAGTTCAAACTGAAGTTTTAACAGGACTTGCTGAACAAATTGCGACCGCTTTAGCTTCAATTTCTGCAATAGTAGTTGGTTTATGGTTTAACAAAAAAACTGCTGAAGAAGCTCAAGACAAACAAAAGTAAATGGTATTTAGGAAACAAAATACTAACGAAATTTTAAACTATATTTCTACTTGTGGAACTGAATTAGTAGAAATAAAACCATACAGAAAAACACGCTCTAATAGACAAAATGACTTATATTGGTCCATTGTAGAAATAGCAAGTCAAGAGTGCGGACACACAAAAGATGAAATGCATGAAATATTTAAACAAATGTTTATACCAGTAGAAGAAGTTGCCTTAGAAGGCTATATTTTTGAAGTTAGAAAAAGCACTTCAGTAATGAATACAAAAGAATTTAGTGACTATTTAGACATGGTTTATTCATTTTGCATTGAAAGAGATTTTAATTTACCAACTTTTGAAGATTATAATTTATGATGTTATTACTACACGATGACGAAGGCAAAGAAATTTATATAGACCCAATTACTGACAAAGTTTGTGGAATTTGCATAACACCATTTGAAGATGGAACAAGTTCAACTCAAGTGTTGACTGAACGTTACCAATATAATGTAAGTGAAACTCCTATACAAGTTTATAATGCGTGGATAAATTATTTTTCTCAAACTTCAATTAAATTAAATTGAAAAAACTAAAAAACACAAAAACACCTAACATTAAAAAAAGAATAATTGAATTAGATGTATTGTTTGGGAAATACATTAAATTAAAACACTCAGATTATAAAGGTTATTGTAATTGTGTAACTTGTGGAAAAATATTAAAATTAGGAACTCAGGACTTACAAGCGGGTCATTTTGTTAGACGTGGAAATTATAGTTTAAGATGGAATGAATACAACGTGCATCCGCAATGTGTTAGATGCAATAAATATTTAAGTGGAAATGAAATTGCACACGCTGAATATATAATTGACACTTACGGCTTAGAAGTCTTCAAAGAATTAATGGAAATTAAAAGACAAATAAACAAAAGACCGAAAATAAAAGAAATTGAAGAATTAATATTATACTATGAAAATAAAATAGAGGCATTAAATGGGTAGACTTATAGCTCAAGAACAATTTGATTTAGGTTCTAATTTGACCTTTTCACCACTTATTGAACCGACTGCAATAACTTCAGTTATATTTGTATGGACTGGTGCGGACGCTGTAGACGGAACTTTTCAATTATTTGTTGGAAATGAAGACGGAACAACAAGCGTTGAAAGTGCTTTGACTATGAATAGTGCAAGCAATGCAACGGATGCAAAAATATATCAAATAAACGTATTAATTGAAAAATTAAGTTGTGTTTATACTGCAAATTCAAATACCGAAGGCACTGGTTACATTAAAATTTACGGAGCTGAAAATGGCAATTAGTTATTTTCCCGCAGTTAGTGGTGGTAGTGGCACTTGGGGTTCTATAACAGGAACTTTAAGTAACCAAACAGATTTACAAAATGCTTTAGATGCAAAACAAGCTACTTTGGTAAGTGGAACAAATATTAAAACTATTAACTCCACTTCATTATTAGGTAGTGGTAATATTACAATTAGTGGTTCAGTTGCTGATGGTGATAAAGGCGATATTACAGTAAGTGGTTCAGGTGCTACGTGGACTATTGACAATGACGCTGTAACGACTGCAAAAATATTAAATAGTAATGTAACTTTAGCAAAAATCGAAGATATTGCTACAAACCATTTTTTAGGAAGGCACGCAGGTGGGTCTGGTGCAGTTCAACAAGTTTCAGCAAGTCAAGCGAGAACTATTTTAAACGTTGAAGATGGTGCTGATGTAACAGATAATGCAAATGTAATTACGGCTTTAAATAACATTGCAAGCGTTACAGAAGGTGATATTTTATATTATAATGGTTCTAATTGGGTAAGATTAGCACGTGGAACTGATGGACAAGTTTTAACAGCAACTGCAACTACAGTTAATTGGGAAAATGCTTCAGGTGGTGGTAATATTTTCCAAACTGTAACTGCTTCAACTGTTGGAGACGATGGAATTGATTACGACAATGGAAATATAGTAGAGTTAGTGTTAGATGCTTCGATTGACTTTGACGCTAAAGTATTAGAAACGTCAATAGATGAAGGTAATACATTAACTATTTATGCAATTTCAAGTGGCTCGTATAATATTGATTTTACTACCAACTTCACTAATTCAAAATTAGGTGGGTCGTTAGATTTAGTTTCAGGTGAAACAGCTAAAATAGAGATTACTAACATAAATAGTGTTTATTATTTATTCTTAAATGATATGGCATAAAATGTTAAATAGAAACGATTTTATATTATATATGCCAATGAAAGGCAATTTAACAGACTATTCAAATAATGGTTACACTGCGACTAATAATGGAGCTACTTTAACAACTGGCAGGGACGGTGTGACTGATACGGCTTATTCATTTGACGGCTCAACAGAATATATTACTTTGACAAGCGCAGTAAACCAAGCAATATCAACCGCTTTAGGTTCTTCTGCCTCTATATTTTATGAGTTTGTAGCTGATACTAATAAATTGTGTGCAGTGTTAAGTGCATATTATAATACTGCTGAAAATTCATTTAATTTGCAGTTAGCAGCGGATAATTCGACATTTTTCGCATTATTTAATGGTGGAACTGGCCAGAATGATAATTCATTGAGTTATACCAATAGTCAATGGGTTTTTTATTGTCATAATATGTCTAGTGCAACGGCATATACAGGTTATCAAGATATAGACACAACAGCAACAAAAACATTTTCAATCTCAATAAAAACAAACTCAACTGGCTTAGTTAATATAGGTCGTAGAGGTGACGGCGGAACTAATTACTTTGATGGTAAAATCGCAAATATTGGTGTGCTTGATAGACCTTTAACAAAGTTAGAACAGAAATATATTAAAAAGTTTTCAAACAGGAAAAGAGTAGCATAATGAAATGGTATTATAACACAACAACGGGCAAATTTGGTCAATATAATGGTGTTTCAGGTGAACACTATCTAGAATTAAACCAAGAACAAATAGACCGCAAAAATCAATGGGCTTTAGACTTACCTATTAACATAGAATGGGTTTTAACTGGTGAAGGCATAGACTATAATTTTGTATTAACTGAAAAGCAATTGAGAGAAGCAAAAAGCTCTAAATTATCTGAATTACAGACTAATTATCAAAGTAAATTAGATGAAGGCTATACTTATAATTCATTTACTTTTAATTTAGATGAAAACACAAAAGGTAATATAGGTGATTGGATAAGTTTAAACACTATTTCAGGTGGAACTATAACAGACTATTATATAACAGATAGTTCTAATAATCAAAGGCAATTTACAGCTCAGCAATTTGCTGAATTTGGAGTTGGTTTTGGAACTGTTTATGCTACTTTAAAAAGCACTTTCTCTAACAAAAGAAATGCAATAAATAACTCAACAACAATAGAAGAATTAGATGAAGTCTCTATTACTTTTAATTAAAAATGTTAAAATAAACAATATATTAAATAGACCTCAAAGACTAATAAATCTTAAAGAGGTTTTGAATTGCAAGTCGCCACTAATTACAAGAGTATGGAATTTACATTAACAACAGAACTAACTATTTTATTATTGCAAATTTTAGCTGGTATTATATCACTTGTTATAGTTTGGCAAAAATTAGGCAATAGAATAGAAAAACTTGAATTGCAAATAGCGGAAAATAATGACAATGACAAAGCATTAAGATTAAAGGTTGAAGCGTTGGATAAACTTTATACTAAAATAGAAGTATTAGAGACTAAGCAAAATGCTCAGAACGAGGCAATTCACTATTCAATCACAATGCTTAATAGTTCAATAGAAAAACTAAATAATAAATTAGATACTTTTGTTAATGTTGTTAATAATACTAAATTAGATGTCGAGGCATTAAAGAAATGAAGTCAATAGATAGCATATACCAAAGACAAAGGTATTTACTTAATAAGTTATTTGACGATAAAAAAGCTATTGCAGTTGACTATGAAGTTAAAGACGAATATATAGCAATTATATACAAACCAATATACGAAATTACAAAAAAAGAAATTGACAAAGCAATAAGAGTATGAAATTATCACAAATAAAAGCAAACCCAAATAACCCAAGAGTTTTAAGAGATGAAAAATTTCAAAAACTCAAAAAGTCAATAGAAGACTTCCCTCAAATGATGGAATTAAGACCTATTGTTATTGATGAAAATAATACGATATTAGGTGGTAATATGAGGTTCAGGGCTTTACAAGATTTAGGTTATAAAGAAATAGACGATAATTGGGTTAAAAAAGCAAATGAATTGACTGAACAGCAAAAACAAGAATTTATCATAAAAGATAATTTTAGTTTTGGTGAGTGGAATTGGGACGATTTAGCAAATGAATGGGACTTTGAAAAACTTAACGATTGGGGTTTGGATATACAATTTGAAGAAATAGATGAAGAAGTTGAAGAAGACGATTATAGCGAACCCGACGATTTAAAAGTTGATGTAGTTTTAGGTGATTTAATAGAAATAGGTGAGCATAGGTTATTATGTGGAGATAGCACTGATAGTGAACAAGTCGCAAAATTAATGAATGACAAAAACCCAGATTTTATTTTTACTGACCCGCCTTATGGCATTAATGCGGTAAGTAATAGTGGAGTATTAAAAAAAAGATATAAAACTGATATTTTAAATGACTCAAATATTAATACAGCAAAAGACTCCTTTAACTTAATATATACGTTATACCCAAAATCCTTACACATTTGGTGGGGTGCAAATTACTATTCCAGCTCCCTACCCGATGCTGAATGTTGGTTAGTTTGGGATAAAAATAACGGGGCTTCTGACCAAACTGATTGTGAGTTAGCTTGGACTAACGCTAGAAGTGTTGTAAGACAATTTACAAAGTCTTCAGAAAAAGTTAATCGGCAACACCCAACTCAGAAACCAATAGATTTGATTGTATGGGCTTATGAAAAATTTGCTGATAATTCAAACTTATTCGCGGACTATTTTTTAGGTAGTGGTTCTACAATGGTCGCGTCTCACCAATTAAAAAGAAAATGTTACGGTATGGAATTGGATCCTAAATATTGTCAAGTTGTAATAGATAGGATGTTAAAGTTAGATAATAGTTTAGTAGTAAAAATAAATGGCGAAAACTATAAACGATAAAAAACAAATATACGAAAAAGCATTAAAAGAAGTTGATAAAAATAAATTAATATTTATTGAAGATTTAATAGCATATTTAGGTATAAGCAAACCGACTTTTTATTCATATTTTAAAGTAGGTTCTAACGAATTTAACTCTATAAAAGAACTTATCGATAAAAATAAAATTAATATCAAAGTAGGTTTAAGAAGTAAATGGTATAAGTCAGAAAATACAACAGCACAGATTGCTTTATACAAATTATGCGCAAATGAAGAAGAACTTGAAAGACTAAATAATAAAGAAAAAGTTGCAGGCGAAGAAATGCCTAAAATAGAAATAAAACTAAATGGAATTAACGAAAAAACAAAGTAGTGTTTTTGTAGACAATAGCAAAAATAAAATTGTTATTTGTGGTCGTAGAGGTGGTAAAACTTATTTAGTATTGACTGAAATACTTTATAAATTAGCTAACAACCCTAATTACATAATTACTTACGTTGCACCTACACATAAACAAGCTAAAAAAATATTTTGGGAACCATTTAAAGAGTTAGTTCCTAAGCAATGGATAAAAAGTAAATCCGAAGTTGATTTAGATATGAAGTTAATTAATGGTTCGGTTTTAATGGTGGGTTCGGCTCAGAATTATGATAGGTTAAGAGGTCTTACAAATAATGAGTTTTATATAGATGAAGTCCAGGACACTATCGAAGAAGTTTACACAAAAGCGTTAAGACCAACTATAGCAACTACAAAAGGCAAAGCGACTTTTTTAGGAACTCCTAAGGGCTTTAATTGGGTTTCTGAATATATAAACAAAGATATTTGGAGCTATCACACGTGGACGACGTTAGAAGGTGGTTTAGTAGATGAAGAAGAAATTGAAAGAGCTAAATTAGAATTAGACGAAAAGAGTTTTAGACAAGAGTATTTAGCTGAGTTCTTAACAAGTTCAGGTGCTATATTTTACACTTTTGACGATGAAAGCATAGTAGATGTTGACTTCAAAGCAAATGAAACTACATATTTAAGCTTTGACTTTAACGTGAATCCAATGACTTGTGTTTTATTTCAAAATAATATTGCAGTTAAAGAATTTGAAGAACCACACTCAAACACTTACGACTTAAGCAATAAAATATTAAGGTATTTACAGACTAATAATTTTAATAGTTCTTTATTTATAACAGGTGATAATACAGGCGGGTCGAGTAAGACTTCAGCAACTAAAACAGACTACCAAATTATCCACGAAATATTTAAGAATTATTTAGCACCAGAGGGTTGGAGAAAAACAAAGCACGTTTTAAATATTGAGGATAGGTTTAACACTACGAACTCAGCTTTTAAAAGTTACAGTAATGAAAGAAAATTATTTATTAATAGAAAATGTGAAAAGTTAATTAAGTATTTAAGAGTAATAACAAGAGATGACTATAAAAGGGATACTATGGATAGAACTCACTTAATAGACTGTTTAACATATTATCCATTTAACTATTTACCAATAAGACAACACGAATTAGGCAAATTATGAATTTACAAGACAGCGTATATTACAAAGCGTATGAAGACTTTGCGACTGAAATATGGAGCGGTTTATTTGATACTGAAATCGAAGACACTTGTTTTAGTTTTGCATTAGACTTCTTTTCAAGAGGTGGTTCGTTTGGTGCTAACAAAAGAAGAGAATTACAAGTTGCATATATGGACGGCTTATATTCGACTAAAAAACAAGTTGATATATTAAAAAGAGCTGAGCATATAGTTCCAACTGAAAACTTTATGATTGAAAAAATATTAGCTAATTTGTGTAATATTTACTCGCAGCCAGTAAGTCGTAAATGGGCAAATGGTGGTGAGAGGCAAATGGACTTACTATCTAAAATACAATATGATGATGTATTAAATACAATTCATAAAAGGTCTAAGTTTAATGGTAATATGTTAGTTTTCGTAGGTTGGGATGGTGAGAAAATTAAAATACAAGACTTTTCTAATGCATGGTATAAATGGAAAAACTTAGGCACTCAAGAAGAACCTATTTGGGAATTGTGGGTTGCAATAGTAGAAGAAAAAAGTCAGAATAAAATAGCTTATGATGTAAAAGATATACACGGAGGTCGTGAGTGGTTTTATCACGTTTGGAGTAATGAAAGTTATAAGTTAGTAAATAAACAAAAAGAAGTAATAAAAGAAATACCTAATAAATACAAAGTAATTCCATTTATTGAGGTGGATTTTCCCGGTCTTAATAAATATGACTACTATGACAATTCAGGTGGTATGTGGGGCTTATTAGAAGCTCAATTACAGGTTAATATGTTACAGTTTGCAAGTTTGACAAATGCTCAATATTCAGCAACTTCTATTTTATGGTTAGACAATATTCAATTAGAAGATGAAAGCTCTTTTGGGTTAGGTAAAATATTAATTACTAAAACAGACGTTGATGACCCAGATAAACAAATAGAGTTTGTCAATGCAGTTGGTAATTTTACAGAATTAGACGATTATAGAAATAACTTAATAAAAGCTACTTATAAAAATTATGGTATGCCGTCGGCAATGGTAAATGAAGGTGGTGTAATGAGTGGTGAAGCTCTTAAAATAGACCGTATAGAATTAGAAGAACAGCGTAAAAACGATATTAAAATAATGGAATATTACGAAAAAGAAATAAGCAAACTAATTGATATTATAAGTGCAAGGGAAGGCAATGCTTATAATTTAGGTGAATATTCAATTACATATAATGAATTAGAAGTAATCGGAGACCCTGAAAAGAATTATAATTTAAGTAAAGTAAAATTCAATGACAATGTTATAAGCATATACGACCATTTAAGAGATATTGGTTATATAGGTGAAGACTTTGAACTTGAAGAAATTTTAAAACAAATTAAAGAGGTTAATAATGAGTTTAGAGAACTCAATAGACCAAGCTCAACTGCAGTCGGCGACCGACAGGGCAGTATCACAAGCGAACCAACGCAAACAAGCTCAGATGTTTCAACAGATGGTATTGAAGAAGTTAGAGCAGATAGAGAAGAAAATTGACAAATTAGCTAAAGGTGGGAAATGAAAGAAAAGCTAATTGCAAAGTATGGAGAAAAACAAGCCGAAGTTTTACTAAATAAGTTTACAGAAGACGAGATTTACGAAAATGGTTTTTTAGAAAAGGAACTACCAGAAGACCCAAAATACAAAGAGATGTTTTTAGAACAAGAAAAGCAAATAAAAGAATTAAAAGCATTACTAGAAGACAAAACAAACCATATTCATAAACTAAATGAAGAAAACAAAGATAAAAGGTTAAATTTAGAAAACGAAAAACTAACAAAAGAGCAGTTACAAGAAAAGTTAACAGAATCTCAAAAACAATTAGAAGAGTTTACAACAAAATTAGATAATTACAAAGACTACGATAATTTAAAACAATTTTATGAAACTAAAACTAAATTAGAGTTAGAACAAAAAAACAAGCTATTAGAAAAAGTTGAAGAAGGCAAGCGTGAGGCACTTTCAAAACTTGATATTTCAGAGATTGAATTATTCATTAATAGTAACGAACCGACTAAGACGCCTGGTTTAGATAATAACAAAGTTCCTACGAGTAATGACAGTTTAGGTGGATTAAAAGATTTATTTAACGCATTAAAGGGATAGAAAATGGCACAAACATATATAAACAATGCCTTAAGACCTTTCTACGATATGGAAAAGTGGGAAGGAATTAACAATATTATTGCACAAGGTGCAGTAGGTGCTAACTTATTTACAGGAGTTGCACCAGATAACAAAGTAGGTCAAATAATCACAAGGTCATTTGACAAAGATATTTCAAGAGATATGTCTTTCACTCTTGTAACTTCTAACACTACTTCAGCTAGTGGTGTAGATATGAGTTCTTATACTGCAAGTTTACCTATGATAGTAGAAACTACAGTAATAGACCATTCACAATTTGAAGCATTTTACAAAGGCGAAGGCGATAACGAACAAGCTATTGTAAAACAAATAGCAAATGTTAGAAAAGGTGTTTTAGATAGACAACAATCAAGACTAAAAACAATGTTAGAGTTAAATTTAGCAGCAGGTGCTTCTTTAGCAAATCACTATGATAACTCTTACGCTGGTGGTGCTTTTTCAGGTTCTTCATTAAGAAAAGCTATTGTTGATATGGTAGGTGAAAAGTTCGGCAGATATAATGAAATGATAGTTCACTCTTATACTTATCAACAAATGGTTGACGATAATTTAGTTAATTACGCACCAGCTTCTAATTTAGGGATTAACTTATTTGAAAACCCAAGCGTGCCAGTATTTGACGGTAAAAGAGTAATTGTAAATGACACTATTTGTGCTCCTACGGCTGGAGTTTACCCTGTTTACGTAATGAGAAGAGGTGCTATTTCTTTAGAATACTCTGGTGATGTTAGAATTACAGATGTGACTTCTACTGCAGGTGGTGGAACTTTATCTAAACAATTTACATTTAGCTACTCACCTTACATTTTAGGATTGACTTACGGAACGACTACTATTTCAGAAGCTGCAATATTTGAAACTGCAGGTAATTGGACTACAGCGTGGGACGAAGACGAGATTGATATTGTTAAAGTTGATTTTGGAGGTTAATAATGAGAAAACACATAGCGATTATATTAGCAATTAGCTTTATTAGTGCGGTTGCTTACGGATTTACTAAAAACCTTGCTTATTATACTAATAATGCAATGACTACAAAAACAACTTCAACTTATTCAGCTACTGATACAGTTTACACAAAACCTATTCAATTAGGTTCAGCAAAAGAAGTAATTTTATCTACTAATTTAAGTGGAACAGCAAACGCTGGTAATTACTTAATGAATGATATTCAAGCTAATATTGACGGAACTTGGGTAACAGTTGCAACTGACAGTGCAGGTGTTGGTTATTCTAATTACGTATTAAGAAAAGAAGGAACTATTACAATTCCAGAAACGACTATTAGATTAAGAACAAGAAGATACAGAGCTTCAGGAACTTTATATTCTTACCAACAAATAAATGGATTTTAAATGAGTTTTAGCAGTTTAACAATAGATGTTGATAAATTTAGGGCAACAGATAGCGAATTATTTAATGCTTCAGATTACACAAACGAAGAAATAATTGCATTAGGTCAGTTGAATGGAAAAGAGCGTCTTAAGTTAGACTGCTACGAACTTTTTAAACTTACTAATTTAACAGACCCAACTACTGAACTTGACGGCTATGTAACTAAATACGAATTGCAATTTAAAAGGGCTTTAATGCTTATCCAATTACACGAATTTTACAAAGGTCGTTCAGGTGAAATAGGTGAGCTTAATTACGAACGTTCTAAACAATACTTAAAAGAGTATGAAAGTTTTTTACAGACTTTTAGAAACTTTTACACCAATACAAATAATGTTTCAAAAATGTTAGTATATACCATTGGCTAAGATTACAGCACAGGATATAAGACAATACGTTGGACGTGGTTTTAAAGGCAAACTAACTGCCGATAAAAAGAAACGTATTGAATTAAGTATTTTAAGGGCTGTAAATGAATATTTATTTGATAGGTCAGCTAATGGTAAAGATTGGGATAATAAAAGTATTACTAAAAAATACTCTAAGCAGTATGAAAGTTTTAAACGTAAATATTTAAGTGGTGAATTAAGGGGACGAGGTGGCAGACCTTCAAAAACTTTAAAAAGATTAAAGCAAAGAGAGGCAAGGCACCGAAGCGTATATAAAGCAACTTCTGTAAATGATAAACTAAGATTAACAGGTTTATTATTAAGTCGTATAAAAGTGGAAGACGTTAAGTTAATTCAAGCCAGAGGCTCAGAAAGGTTTGTTGTTGAGTTTAAAGTAGGTATAGGAAATAAAAACATAGGCGACGATAAACAATTAAATAAACAAGTTGAAGGGCTATTTGATAATGGTTATAAATTTGTAGGTTTTAAAAGTAGACAGCTCCCACCAGATTTATTAAGAAAAATAAAAGCTAATATAGAAAGGATTTTAAATGATTAGTAATATTATTGCAAAAATAGAGGCGTTAATACCAACAATTAATACAGAGTTAAGTTTGGATTTATCGACTAACGTAAAAGATAGTTATGGTTATAATTTAGAAGAAATAATTTATAACAATGCAACAGGTAATTCAATCGAATTTAGTTATTTAGGAACGACGTTTGCGAATCCATATACTAACGGCTTTAAATTTTCTAAAATACATAGCGTTGTTATTGCAGTTTCGACTTCAAAAGCTTACGACGTTTGCAATTCTCTAATTAATTTATTAAAAGACTTTAAACAAGGTGGAGTTGCTTATTCATTCGACTACAAAACATTTACTCCTAAAAGCTCAAAAGACGTAAACAAATTAACAATTTATATAAGTGCAGATATTTATGAGTAATATAACAATAGTTCAAATACATAAGCCTGAAGAAAAGCATTTAATAAAACCTTATCCGTTTAATCACGTTGTTTTCGAGACGATACAAAGTGATAAATATGATGTAGAAGTTTTAATAAATGAAGAACAAAACGGACTTAAAAAAGTATTTGGTAAAATATACTATGATGAATTTAGATTTGACAAAGTTAGAAATTTAGCTAAAGAATTTGCATTGACAGAATATGTATTTATTTTAGATGCAGATGAAGAATTGCTTACTTTCGATTTAGAGAAATATGCAAAATTAGGTCTTGATAGTTATTTAGTAACTATACTTAATTTGCATAAAGGTAATGTTTACCAAATTTCAAACGGAGTTAGACTATTTAAAAATAGTATAGACTACATAGGATATGCTCACGAATTACCAGACTGCGACACACACCACACAACAGATATTTTAATTAAACATAATGGTTATAAAGACCCAACTAAATGGACTGAAAAAGCTAAAAGAAATAATGACTTAATAATTAAGTCAGGTTTAGCATTAAATAATGAATACCAACGTAAAAAACTTTACGAAGGTTTAAAATTAGAATTTGAATTTAAAGGAGAATAATAATGTCAGCACAAACAGCCGTTCAGGGTGGTAACCTTGCCTATGCAGTTGCATTAAACACAACAGCAGACGCTTGGGGTTCTACTCTTTACACATATAACAAACTAACAGACGTCGCAAAAAATGGACGTCCAGAGTTAGAGAATTTTCAAGTAGTTTTAACAAGTGCCGATTTAACATCAGCACACGAAACGTTTTTACAATCAAACTTAGTAAAAGTAACACAATCAGAACCAGTTACAATATCTTATACTAATAACACAGAGGATAGTGTAGCAGAGGCACCAGGTGACGTTACACCGTTTTTCTTAGCTTCAGCAGGTGGTGCAATTAGTTCAACTGAACATAGGTTATATTTAGCTTATGGTTACTTTTCAGATGTGACTGAAAGTAATGACGCTGCAAATACGCCAGTTACTCAAACGTTAACATTTACTTCAATAGGTTTGCCAGGTGAATATACTATTACAAAGGCAGATATTGATGCTTTGTTTAGTTCACTTGGAACTATTTCAACTGATGTTACGTTAGACACAGGCGTTTATGGTAAAATTGT
>Ga0208019_1001268_pt1 | contig 13477 bp, 9 predicted proteins | sample CB_VirMetaG_5_FD_184540 | JGI IMG/M metagenome (GOLD analysis project Ga0208019, IMG submission 184540) | Freshwater to marine saline gradient viral communities from Chesapeake Bay - CB_1508_1D Viral MetaG (SPAdes) (version 4) | ecosystem: Environmental > Aquatic > Marine > Coastal | place: USA...
CCACGAGTGGGACCAGACCGATACCCGCATGGTGACGCTGCGGGACCCGCTGTGTCGGGCGTTCGCATTGCCTGGGGAGAAACTCTGGGCTGAGCAGTATGGGGCGGTTGGCGACGACGACCAGTTCCAGGTGGTCGGTGAGTTCGGGCTGCATCGGCGGGTCCGAATCCTGTCCGACGTGGTGAATCCCAACGAGACATGCACGGTCGAGGTTATCTCCAACAACTACGAGGAGGCGTGTACCGAGACGGGCGTGTGGGAACTTGAGGTCTGCTACCGAGGCTCGCAGGTTCTGTTCGCAGGGCAGGAAGGGGAGATTTTCTACCACCCGGAACTGAAACGCTGGCACCTGATGGTGAGCGGAAACAGCTCTCGGATTATCCGCTTCCAGATGACCACGACGCTCCCGCTGGGCGGCAAAGGGACGGCGGTTGAGGTCGGGACCGGACCCGCGTACGTGCCCGTTGGTGCCCCATTTCCCATCAAGGATGGCACCGAGGACCCAGGACGATTCCGGGACGATTACGGCGGTTATATCGGCTACTGCTACCTGCCGAGCGACCCGGAACTTGACGGCAACGGTGACGCCTACCGGGAGATTCTCCACATGGAGCAGATCGCCCGGAGCATCACGTTCACGACCCTGTACGACGCCGTGCCGGTCAAATTGGGCGGTGGTGCCATCGTGCCGCCTACCGCCACCAGGTTCGGGCCGCACTCGGTGACGTGCCGGTTGGACGCCTACTACCTCGGCAAAGACCCGTCCGATGTGCTGACTGATGAGTTTGCGATCTACGACCCGCAGGGTCAGTTCCCGCGTTCGCTGGCTGGTGCCAAAGGGAAGGCTCGGTACAACGACCGCGAGCACCGTTACGAGATGGTGGTGTGTGACCAGCAGGCGGACAAGGTTCAGGCATACTTCGACGAGCTGTGTGCCTCGACGCTTTCGATCACCGACGACTCGCAGATCCTGCCTTGGAGTCACCCGCCCTACGGACAGCGACCGGCCCCCGAAGCAGAGGAAAGCAACTGGATCTCCAACAAGTTCGGGCTTGGGATCTGCGGGGCTGGGATCGGATTGATGGTCTGGTCTGAGGTCGATGAGAAGTATGTGGTGATTCAGGTCCCACACATCACGGAGAGCGTGGCGGCTGGCATCAGGGTCAACACCGACGACTGCACGATCGAGCTTCTGCGGAAGAACGTGATCGTCATGGCGTGCGACACGGCGACCAACTGGGGCTGTGGCGGAACCGTGTCGGGGTGCGGGTCGGGTGATCCAGATGACTGGTGTATAGTTCTCGACACGACCACCATGATCGAGTCGTTCTCGGTTGTGGATGGTGCCGGAACGTGTGTTATCTCTGCCAATTCCCGGACGGTATGCGTGCTGGATACCGGCGGCGGTTCGTCGAGCAGTACGGTTGTCACCTTCTCACCCCTGACGGTCCTGACAGACGTGTACGCGTCCGGCACGTCGATCTACGCGGCTATCTCGACCATCTACACCCCGTGCTCTGACCTTGGCACCCCGGTTGAGCTGATTGCGGGCTACTGCTGCGATGCCCCGTGCTGCTGCCATCAGTTCTCGACCCTTGGCGACGACCCAGACGCATGGCCGACCCTCACGGCGGTGTTCAGTGGCGGCGTCCTGAGCGGCAGCATTGATATGTCGGTGACTTCCGGTTCGGACTGCGTGACCTTTGACGGTTCGGGTGGTGCCAGCGGGTGCGGCGACGAGTACCTTGGGAACGTGGACCTGACGCTGTACTGCGACTCCAACGGGGACTGGCAACTGACCATAACGGGCGGTGGTGCGAACTGTGCGTTCGGCACCCCGTCGCGCGTCAGTTCCGATTGCGGTCCACCGTTCCAAGTCGTGTTCGACATCCCGCTGACGGACATCCTGGCGTGCGGTTGTACGCCCCATACGGCGACCCTGACGATTACGGAGGACTGATGGGCAGGCTCGATTGCGTCTACCGTGGTCCCCGTGTCCGTATCCTGCCGTGCGGGTGTCCGTCCGGCGTCGTGGTCCTGGAGTGCAGCCACCCTGACCGACCGGACGAATGTGTCCTCATCCAAGACGGCGGAAAGCGGGGTGCGGCGATTGCCGAGGCTGGCATTCAGGTCTGCCGCGGGTGCGATGGTCAGGTTGTCCCGCCACCTCGTCCGCCTCTCCCGCTGTTCGGGTCGCAATGTCTGGTCCTGCATGGAGATGCTGAGCCGAGCGATGTCCCGATTGCCAACAGGTTGTGGGAAAAGGCTCGCCGGGAGACTCGCAGGTGGCACCGGGATAACGCCGCATCATAGGCACGCCGGGACTTTTGCTATGAAATCCGCCCGCAGGAGCGCATAATACCCCAGCGGGAGAAACCAAGCCCTCGATTGGAGATAATGATATGCCTGCCGGATTCTCTGGATATAGCCCGTCGCGAACGTCCCGCAAACCGCGGGCTTCTGGGATGTCCAATACCAACGCGGCGGTTTCGGTTCCAGGCGGGTACTCTGGTCCGCAGGGCTTCCAGCGGCAGGAGATGCTCCCGTTCAGCCTGGGGGTCCCGGTGTCTGGCGGCTATTCCGGTCCCCAGGGATACCAGCAACATACCCCCACCTCGCCGTCGTTCCCGATGTCTGGCGCGCCGAATGGACTCGTCAACAGGATGTTTCCGTACTTGGACGCGGTGAGCGGTGACTTTCAGTACAACCATCCATATCCTGGCTACCAGCAGCAACAGCGGCTCGGAACACCCAGTCCCGTCGATAGCGTGATGGGGATTCCGCAGGGAGAACTCGACACGTTTTCGCCCGCTGGCGGTATGCCTGGAACACAGGACCGTCGCGACGAGGCAGCCCGCAGGCAGGAGGTGTTCCTGCAGCGGATGCAGGCGGCACGCAATCGTCGGCAGCCCGGTCCGCAGCAACCGTGGCAACGTCCGCCCGCAGGTGCGATGACGACCATTCCCGGAACCAACATTCCAATCGGGGATGCGATGGAAGGACTTGGTGGCGCGCTGGACTATCCACGGCAGGCACTTCAGCGCTTCAGTTCGGGCCCAGTGTTCGACTTCTTTAACAAGGAGTTCGGTGGCGGACCGACTGCGAATCCAATCATTCGCACACCACCCGGTGCCAACGACTCACTGATGCCGCGCCCAGATGGGCTGAGTGACACAACCGCGGCAGTTCCGGTGCCTGGTGGGTACTCTGGTCCCGGCGGGTTTGTGCGTAGTCCGCAGCAGGGTGGTTTTGACCGCGACCTCTATCAGCAGCAAATTTCCCGACTGGAGGACATGCGACGGCGTGCGGAGCAATCCGGCGACACAGCGCTGATGGAACGCATCTACAACGCTCGTCGGAAGTTACTGGAACGTGCACAGGCTGGTCAGAACATTCAGACAGGTGACAATGGGTTCCTGCAGCAGTTTCGCCAGCAGCTTGCCGACCGTGCCGCTTTCCGGGCGGACGACTCGCGACTGGCACCTCCGCCGCGACTTCCGCAGCCCGACGACCCAATGCGTGGCGGTGTCGGAACCCAGCGGCTCGGCATCACCGACCAGGACCCGACCGTGACTCGGATGCAGAACCGGGACGGGACGCCGAATCGCCACTTCGTCTACGGTGGTGGTCCTGGGATGGGTGCCCCTGGGTTGGATGTCGGTCAGGTCCGGACCCACACGATGGTTCCTGGTGGTGCTGGTGTTCAGGAGATCCCGAAGCCGTGGCGTGGTCGCGACTTCGGTGAAGTAGACCCGCAGCGTGTGGCGGAATCGCGGGCACGAACGCTCTACAACCCCGCTGTACCCGCCCGTGCTCAGACTCCCGATGAAGTCAAGGCGATGGCGAACCGCAAGCGGCAGCAGTTGCAGCAGTACGGCGACGCCAAGCGTGCGGCGATTGCCCAGCGTGCGGCGGAGATTCGGCAGAACGGTGGCGGCGGGGCACTGACGACCGACCAGAACGGTAATCCGCTGCAGGACAGTGAGGTGGTGGCCAACGCCGCTGATCGTGCCCGTGGATCGCTTCCGTTTGGTGAGCGTGCGGCCTTGGTCCGAGAGAAGGCCCAGGAGCGTTCGGCGGCTCGCCGTCAACGCATCGAGAATCGCAACGCGGTTCCCAGCATCTACGACCAGATGGCCATGCAGGACCCTCGGTTCGCCCTTCAGGGGAACGCCATGAATGCTCAGCAGCAGATGGCGGAAGCGGACCGGCAGGCTCGGCTTGAGGAACAGAAACTCCGCAATCAGGGACAATTGGACCTGGAGAGGGAGCGGCAGCAAGGCGGACAGTCGCCCATGTCATACCAGGACTGGATTGCGTTCGGCATGTCCCAGATGCCACCGGAAGTCCATGCGGACCCCGTTGCACGCGATGAGTACATGAGCTGGCACGCAGGTCGGTATCAGCAAAATGGTGGACAACCTGCGGCGGGCGGAGATTCACAGTCACCATCGCAGGAGTCATTTGGAGTCGCCCCGCTCGACACTCGAACTCAAAGTGCAGTTAATCGCATCGTGGGTGACGCCAGAATGACACCAGAGCAAAAGGTGGATGCCATCTTGTCGCAAGCAAAGCGTGAGGGGTGGCCAGAGGAGCAGACTAATATCGCCCTGCAATCACTTGGAGGAAACTACTCCGTCGCGTCTCCGGGAGGGAGCTTCTGGGAAATGCCGTTCCATCGCGTCAATCCCGGTACTGGCGGATATGAGATGAGAAACTGGCCTTTCTTTCTCGGCGGCGGGCTTCTCGGCGGGCTCGCCAAAATTGGCGGTGATCGAGACCTTGAGTACATTCGTAACCAGAAGAAAACTCAGGACATCCGCAAACGCTTTCTTGGTAACTAGATAATGCCATACAACGACCCGTTGAGTCGCATCGAGGACAGGTTCGCCGAACGCGGCATCCAATTTCGGCGGCCCAGTCGCCGTCAGCCCCGCGACATCTACAACCCGCTGATCGACGACGAATCCGAGAAGTCGCTCTTGCGAGACATCGGCGGCGTGGCGACCGGTGGGCTGTCGATGTTCGGCTCGGCCTTGGATCTTCCCGGCTCGATGGTCCGGGATACGCTCTCGCTGTTCGGCAACAACCCGCAGAACCCGTTCGACCAACTGCTGACCCCGTTCAGCCCAGACAACCGGATCAGCGGACGGGATCTGATGCGGTCGTACGGGATGGTGGGCGACAAGGACACATGGGGGAACTTCGCTACCGGGTTGGCGGCAGAGGTTGCCCTCGACCCCCTGACGTACCTGACGCTCGGAGGTTCGGCGGTCCTGACCGGGGCCGGCAAGGGGGCGAAGGCGGGCGGGACACTGGCGAAGGGGATCGGGAATCAGATTCGGGCAGGACAGCGAGGGCTGTTCGCCGCCACGCTTCCGTTTTCCGAGAAGGGGATTCAGTACGGGACCGGCAAGACAGCCGCCCGCATTGGCGACGTTCTGAGCGGCACCGCGGATGCCATCAAGTTCGGCAACATCCCCGGCACACCGTACAGCCCAGGTCGTGCCTTCACGTCAATAATGAACCCGGCGGCCCGTGGTGTCGAGAATGCACCGGTGCAGCGTCACGCCCTCGGTCCATTGCGAGAGGCAACCGAGGCGGCACGGATGGATGCGGGACGCACAATGGGCGAGATCGGCGGGAGACTGGCGGAGTCCGCCCTGGACTGGTCTGACCCCGGCGTTGCCTCGCGTGCCCGGAGCGTCATGGAGCACGACGCGTGGACGACACTGGCATCACAGAAGGGTCCCAACCTATCGCCCGACCAGTACACTGCCCTGAACCAGCACCTGGACGACTTCTACCAGCGGACTGGGAAGTGGGACGATGCGGCGGTGACGCGGGAAACTCGCAACTGGCTTGCGGACCAAGGGCTCGGCGGGGCGGGCTCCGTCGCGACCCGTTCGATGACGCCGGACTTCCTGGCACAGCACGCGGACATCATGGGCGACGCTCCCACGATGGAGTCCATGCAGAAGTGGCGTGGCCGCTCGACGTTCCTGCTGGAGAACGCAAAGGAGATCGGGCTGGAGAAGCACGTCCTGGATGATGCGTTCATTCAGTACGCGACCCGCCATACACCGACGATGCGGCGTGAGTTCGGGGCCAAGGGGGTCAACAAGTCCCGTGAGTTCGGTGTAGCCCGTGCGGAGGACATTGGGCGGCAAGAGGTAGTTAAGAACATCCCTGGCGGATCCAAGACGATCGAGAAGGTCGCGATGGACCCGGTGATCGGGCAGGCGATCGACAAGGCGGTCGAGTGGGACCTGGGACCGGATGCGATTGCGAAACTGATTGCGAAGTACCACCCAGAGTTTGATGCTGGTACACGGGCGACACTGACCGGCAAGGTACGCCCATCCCTCGCCGACACCCCGCAGATGCAGACGCTAACCAAGTTCTCCAAGTGGCTGATGGAGCAACCAAAGCCATTGCGTGAAGCTGGCATCTTCCCAAACAATCCGTTCTTTGATGCCGGTGCGGGACTGAAGAACCTGGAGGACTCACTGGCGGTCGGGAAGGAAACCATCAAGTTCCTCGCCCAAGGTGCGGATGCCGGAATCACGTTCCACAAGACCCCGACGCCCGACACCATCGCGATCAGCGAATTGCTGGACTCGCTTGGCATGGGTGGCAAGACGGAGAAGGGACAGCGGATTGCCCTGGAGGAGATCCGGAAGGCCGCCGTCGCGAACTACCAGGAGCTTGCCAAGCAGGTCCCGGCTGGCCCCGCCCGCAACAAGTTCCTGGCGGACAACGCGGAGGCATGGTCGAAGCTCGATGACACGATGCGGGTGGACCGCCACGTCGCCAGTGCCCTCCAGAAGTACACCGATGGGTTCCGCTCACCGGAGCAGGTCGGGAAGTTCGTCCAAGGGCTCGATTCCTACACGAACCTGTTCAAGCTGGGCGTGACCGGACTCTGGCCCGCCTACCACGTTCGCAACCTGTTGAGCAGCCAGTGGCAGAACGTGGTGGCCGGCAACTGGTCGGGTCGCTCGGTCGGTGACGCCTACCGGATGATTAACGGCGGAATGATCGAGGATGCGGCCCAGATTGCTCCGCTGCGGCGAATCCTGGAGATGGAAGGCAGGCCCCTGACGAGCGTGGAGGCCACGAAGCTGATCCGGGAGCTGGCGGCCTCGACGGAACTGATCGGGCGATACGAGGGCCTTGCGAGCGATCTCGCGGGTGCTACGCCGGAAATGAAGATCGGGACCCTGGAGGACCTGACGGCACCGCTGCCGGGTCAGCACCCATTCCGTGCCGGGGATGTCGTCAGCGAGTTCATCGGGACGGCACCGGGGACCACCTGGGACCCTCGCAAGATGAGCCTGCGGGGAGTCGCGGGGGCAACGGACACAACCATCCCGCCCGTCAAGGCAACCGAATCGGTCGGGCACTTTGTCGAATCGTTGGCTCGCCTCTCGCCGTTCATCCACAAGCTGCGGCGGATACCGACGATGGCCAAAGGCGAGGCCCTGGACAAGCGGCAGCTCTTGAAGCTGATCCGCGATGCCGCCGACGAGGTTGGGGCCAGCCAGGTCCAGTACGGATCTCGGCACTTCGCCCCCATCGAACGCGACGTGTTCAAGCGGGCCATCCCGTTCTACTCCTTCTCGTCACGCATGTTGCCTTGGATGCTGCGGGAGCTGGCGGAGAAGCCCGGTGGTCGGCTCGCCCAGACGATACGGGCGTCGGTGTCGGCCAAGGACCCCAACGAAATCATGCCGGAATACGTGGCGGAGACGGCCGCGATTCCGGTCGCCGGTGGTCCGCTGGAGGCCCTGCTTGGAACGCCGAAGGATGGCGGACAGCGGTTCGTGACGGGCTTCGGGCTCGCCCATGAGGACCCGCTGGCGTTCTTCGGCAAAGGGCTCGGCGGCGGACTGTTGGAAGTCTTGAGCCGGTCGAATCCACTCGTCAAGGCACCGCTCCAGCTTGCGACGGGACAGAGTTTCTTCCAGCAGGGACCGCTCGGTGGTCGTCCGCTGGAGGACTTGGATCCGACGATCGGGCGAACGATCGCGAACCTGACAAATCAAGAGAACGCAGTCCGGTATCCGGGCGACCGTCAGGTGGAGGCGTTGCTTGAGACGCTGCCGATCTCGCGGTTGGCGACGACTGTGCGTACACTGACGGACCCACGCAAGGGCTGGGGTGCCAAGATCGCCAACACCGCGACGGGTATTCGGGCGGCGGATGTGTCGCCCCACACGCAAGATGCCCTGTACCGCGAGCAGATGAAGGCGTACGAGAAGCGAAATCTTGGTGCCAGGACGTTTGAAACAACCTACACACCAGACTACATTAAAGAGCGAATGACGCCTGAACAGCTTGAGTTCACAAAGCGTCTTGAGCTGATGAAGCGTGAACTTGTCCGTCGTCGGCAGGTACGCAAGGCCGAGGATGCGAAGGAACGGACACCAGGAGTCGTAAGAATCCCATGAGCACTGTCACTATCCCAAAGGTCAGAATGTCTTTTCTCAACTCTCGTCGCAAGGGCGATCGGTTGGTTCGGTCGTTCTGCATCAACACCCGCACGCTACGTCGTCGGCTTGGACTGTCCCAGACGGTCGCGGCCGAACGTGCTGGCATCAGCCGTCAGGCGTGGAGCAACGTGGAGAGGGGGCTGTCGCCGCCGAATCTTGATACTGTAACCAGGATGGCAGATGCCCTGGGGGTTGAGCCTCTCGACCTTCTTACCTGAGCGTTTTTCTGTCAAGTACACTTGACATGCTGATTGCGGTCTGTATAACTACATCGCAACGGCACACGAAAACGCGAGGACGTGATGAGCTACACGATTGGACCTGCGGCGGGCTCTCCTGAGTGGTACGCATACCGCAAATATGACCCGTCCAGAAGCGACCCGATTCGCTTCGGTGCCTCGATCTCTGGGGCACTCCTTGGTGTCCACCCTTACTGCTCACGGCTCGACCTGTTCTGTCAGATGACGGGCCGGATAGACAACGACGAATCGCTCCTGATGGATTGCGGGAAAGCCCTTGAGCCTGTCGTGATCGGGGCGTACGAGGCTGAGGTTGGGTGCAAGGTTACAGTCGGCCACCCGATGTATCTCTCGACCAAGTACCCGCTGCTGTCCGCGACGCCTGACGGAATCCGCGAGGATTGCCGCATCTTGGTCGAAGCCAAGACCGCCGACCTGCAACGCTATCGCGGCGAGAACGCGGACGAGACTCAGTTCGGAATCGAGGGCACAGACTCTATCCCGCTTGAATACCTGGCACAAACCCAGCACCAGATGGCTGTCATGGACTACGACGTGGTGGACATGCCGGTCGTGTTTAGCAATCGAAAGCTCCGCATCTATCAAGTCACGCGGCGGCAGGAAATCATCGACGCGATTGTCGAAGCGGCGGAGTCGATGGCGGAGTGCTTGCGTACCGATTCACCTCCACTCCCTGACTACGGGCGTGCGGGCGAGCGTGCGTTACTTCTTTCTTTGGGCGAGTCGGCTGAGTCAGTCACGTTGCCCGCCGAGATCGAGGAACTCTGGATTCAACGCTGCGAGTATCTCGACAAAGTGAAAGAACTCAACCAGCAGGCCGACGCCCTGACGGACCGCGTTGTCGAGGCGTGCGGCGGGGCGGCGTTCGGGGTCCTACCTGGACTACAGCGACAGCTCAAGCGGATCAACGTGTCGGCCTGTAGCTACACCGTCAACCGCAAACCCTACTCCTACTACCGCGAGGTGAAACTTGGCTAAGGCTCAACAACAGGGCTCCGCTCAGCAGACGGCAACGCAGACCAGGACGGCTGACAGCGACCTGGATCGGTTGATGAATATGCCGATCGGGTCAAAGTCCAAGGGGATCGACCCGCGTGCGATGCACCAGTTGCGTGCCGCGATCTATGCCGAACGCAAGAAGCTGATTGCGGCCCTTCCGTTCAAGAAGTCGCTGACGGATGAGGAGCAACAGCAGGCGATCGACCGGATCTGTAACTTCGCCATTCGGGAAATCGAGAAGGCGGTTCGGGACGGGAAAGATCAGATCCTGCACTGCACGGTCTGTTCGTTCGTGGATGGAATCCGGGACGCAGCCCTCGACGGACTGGTGATCGACGGCCGGATGGCCTACTGGGTTCCATACGGCAATGTCGCGAAGTACAGCCCCAGCTACATCGGTGTCTTGGCTGCGGCACGCAAGTCGGGCGTCATCACGGACGGGTACGCGATCGAGGTCTACGAAGGCGAGCCGTTCACGTTCGAGGAGCGGGACGGGCAACAGATCCTGCACCATCAACAGATGGTCGAGCGGCGTGTAGCGGACGATACTAAGATCGTCGCCGCGTTCGCCAAGGTGATCCTGCCCGATGGACGGGTACGGTACGAGGTCGCTGGTCGCCCGGACCTGGAGGCAATGCGTTCTCAGTCCAAAGCCCCGAACAGCCCGGCCTATCAGAAATTCAAGGGGCAGATGTTTCGCAAAAGCGTTCTTCGTCGGCTCTTGAAACTCTACGCCACTGACCCGTTCCTGGCGGACTTCCTCCAGCGTTCGGACGAGGCAGATTTTCGTGACCCGCGAGACTTCGCGGAACTGGCTTCGCGTCCGGTCCAGTCGGTGTCAAGCCGATCGGATGCAATGGCTTCGCTGCTGTCGCCGTCCCGCGGCACGATGCCCGTTGCCTCGCCGGAGCCGGATTCCCCCACAGGCGGCGTCGGCGTCGGTGAGGCTGATGCCGTCCTGTGCGGGGAATGCGGGCACTCGATGGATCACGATGAGGACCCGAATGGCACGCCGCTGTTGGTGTGCCCGAAGTGTGGTGTCGTTGAGCAAAAGCAAGGGGGTGAGGCGTGAGTGATCTGAAGGTCAAGGCCGAAAACATCGGGCCGATCGAGGCGGTGGAGTTTGCCCTGGAGCGTCCCGGCGTGACGATCCTGTACGGTCCCAACGGTGCCGGTAAGAGCATCCTTGGCGAGTCGCTGGATTCCGCGATGGCTGGCAGCGGGAAGGTTCCGGTCAAGGACCACGCCAGCCGAGGACTCCTGTCGGCGTTCGGGGCGACCGTGACGTTCGGGGCTCGTACCCGGCACACTGGCGGGCTCCAGGTTCTGTCACTATCCGGCAAGGTGGACATCGCCTCGCTGGTGGATCCGAAGATCAAGGATCCGGCGGCGGCTGATCGGCATCGGATCAAGCAACTGCTGCTGATCTCCGCCCCGGAGCTTTCCGACCGGGCGTTCCGTGACTCAGGGCTGTTCCCCGACTTCGACGACATCGCGGAGTCCGCCATCAAGGACCCCACGGACTACGTTGACATGGGGGACAAGATCAAACGGGCCTACGAGTCCGCGAGTCGTAAGGCGGCGGACGAGGGATCCAGGGCGTCCGCAGAGGCTCAGGCGTGCCAAATGTTCATCGACGAGGTAGACCTGCTGGCTGAGTCGGACGAGTCGCTGCTGCTTGACCGGTACAACGCGGCTCGAGAGCTTGCTGCCGACCTGGAGCGGCAGGAGCGGGATGCCGACAAGAAGCTGGAGCGGATCCAGTCGGCCCGCAATCGTCTTGAGGAGCTGCGGTCTGGGTGGTCCGGCTTGTCGGTCGCGGAGGCTCAGGCGGAGCTGACGACCAAGACCGAGGAGCACGACGAGGCGGCGGGGCGGGTGCGGACTCTGGTGGCGGAGCTTCGTCAGGCCGAGCAGGTCCTGCTGGCGAAGGAGTCGGCCCAGCGGATCGCGGAGGAGAAACTGAAATCCGCTCGCCAGTATGCCAGCGGGGTCGCGGCCTGTGAGCAGATCATCGCCACCGCCGAGGGCTCCCCGCTGGACGCGATGGAGATTGCCGAGCAGAAGCGGGCGGCGGCCGAGGCGGTCGCGGAAGCGGAGAATGCAATCAGCCTTGGGGCACGGGTTCGTGACGCCAAGGAGAAGCAGGAGGTCAAGAAGGCGAAGGTGGAGGAGTTCATCGCCAAGGACAAGGTGGCTGCTGATTACAGGAACGCAGCCCTTGCGGTCGAGGATGTCCTGTCCGGTCTGGTGAACTTCGCGTCCCTGCAGGTCTCCCAGGGTCGGCTTCGGGTTGTCGGGCATCCACGGGGCGAAGGGGTGCTGTTCCACGATCTGTCCCAGGGGGAGCGGTACGGGATCGTGCTGCGGCTTCTGGTGGGCGTGATCGGTGTCGGGGGCGTGTTCGTGCTGTGTCAGGAGGGATGGGAGTCGCTGGATGCGTTTGTCCGCGAGGAGATCGACCGCCTCAGCAGGCAACTTGGGGTGTACGTGCTGGCACTTGAGGCGACCCCCAAGCAGTCGATGGGGCGGTCACTTCAGGCGAAGCTGTTCGAGGCGGAGTAGTGGTTACATACAGACGACGACATTGGAGGGTGACGCGATGTTCCAAGAGCAAGGTTTGAAACAGATGACGCCGGCGAAGACGTTCCGTGTGGCACAGTACCTACAGAGTCGCGATAAGCTCGCAGAGAGCCGCGAGGGGCTTTGTCAGGACATCTACGAGGCAACTGGGTTGGCAATGTCAACTTCAAGGCTACTCACAGCCTGCCGGATGATAGGGGTGGCGGCGATTGAGCGGCTAATTGCCGATCTGATGAAGTAGGGGAGACGACATGACCGAGAAGTTCGAGCAATGGGCAATCCTGGAAATCATGGGCCACCAGACCTACGCGGGCCGGGTATCTAATCAAGAGCTGGGCGGAGCGTCATTTGTCAGAATCGACGTGCCGGAGGTGGATGGCTGCCCAGCGTTTACCAAGCTGTTCGGTGCGGGGTCGATCTACTGCATCACGATGGTTTCTGAGGAGGTTGCCAGGATGCGGGTGGCGTCACTCCGAAAGCAACCGATGGATGTCTGGGACTTGCCGGAAGAAGTACGCGACGCTGTGCGTGCCGCGAAGCGTGCCGCACTTCCGGCTCCGAGTGACGGCGAAGCGGATGTGCCGTGGTGATGGAGCAACCGCCAGGGCGAAACACGGATCGCACGGACGACCGCACGGATGCCGCCCTGGTGTTTTTCGATTGTGCCGAGGTGTGACCGATGCCAGCCCCCGACATGGTGATCCTGCTGAACGCTTCCGCGTGGCTGCGGAACTCCCGGACCATGACCCCGATCGCGAGGGCTGTGTTTATGGATGTGATCTGCCAACTGGCGTGCCTGGGGCCGACTGGCGTGATGGCCGACCCGCTGCTGGACGACTTCAAGGAACTGGCGGAGATCACCTGCGTCCCAGAGGAGACGCTGCGGGTCGTGTGGGGCGAGGTTCGGGAGAAGCTGCAGGATGGACCTGCCGGGACCCTGTGTTCCCATCGGGCCCGCGAGCTGTCCCGTGACGGTGCGGCGATGGCGGCGATGGAGCAATCACTGGCACCATCGACGCGGCGGAACATTCGGGCAAAGCCGATGAAAGTCGTGCGGTACGAGGATCCGAATAGCGATAGCCAGTTTCGTCGGTTCTGGAAAGTATGCCCGCAACACCTGAAGTGTCACAGGACCGCCGC
>Ga0208019_1001271_pt1 | contig 13473 bp, 13 predicted proteins | sample CB_VirMetaG_5_FD_184540 | JGI IMG/M metagenome (GOLD analysis project Ga0208019, IMG submission 184540) | Freshwater to marine saline gradient viral communities from Chesapeake Bay - CB_1508_1D Viral MetaG (SPAdes) (version 4) | ecosystem: Environmental > Aquatic > Marine > Coastal | place: USA...
TACACTTTTGATTCTGCACCTGCATCTACTGAAGTGTATCAAGTATACCTAACACAGGATGATAGCACGAGAAAGAAACTGTCAGATGTAATCAGAGGAGATGGATCAACTGTAACGTTCTCTATCAGTGAAACACCTGAGGAAAATGCACTTGTTGAGTTCATACCTTTTGATGACGACGGTGTGCTTACTCCAACAGATGACAGGACTTTGGATTCATTAGTCAAAGGTGGATTGTTCACATCAGCACTGGGACACGCACCTAGTGACATAGTGCTAGAAGGTGACGGCTTTGTTACACCTGACACAAGTTACGCACCAGAGGAGACTGTGCCTGGACAGTTGTTTGACACATTGGACATAAAGGTTTACACATCACCGGAGTCGGGAGTGCCTTTCATAAGTGAGATGAATCACAGAGGTGATGGCACAGAGACAACGTTCAGTATCGGAGACTTCCCAGGATCTTTGGGATCAGTGACTGTGTCCGTGGATGGAGTTGTGCAGAAAGGCAATGCCCTAGATTCGACAGTATCTGATTACACTGTGAATGTTGGAAGCAAGACCATAACATTTGATTCTGCACCGGCAAACAACAGCATCATATCAACAAAAGTTTTTGCGATATCAGGTGAAAACTATCGTGTCCTCAACACATTCACTGGAGATGGAAGTACAACTTCGTTTCTTACTTCTACCAGAGGTGAGTTCAATCTTGATTCAACATCATCGGACATCTACGTGACCATAGACGGTGTGCCCACGACTGCATACACAACAAGCACTGCCGCTAACACAATCACAGTTGTGTTCGACACTGCTCCGGAGGCAAGTTCTTACATACAGATAGCAGGATTCAATAAGTCAACTACTTCCACAAGAAGTTTTGCAAGTGTGAGGAATGAAGCGATCACTTACGATGGATCAACCAACAAATACTCTTTGACCTACCCGGCAGGTTCCATAGGTCCTTTCTCTGGATTGACCGTGGTTGAATTAAATGGACGGGTGCTGAGGGGACCAGACAACACTTATTATGTTGGTGACGGAAGCACTTACACATACGGTGTGGTGTCAGGTCTAGGTGATGATTCAACAGTCGATCCTGCTAAGACCATCAGCAGTGCAAGTCAGGTCGAAGTGTTTGTGAATGGCGTGAAGAAAGATCTAAACACCCATTACACAGTTGACACAGGAAATCAAAACATTGAATTTGTGCCTGCATCGGTGCCAACGGCAACGGATGTCATCTGCATCAGTACTCTTGTGGACCACCAGTATTTTATTGAAGGAGCCAGTGACGCAGAATTAGGTCTTGTACCTAGTGCAATAACATCGCCTTACAGTCTAAGTGCAGGTGATGTGTTATCAGTCACAACATTTAACAACGCCCTGGGAATGAAACAGAGAAGGGAAGTGCTTGAAGGAAGACCTTCTGGTGTGTTCAAATTGAGATTTGACACGTTACACGCTGGGTACACTTTCGTTTGGTTAAATGGTGAGCAGTTGGTACAAGGTGTAGACTACACAGTAAGTAGCAACACTATCACAGTGTCAGGAAGAACAATAACATCTTCAGACAGACTAGATGTTATGTACTTTGCACTTGAAACAGCGACAGGTGCCACAGGATTCAGAATTTTCAAGGATATGTTGAACAGGACTTTCTACAAACGTATCTCAAAAACTGCCACAACAAAATTAACATTGGTCATGACTGAAGGCACACAAAGCATAACGGTGGAAGACGCGAGTGTATTACCAACACCAGATGCGGCAAGCAACACGCCAGGTGTTGTGTTCATAGACAAAGAGAGAATAGAATACTTTACAAAATCAGGTAACACGTTGGGGCAACTGAGACGTGGAACACTGGGAACAGGAATTAAGGAGCATGGATCAGGCACGGAAGTGGTAGATGCGTCTGGTACTCAAACCATCCCTTATGCGGACACTGTGTACACCAACACCTTCACTGGTGATGGAAGCACCGCGGTCTTCACACTATCACAAGCACCATCATCCGCTAGTGAGTTAGACATATTCATTGGTGGCCAACGATTGTTGCTCACTAGCGAGGATGGATCTACAATAAACTACTCTGTGGACGGAAGCACTACTGCGGTTACATTAAGTACTGCACCTGCTTCAGGTACACAGGTAAAAATACTACACAAGAAAGGACAGGTCTGGTACACAGCACTAGATGGTAATCCTGCAGATGGTAAAGGATTACAGGCTTCAACCACTCAACAGGCTAAATTCATTGCTAATGAGCCTACAAACGCACCTGAATAAATACACTAGATGACACAGGATAACAAACAAACAGAATCAAAAGAAGAGAACAAGAAGCCTCAAGATAACACAGGTGTTATGATGACGGGGCACATTAAGATTTTTGACCCTGAAACAGGCGAAGTGCTCGTAGACAAAAGAAACGCAATTCATTACGAGAACATGTCTCAGGCTTTGGCAAATTCATTAGCGAATAAATCAACAGGATTTGTTCATGAAATGGCTTTTGGAAACGGCGGTACTTCAGTAGATCCTACTGGTATCATCACATACCTAACGCCAAATTCTACAGGCACAAATGCCACATTGTACAACCAGACTTATTACAAAGTGATAGATGATAACTCTGCTACCAACAAGGACACAACAAGGAACAAGATGGAAGTGAGACACACTGCCGGCAACAAGTACACTGACATTGTTTGCACTTGTACTTTGGACTACGGTGAACCAACAGGACAGGCGGCATTTGATAACACTACAAATTTCAACGGTGACTATGTGTTCGATGAACTGGGTCTTAAGAGTTGGGAAGGAACAGAGAACGGATCGACCAACAAACTGTTGACACACGTTATATTCCACCCGGTACAGAAGTCACTGAACAGACTGATACAGATAGATTATACATTGAGGATACAGAGTTTAACAACATTCACCGAGACAAGTTCAACGGCACTGTCAACATCCAACACAGTGAGCGGAACGACGTCAGGTGGTAACACAGGATACTAATGGCATACACTGTAAACAAGACAAATAGTTCTAGCTCGCCAAACCAGTACACGGTACAGGATGGTGTGGTCAACACACAGACCGATCTCAGTCTCATAGGCAAAGGATATGCAGGTTATGGGGAATCTATAGCAGAGAACTTCCTACACTTACTTGAAAATTTCTCAAACACATCAGCACCCTCGAAACCAATACAAGGACAACTTTGGTGGGATTCGACAAATTCCAAACTACAAGTTTACAACGGGACTGCCTGGCAGACCGCGGGAGGTAGTGCACCATACCAATCAACAGCACCGAGTGGGTTGGCCCAGGGAGATATATGGATAGATTCAGACACGGGACAGATGTACTTCTACAATGGAGCATCATCTGTGTTGGTAGGTCCACCGAGTTCCACAGGAACCACAAACGGTTTCACTTTCGACACCATACTGGATTCCGGTGATACATCACAGAACATCACAAAATTATTCAATGACGGCAATCTAATTGCTATAGTATCAGAAGACGAATTCACACCAAAGGTAGCGATATCTGGTTTTGCCACTATCAAAAAAGGTATAACACTTACAACCGCAATATCCGATGTCAAGTTCCAAGGTACTGCCACTGATGCAGATGCACTTGGTGGTATTTCGTCGGCGAACTTTTTGAGGTCAAACGCAAATGACACCACTTCAGGAACGATATCCATAGCAAACGATGGCGGACTGGTTGTCGGATCAGACAGTGACATGACATTGACGGTGGACTCATCTGGAGGAATAATTTCAAACACCGTACCAAACACGGACATCACATTCAAGGTCAATGACGGCGGAACAACGACAACCGTTATGACCATAGACGGTTCTGAATCGAGGATCGGTATCGGCACAACCACGCCAAGCACGAAATTAGAAGTGTCAGGAACCACAACATCAACTGCATTTGCAGGTCCCCTAACAGGTAACGTAACGGGAAACATATCAAGTTCAGGTGCGAACACAATGGGCACTCTTGTCCTAAGTGACAAGTTGACAACGCAGGAGATAGAACCAGACGCAGATGCAACATACGACATCGGCACAAGCAGTCTTGGTTACAACACTGTGTATGCTAAGGCCACATCGGCACAATACGCTGACTTGGCGGAGGTGTATGAATCAGATGCAGAGTATGATGTTGGCACAGTTGTTGTGTTTGGAGGCGAGAAAGAAATTACACAATCGATGATAGGCAACGACACATCAGTCGCTGGTGTTATCAGTGAAAATCCAGCCTACCTAATGAACTCGGGTGCGACGGGTCTTCCGGTAGCACTTATGGGAAAAGTGAAATGTAAGGTAGCAGGACACATCCGCAAGGGAGACATGCTTTCAACTCACGCCAGTTATCAAGGTGTGGCCAAAAAAGCACACGATCCTGCACCGGGTACTATAATAGGAAAAGCGTTGGAAGACTATGATTCAACAGAAATAGGCACAATCAATATAGTAGTGGGAAGGTGCTAAATATAAGCAAATGGCGTACACAATCAACAAAACAGACGGAACAGTAGTTGCTACAATCACGGACGGCACTATTGATAACACAACAAGTTTAACACTCTTTGGTAAGAGCTATTCAGGTTTTGGTGAACTTCTAAACGAGAACCTTGTAAAATTACTAGAAAATTCCAGTTCAACATCGGCACCATCGGCACCCCTAAAAGGTGAACTTTGGTTCGATGCAAGTACTAATCAAATCAAGGTGTATGACGGATCAAGTTTCAAGCCAACTGGCGGAGCAAAGTCGCAGGCAACTGCGCCAACATCTCCATCAGCAGGTGATCTATGGACGGATTCAGATGATGATCAACTTTATGTTTACACAGGAAGTGCATGGCAGTTGGTCGGACCAGTTTACACGTCAGGACAAACACTATCAGGTTGGAAGATAGAAACACTTGCAAGTTCAGGTGGTAACAAAGTAGTAAGTTCCATGTACGTAGGAAACACTAGGGTAGCGATACTTTCAAAAGAGACTTTCACGCCTAGTGCTTCACAATCAGGTTTCGCAGAGATCAAAGCAGGTCTTACACTTAACTCGACTCTGAGTGCGGTGTTCGAAGGTTCTACAACATCAGCATCAGCAGTGGACGTGTCAGGTACAACAAACACTTCAGCAACAGTGATCGCTGGTGGCAATTTCTTAAGGGCAGACGCGGCAGACACAACTACGGGTGCGTTGACAGTAGACACAGACTCAGGTGTGATCATAGGTGATTCACAGGAACTTACGATAACAGTTTCAAGCAATGACGTCACGGTTGCACAGACTTCACAGGACAAGGATTTAAAATTCACAGTCAATGACGGCGGCGTGACAAAGACTCCTCTACAATTGACAGGTGCAGACGGCGGAGTAGACATCACTGGTGATGTAACGATCACAGGTAACTTGAACATATCAGGTGAGTACAACGCAAGTTCGTCAGTGATTAGCACTTACGACGATGCATTCATTAAATTGAATAATGGAAACTCTGAGGTAGATTCAGGAATCATTGTAGAGACTTCAGACACAGATGATGCTAGATTGTTTTACGATGTGTCAGAGAACAGATGGAGTGCTGGTGAGAACCAGTCATATTCTCCAATCATAAGATTGACGGACGCCACAGTAGATGGTGATGCAAACAAAGAAAAAGTATTGAAAACAAACGCTTCAGGAAATGTCAAAGTCACGACAGCGACTTTGGGAGCAGTGGGCACTATTTCCGAGGGCGACACAACCAACCAAAACGTACCAACCATAGGTGCCGTGGTAACATTTGGTGACTTGTGGGGCGGATCAGCAAAAACAGTTTCGACTTCCGCACCAACATCAGGTGACGGTGACAACGGAGACTTCTGGTTCGTAAGGGAGGCATAATCCTTTATGGCAACAGTCGTCAAGACATTCAACTACACAGGGACACTCAACCAGGCAACTATACCTGCCGGCACGACATCCATTGACGTACACCTATGGGGCGGCGCAGGCGGCGGTGGTGGTTCAGACGCGGGAGGACCTGGAGGCACAGGAGCCGCGGGACACTACGTAACGGCAACTTCCATAGACATGACATCTAGAATAGGACAGACCATTACTGTCGCAGTGGGAGGTGGTGGAGCAGGTGGATCATCAGGTGGCGGAGCCGCTGGTGGCACAAACGGTAAGAGCATAGCAGGATATTCAGGCGGTGAAGGCGGTAACGCTGGACCAACACCATACTCTGGATCTGGTGGTGGTGGCGGAGGTGCCACGGCTGTACTGATCAACGGCGAACAGATAGCAGTAGCCGGAGGCGGTGGTAGCGGAGCAGGAGCAGGAAAAACCTCAAACGGAACAGCAGGAATCAATACGAACACGGCAACAGCCAACTCACCAGGGACACTAGGTGAAGATGGTAAGGATCACTCGGGTGACGGTGGTGGTGCAGGTGCCGGTGGTGGAGGTACCGATGGTGGTACTTCTGGAGACGCAGGCTCAGGAGATGCAGGTGGTACCGGAGGTAGGTCAGGTTCAAACACAGCGGCAGGCGGAACAGAGAACAATGGATCCGGTGTGACCCCAGGCGGAACGGGATCAGCATACTATTCATCAGGTATAGCAGTGGGTGGACAACCAAGTTCATCCGGGGGTAATGGAAAAGCGGTTGTGATATTCAATGTGGGCGTACAGGCCAACTACAAGGTTTCAGGTACATGGAAAGGAATAGATGACATGTATTACAAAGTATCAGGCGCTTGGAAAAAAATTACGGCAGGTTACTACAAAGTTGGAGGTGCGTGGAAGGCACTTTTCAACTCCGGTATAGAATTCACAGAGACAGCCGCAGGTTTTGGCGATGCACAGGGCGGATCAAGTTCAGGCAGTGGCGGTACTGGCGGAGGTGGCGGCGGGCGTGGCTGAACATGAACGACATGTTCTCGAGTGAAGATCTACAGACGGACACTGAATTCTCAGTCAAGTATCTTGGAACCACGCTGAAAATAGGTTATTGGTTCTGGGCGGTGCCTTTCGTGAGATATCTGTACAGGGCACAGAAACGTCAGAACAGATGGGATAGATTTGTGATAGAAGCGACGAGGATGTTCGCACAGGCCAGGGCAAACGAGATCGCTTACAAGATGGGCAAAAGAGACAGGTCCGACTGGACAGGCAAGTTCGCTAGGATGTTTGGTGAAGGATTATGTTGGACAGTGGGAGTATTTGTGAGGCCGTTCGTTGAGAAGAAGTTCGCAGAATGGCTCAAAATATACGATAACAATTTAAGTTAAATACAAGCAAGGAGACAAAAAATGGCAACAAAACAGGAAGTGGCAGATTACATTAACGCAAATGTAGAGACGCTTCTCACAACGGAAGAGATCGCAAAGATTGATCAGAAGATGAACCCAGAAGTGGCGGAAATTTTGATTAAACTGCTTGGTGATGTTTCATTCCTAGTTGATGTGAGGGACAACGGATCTAATTAAAGATGGCATACAAAATCAACAACACATTCGGAACCTTATTGGTCACACTCGCGGATGGTACTATTGACACTGCGACAACTGATCTTACACTGATAGGAAAAGGCTACGCAGGTTTCGGTGAGAAGTTGAATGAGAACCTAGTTAAACTCCTAGAAAATTTCAATAACACAACAGCACCGTCAAACAAACAGCAAGGACAACTTTGGTTTGACAAAACAAACAAAAGAATAAATGTTTGGACAGGTGATAAATGGAAGCCGGCAGGTGGACCTGCAAATTCTACAACAGCACCTACAAATGCAGTGACTGGAGATATGTGGTTTGACACTACGAACAATCAACTTTATGTGTATACGGGCTCGGCATGGACATTGATAGGTCCGACTACGGTGGCTGGTTCAGGAGTGACACAGGTCATAAGTGAATCGCCAGAGGACAACACAGGTGTCAAAAGATCAATACTTAAATTGGTCACCAACGACACAGTAGTGGGTGTTGTATCCAACCTAGCATTCACGCCTAGTTCTACTGAGACGTTGGGTTCAGCACTGATCACAGCAGGTTTCTCAACGGTAGCACAAGGATTACAACTTTCTAGTTCAGTGGCATCGGCAAAATTCAGGGGAACTGCCACAAACGCTGAAACGCTGAACAGTGTGGCGGCGGCCAATTTTCTGAGATCGGACGAGGCCGACACGACGACTGGTAGATTGTCAATACAGACGGACGACGGAATAAGAATTGGTGCAGGAAACGATATCACAATGACTATGTCCAGTGACGATTTCACAATAGCACAGACCACTCAGGACAAAGATATAATATTCACAGTCAACGACGGTGGTGTTACAAAAGAGGCCCTAAGGATAAACGGATCCGCAGGAAGGATCGACCACTTGAGGGTTGGTGACCTCACTGTGGACGGAACAAGCACGATCATCAACACAAGCACACTGTCAGTTGAGGACAACATCATAGAATTGAACAGGAACATATCTAGCAACTCGGGTATGCCGAACTTCACAGGACTCAAAGTCAACAGAGGTGAATTGTCAACTGCCACAGAACAGAATCTTTACTGGGTATGGGACGAAACATTCGCGGATGATGGCACGACAATATTTGGAAACGCGGGTGGTGCCTGGACTGCATTCAAATCAGGCGGTGGCGATGACGAATTATCCGCACCAACACTGGTGGACATCAGGGCAAACATAGTACACGCAACTTCAACATCGGCACAGTACGCTGATTTGGCAGAGAGATATGAAGCAGATTGCCCAACAGAAGTGGGTGATGTGGTAATGCTCGGCGGAAATGCTGAGATAACCAAATGCCAAGACGAACTATCAGATGCTGTGTTTGGTGTGATATCAGAAGCACCAGCGGTATTAATGAACGCGAATGCGGGTAACAACGAAACACACCCTATGGTGGCCTTAAAAGGACGTGTTTTTGTCAAACTTACAGGCACGGGAAAAGCAGGAGATCGTGTAGTAAGTGCCGGAAATGGCGAGGCCAGGGTGGCGGAAATCGAGGAATGTACCGCTTTTAACACCCTTGGCAGGTTGATCAAGGATAAATACAACGTAGAAACAGCATTAACAGAATGTGTGATAGGAGTAAAATAACATGGCATATGTAGCAGGTGACACAATTACTGCGGCGCAGTACAATATTTTCGTAAACAACAGTTCAAGCCCATATGGATACAATCATTTCGCGGGCACAGGATCAGGAGCATACGGTTTAGGGCAAACACACATTGCCACTGTTACTGCCGCTGACAACACTATTACTGCATCACAGTTCAACACTCTATTCACTGGCATGACAAACATAGCCAATCACACAAACGACACACTTACTTCAGCGGGATCAGTATCAGCGGGTGACACAGTTGCAATCAGATCAGCACTTGAAACGGATTTAGCCACACTGGCGGCTTCAGTTGAAGGTGGTTCAACATCAGCAACGGCTTTAGGCACAAACGCGGTTGGCACATCTACAAACGGAGGCACTTGGAACGGTACATCTACCATTGAGAGATCTGTCACATTCGCAAGTGCGGACAAGATGAGACACTTCTTCAACGCAGGGGGCAAGATCAGAATAGACCCAAGTTGTGTGACAGGTATTGATGGATTAAAAGATGACGTGTTCAATGATTTAACAACAACAGCGACGGGTAACCTAGACATCGGTTCAAAGACTTCTACGAGATCAGGTTCAGGTGAGACACTGACCACAAATGGTCTATCAATTGGTTTCCATGATCTAACAACGTCGTACCAGACTATTTTGAAATTGACTTCAGACAACTCAGGATACACGTCAAACACTGTTGAATATCAAGCGAAGTTGGACGCGGCGGTTGGAACAGCGACAGTGATAACTGTGAAGATGATCTCAGTTGACGCTGACAACGATGACACATACACCGCGGGCAACACAGACAGTGTGCCGGCTGATCCAAACAAGGCTCCTCAAATGACTTTGGCACTGATCGAAGTTTATCCGACCAACGGTGAAGGATTATCGGCCAACATACAGTCACTTTCAAACGCGGAAGTTTCGAACTCAACAACGTAATAATAATTTTACCAGGTTGCTTTACCACCATAATTATTGTATAATTGTGGTATGGACATTGGCGAACTAAAGAAACAATCAGACATCTCATACGATATCGCTGTTGCGAAACGCAACGCTTTGGAGAAGGCACACGCACGTCTCGTGGTGGTGTACAACGAGCACATATTCCGTGCGGATGCCGAGACGATCAACCTTGTGAAAACACTGAGTGAAGCACACACTTCACCATTCTACGTGTTGGACACGAATAACAACCCTGTTGAGATATCTAAACCCGAAGAATTTTTGAAAACATTAATAGAGAGAAACCAGGAAGCCATCAGTTCGTATCATCAAATGAGTAAAACATTTGCGAAACGAGGTGACTGATGACAAAAGGTGTATTACTGTTCTGCTTTGACACTCCAGACTTCCAGTATCACAAAATACTGGAGAAGTGTGTCGCACTCATAAAGAAGAATCTCAAATTAGAAGTCACCGTCGTGACAAATTTTGAAACCTACAAACATCTTAAACCATTGGGTTTCGTGAACTACAAATTCATAGAACCTGAACTGGGCAACAAGAAAAATGGACTTGAGTGGCGCAACGTGGACCGGCACATGGCCTATGAACTTTCACCCTATGATGTAACTCTGGTCATGGACATAGACTACTTCCCGTTCACAGACAACCTGAGGCAGTTCCTGGATACGAGATATGACTTCCTGATCTCGAAGAATGCACATGATCTCACAAACAGGAACAGTTTTGACACAAGAAAGTTCAGCATGATAGACATGGTGTGGGCCACGGTGTTCGTGTTCAAGAAAGGCAAGAAGGCCAAGCGTGTATTTGACATGATCAAGTATGTCAAGCAATACTACACATACTTCATGGACCTGTACAGGGTCAGGGATAGGAGATTCCGCAATGACTATGCTTTCGCCATCGCTCTGGAACAGGCCAATGGGATGATCACATATGACACACTGCCTATCACACTGCCAACCCTTCCACCAGACTGCAAGGTGTTGAAAATGGATGATGAGGGAATAGCATGGCGGTACAATGATCAAGTGAACTACACTAAAGATCAAGACGTGCATGTGCTCAACAAGGAGGTGGCCAATGTCTAAGGGTTTCCTATGGTTCGCACAGAACAACAGCAAAACAGATTATGTTGAATTGAGCATCAAACTTGCGCGAAGCATAAAGAAATGGAATAGGCATAACACTATCTGTGTTGTGACAGATGCCAAGAGCAAGTTTGATAGTGAACACGTGGACGTGGTGAAGGTGCTGAAAAACGATGACAGTGAAACACACGATATGAAATGGGCGAACGAATACAAGGCGTTCTCAGTTACCCCATTTACCCACACAATTAAATTAGAAAGTGATATGCTGTGGAGCACCAACACAGATTGGTGGTGGTATCATCTATGGCAACATGATCTGGTTTTCAGTGTTGACTGTCTTAACTACAAAGATCAAATTGTAAAACACACGCCTTACAGGAATCTGTTCATAAGGAATAATTTACCCAACATATACAACGGTATGATGTACTTCAGGAAAAGCACTTGGTCACAGGAGTTCTTCATGATAGCAGAAGCAATCACACGTAACTGGCAAGAAGCAAAGGCCAAACTTTTGATAAACTGTCATGACCCGTATCCAAGCACAGATGTTGTGTTTGCACTGGCATACAGGCTGATGGATCCCACGAACAAAGCATTGATAGACTACGAGTGGTTCAAATTCCTGCATCACAAACCTGCAGTAAACAATCTAACACGTGTCAAGGATCAAAACAACTATCTCTACCCGAACGCCGCTGGCAATTTTTTGTTCATCGGTGACAAAAGGCTGTCACGGGTATGGCACTATTTTGATAAGGAGTTGGATGTCAGAACTACTTAAGGCACTGCGAGGTATATCGCCCCAACCAAAAAAGGTACACACCGTGATGATAGAGGGACAAAGCCTTGTTGTCACGCTGGAGAAGAAATTAGAAGTAATGAAAAATGGTGAGGATGCCTACACGTGGAAATCATCAACGGAAATAATGCTTAAACCAAAAACTAAACCAAAGACGCAGTATCCAATATTGAAGAAAGCAACAAAAGGATACGTGTTCCAGGACGGCGACATACACTGGCCCAACGCAGTGGTGGAAGGAGGTGAGACGTGGCTGATAGAACAAGAATAAGCGATCTCGATTTCGTCTACATCAGTTTCAAGGAGCCAAACAAAGAGCAGAACTGGGCAGACCTCAAGAACAAAGTGCCCTGGGCAAAACGTGTTGACGGTGTGGTGGGTTTTGACAACGCCCACAAGGCCGCGGCGGAGGTTGCGGAAACAGATTTCTTCATAAGCGTTGATGGTGACAACATAATCGACGAGAAGTTCCTGTTGCAGACACTGGACTGGTCAAAGACAGACAAGAAAGCAGTACACAGATGGAGGGCAAAGAACAACATCAATGGCCTGGTGTACGGGAATGGTGGACTTGTTGGATGGCACAAGGAGACCTGTATGAATATGCGCACCCATGAGAACGCTGACACAGAAGAGAACCAGTTAGATTTCTGCTGGGGCGTCCCACACGAGAACCTGCACAACTGTTATTCCACCACGGTGATAAACGCCTCGGAGCAACAGGCGTTCGTGGCAGGCTACAGGGAGGGCGTGAAGATGAGCACACACAAGGGCAGGCCCATACCAGCGGCTGACTTCCAGAGAATATGGCCTATCAATCTGCGGATTCTCAGCACTTGGTGTACGATAGGTGCTGACGTTGAACTTGGCAAGTACGCGATGTTGGGTGCGAGGATGGGTTGCTTCAACACCGTGATAGAAGCGGGCAATGACCTTTTCAAGATACGTGACCTAGATGACATGGAGTTGTACTACAAGGACCAGTCCCCGCAGGACATAGACACAGACCTGACAATGTATGGCAACAGTCTTAGGCAACAACTGGATATTCCGATTGCAGAGTATGATGAGGACGAGAGCAGGTTCTACAGGTTCGTGATGCCACAACACATAAACAGAGGAGTGCAAGATCGTGAGTACCAGTGATTATAAATCAGACGCTCTAAAGGCCCGGGAGAAACTGTCAACAGTGTCAGACTCGATGTGCCTGGCCAAGTGGAATCAGGTGTCGTTACACTTGCCAACGGGTCTCACAAACAGTTGCTATCATCCACCTCTGCACAGGATCGATGCCGAAAAGGTAAAAACCAATCCCGCGGCACTGCACAACACAGATGAAAAACTTAAACAGAGAGAACAGATGCTCAAAGGCGAGCGTCCCAAGGGCTGTAGTTACTGCTGGAAGATCGAGGACACGGGCGAGATGTCGGACAGG
>Ga0208019_1001273_pt1 | contig 13459 bp, 19 predicted proteins | sample CB_VirMetaG_5_FD_184540 | JGI IMG/M metagenome (GOLD analysis project Ga0208019, IMG submission 184540) | Freshwater to marine saline gradient viral communities from Chesapeake Bay - CB_1508_1D Viral MetaG (SPAdes) (version 4) | ecosystem: Environmental > Aquatic > Marine > Coastal | place: USA...
CGGCTGCCCGCTGTGCGAGGGCGCCGAGGATTGCCCCGACTGCGACGGCGAGGGAGGTGCGTGGTGACCCGCTACCGCACCCGGGCGGACCTCCGCCGCCCATCTCTCGCCTCGCGCCTCCTGGCGGCGCTCCGGCGCTCTCGTCGGCCGGTCGCCGGGCGGCTGATTTACCTCCGCGACCTCCGAGGCCGCTACTACCCGGTAAGCCCGCGATGACCGACCCACGAGACGCGATCAGCGCGATCAACCCCGCGCTCGTCGTGGCGATCGAGGGGGGGGAGTGATGGCGGCAATCCACTACTCGGGCGGGCTGCGCTCGCGCTCGGGCCGATCCGGTGTCCGCGTTGCGCTCCCCGGTTGGCCCGTCTGCTGCTCCGGCTTGCGGGCGGAGGAAATCGCGTATAGAGGCGACCAAACCAACGACCGCTCGGTCGTCACCTGCCGGGCCTGCCTGCGTCTGATCGGCAAGGAGTTGTCCCCGCGGTCGACGACGGAGGGCGAGTGATGGCCGAAGTACCCAAGTGCGCCGACCTCGCCCGCCGTGCCGTGGCCTGTCCGCGCTGGCGGTGGATGCCGGGGATGCTCGCTTGGTGGCGGCTCGACCCGGAGGATGAGTCGATGGCGTTGCGCCTGCACGGCTGGCTCGACGACTATCCCACCGACCCCGACGACGACGAGCCCATCTACCCCGGGCATCTGAATGCCGCGCATGACACCGGCGCGTTCGGCTTCCCGCGCGACGCAGGGATCGTCCCCGACCTCACCGACCCCGCGACGCTGGGCTGCCTGCTGGCGGTGGTGCGGGATGCGTGGGGGGATCCGCTCCTCCGCGTTGAGGGCTTCCCCGACGGGTCCCGCGTCGTGTCGCACAGGCTGACGAGGATCGTCGGGCTCGGCCCCACTGAGGCCGCGGCGCTCGTCGCAGCCCTGGAGAGCGCGCCGTGACCGCGCGCCATCCGTCGACACCCGTCGCGCAGGCGACACCACCAAGGAGAGACCGATGAGCCGACACAAGACCCCAGGCCGCGGCGGGAGCGCACCCGCTGGAGATCGGCCCAAGCGCGCAATTGCGATCACGCTCGATTGCGACGTGCACGAGGCCGCCCGGCAGCGGGTCGGCCCGCGAGGGCTGAGCGCCGAGGTCGAGCGCCTGCTGCGGGAGGCGAACGAGGCCCGCACCGACTGACGCCCGCCGAGGCGGACACCGCGCGGCGCCGTCCTCTCGGGGGCGGCGCTGCTGCTTGGGCTAGGCTCTGCGCGTGGCAGTCGTCGACGTGCACTCCGCCTACCTCCGCGCGCTGCGGGAGCGCCCGTTCCCCGATCAAGAGCGGTTCATGCGGGACGACTCGCGGCTCGTGGCTGCGTTCGCCGCGGTCCGGTCCGGCAAGACGTACGGGGCCGCGCGGAAGTTCGCCATGCGTCTCCTCCGCGACGTGGCGGCCGACGTGGCAGCCGATGGCGGGGTGCGGTGGAAGCCGAGGCGCCGCAACCCGATGGAGAGCGACCAACCCCGCCGGCTCTACTGGGTGATTGCGCCCACCTACGGGCTCGCCAATCTCGCGTGGCAGGAGGTGCTCGCGGCGCTGTACGAGGGCGCGGCCGACCTGATCCTGCACGAGACCGAGGGCAAGCTTTGGCTCCGCACCGGGCACAAGCTCGAGCGGCGCACGGCCGAGAAGGAGCGCAACCTGCAGGGCGCCGAGGTGTCCGGCGCGCTGGCCGACGAGATCTGCTCGTGGCGGCGCGAGAGCTGGTACCAGCTCAAGAACCGGCTCGCGTCGGTCCGCGGGTGGCTTGTCGCCGCCGGATCCCCTCGCCCGGGGACGTGGCCACAGGCGGAATGGTGGGACCGACGCAGCGCGGGCGGGCCGGTGTCCTGCCACACCTGGGCGACCGCCGCGAATCCGTACTTCCCGGCCGAGGAGCTGGCCGAGGCGCGCGCCACGCTGCCCGAGAAATGGTACCGCCGCGACTTCGAGGCGTCGTGGGAGACCTTCGCCGGGCTCGTCTACGACATGCTCGGGGAGCACAGCTACATCGACCTCGACCCGGCCGACGTGGACACCGTCGATCTCGCGCTCGACTTTGGCTACCACCACCCGGCCTGTCTGTTCATCGCGGACCGGCAGACCGCCTGGGACAGCTCGGGGAACCCGATCGAGGGGCACGGCTCGGTGATCATCGACGAGATCGTGCAGCAGCAGGTCCACCTCCCCGAGTGGCTGCCCGCCATCGCTGCGCGCATCGAGGAGCGCGGGTGGCGGCTCCGAAACGTGTACTGCGACAAGGCGGGCAACCAGGCATCGGACAAGGTCCCATGGACCACGATCGACGCGGTGAAGGCGGCGCTCCCGATCGAGGGCCGCGTGGTGTGGCCCAACCGGGTCGAGCAGATCGCGATCGGCTCGGGCGTGCTCGAGCTGGGCGCGCGCCTGCGGGCCGCCGACGGCACGGTGCGGCTGCGGATCGCGGAGCACCTGCGCGACCCCCGCTACCTCGCGACGCTGCGGTCGCCGGGGATCGTCGGCAGCCTCCGCGGCTACGTCTACCCGGACAGCAACAGGGCGCGGGCGGACGAGCCGCTCAAGGACGGCGTTCACGACCACTATGCGGATGCGCTGCGGTACTGGGCGGTCTGCTGGCAGCCGGTCGTTCGGTGGAGCAGCCCCGGCCGCGCGACGACCTACCGGCCTGCAGGCGACCCCCGCGGGCTGCTCGACGGGATGGGGGGCGACCTCATGGGATGACCGGGCTAGGATTCGGGGGCGACGAGACAGCCGCGGAGGATTCAAGCGATGGACGAACCTAAGAGCGCGCCCGAGTGGACGAGGGTCGACCCGAACGACCGCGCGACGTGGCCGCTCAGGGGCGAGTGGTTGGACTGGCTGCACCCGGACGGCCGCGAGACGCGCCGAAGCCGGATCCCGGTGGGGAGCATGCAGACGCTGCGGATCGTGGCGATGGCCCTTGAGGGCTACGAGTGGCGCAGGAGCGACCCGGAGGCCGACCGATGACCGACAACGAAGCGACCATCTTCCTTTTCCTCGCCGTCGTCGTCGCGGCCATCCTCGCCGCGACCGCCTGCCCCGCGCCCGACCTCGTCGAGCCGCCGGAGCCCGACCCCGCCGAGTGCGAGGCGTGGTGCTGGGAGCAGGTCGAGCCGAACGGGTGGAGCTCGACCGACTACGAGGAGTGCCGGGCGGGCTGTGGGGTGGTGGGGTGAGCGGTAACAAGGCAGTCGGCCACCTCCTGGCCGCCGACGTGTTGCTGCGCGAAGCCGCTGTGACCCTCCGTCACCCGCCAACCGGGGAGGGTCGACCCGCAACACGCCGCATGCGGGAGATCGACGCGAGCAGGGAGCTTGCAGGGCTTGCACAGCGGGTACGAGAGGTCGCGCAGGTGCTGGAGCAAGCCGACTCCTGACCCCCGCGCCGCGCCCCTGCGCTACGCTGCGCGCATGACCGCCGACCACGACCCCGCCGATTCTGTCAAGGCCGCCGCCGTCGTCGACGACGCGGGCACCCTCCGCGGCTTCGTCGAGACGACCCCGGCCGACGCCGAGCGCCGCGGGTGGATGTTCGCGGAGATCGCCCGGGAGGGCCGGTCCTACTCCGGCGTCACGATGCTCTCGGGCATGCCGGACCTCGATCCGAACCAGCGGCTCACCGCGGACAACTGGCATCGAGGCTTCGGGCAGGTCGCTTACGGCTACGGCCGAACGTCGATGCCGCTCGCCTACGCGCGGACGCACGACGCCGTCGCCCAGGTCAAGCAGCGCGGCATCCTCGACCACATCGAGGGGAGCGACTTCGCGGTCGAGCCGGGCGGCCGGGAGGAGATCCACCGCGCGCAGGCGGCCTTCGTCGAGGATGTGCTGCTGCGCCGCGTGCTGTCGTACAGCGGGACCGGCCTCGCCGCCGTCGCGCTGCGAATGGCCTCGCTCATGCTGGAGGGCGTGCAGGTCTACGAGGTTGTCACGCCCTTCGATCCCGACTACGTCCTGCGCGTCCCCGCCGAGGGCGGCGGCACCGAGGTCTACCCGATGCCCGGCGGTCGGGGCGCGACCGTGCTCGGGGAGCTGCGCGAGATCCTGCCCGTAAGCATCAGCCGCTACGACAAGGCCGAGGACGGCGGGTGGGACATCACCCAGGAGCCGCCCGCCGGCGACATCAAGCCCGGCGAGATCCCGCGCGTGCAGACGATCCCGTCCCGACACGTCCTCCATCTGCGCTGGCGCCCGGTGGCCGACGACCCCGCGCCATACGGCGAGCTTCGGCCGCTCGTGTCGCGGCTGACGCTGCTCGACGTGGCGATGCGGATGCTCGCCGTCGCCGTCCGAAAGGGCGCGATGGGCGTGCCGTTGGCGCAGTACACGGGCGGCGGCGAGCCGAACCCGCAGGACGTGGACTACGTCGCGCAGATGTGCAAGCGCTTCACCTCGGGGCCGCACGAGTACCTGATGGCGCCGGAGGGCTGGAGCATCACGATGCTGCACCTCCCGACGCTGATCGACGACATCGGCCAGCAGGTCAAGGACGCCACCGAGGCGGTGGCCCGCACGCTCGGGATGCGACACCTCCACGTCGGGGAGGACCACGGCGTTCAGGCGCTCCACGAGTCGGTGTCCGCCGATCACGAGAAGGTGCTGAACGCGATCGTCCGCAAGATCTGCGACGGCTTCAATCGCGACCCCGACGGCGACCCGGCGAAGGGCCGGCGGTCGATCATCCAGTTCCTGATCGAGGCGAACTGGGGACCCGACTCGGTGGCGCCGGGCGAGCTGCCGAGGCTCGTGCATCGCGGCTTCCGCTCGGTTGACCCCAAGGCCGCGGTCGAGGCGGTCGCCGCCGCGAAGCGGGACGGGCTGCTGGGCGAGTGGACCCCGGCGGACGTGGACGCGATGCGCGGGCAGCTCGCGTTTCTGCCGAGCCGCGACGAGGCCGCGATGTCGGTGGACCTCGACGAAGACCCGGACGACGACGACGACCCGCCGGAGCCGCCGGAGCCGTCGGAGCCGCCGGAGCCGCCCCAGGATGCGCCGGAGCCCGACGAGGAGCCCGACGACGGGCCCGACGACGAGCCGATCGAGGCCGCTGAGCGCAACATGACGGCGCCCGCAGGGGTGCGCGCCGAGCTGCGCCGCGGGCTCCAGTGGCACGAGGAGGGCCACAGCGGCGACGGGCTCAAGCCCGAGACGGTCGCGTGGGCTCGGCGCCTCGCGAACGGTGAGCCGATCTCCGAGGACAAGGCTCTGCAGGGCGCCGCGTGGTTCGCGCGCCACGAGCAGGCCAGCAAGGGCGAGGGCTTCAGCCCCGGGCAGCCCGGCTACCCGAGCCCCGGCCGCGTCGCCTGGGCGCTGTGGGGCGGCAACGCCGGCAAGGCGTGGATGGGCAGGATCGCCGCCCGGCTGGAGACGGCCGAGGAAGGAGTCAGCCTGCCGGCGCTCCCTTTCTCGCTGAGATCCCCGCCGGGGTCGAGCGACAGCTAGTCGCCGCGCTGCTCGGTCGCGTCACCGAGGCGCGGCGGGTCGTGGCCGAGGTGCTGGCGGCCGCGCTGCGGCAGACCTCCGACCCGTTCGTCGTCGCCTCGCTGCTTCGATCGGCGGCCGGACGGATCGAGCCGGTGAGCGCCGACGCGCTGGAGCAGTACGGGCGCGACGCCGCGAAGGCGGCGACGACCACGCTCCGTCGTCAGTTGCCCGGGAGCAACCGCCCGCTCTCGCCAGGGGCTGCGCCGTTCGGCTCGGTCGACGACCTCATCACGGTTTTCGCGCGAAACCTCGCGGACGCGATCGCGGTGATTGACCGGAACGTCTTCGGCTACGCCGCCGACCGCATCGAGCGCGCCGCCCGCGAGGCGGCCGAGCCGCTGACGGCTGCGCAGATCCGCGCCGCGGTCACCTCGCGCAAGCCTGGCAGCCCCGCCGCGCGCCTGGAGCACGACGCCGACTTCGTGGCCGTCGACACGCTCGGCAGCTTGACCTCCGCAATCAATCGGCGGCGCATGGACGAGGCGGGGGTGCGGTACTACGAGTGGCGGTCGCAGCGGGACAGCCGGGTGCGCGACGAGCACTACGACCTCGACGGGACGCGGTGGCTTGTCGACGGGCCCGGCCACATCACCGAGGGCCACCCGGGGGATCCGCCGGGGTGCCGGTGCTACGCGGTGCCGGTGCTGGAGTAGGGTCGCGTCATGCCCGTCAAGCCCCCACGCGACCGACGACCCCGCCGCCCGGAGCCCCGGGTGAACGGGCAGCGCGTGCTCGGGGAGTACAGCGACGACGACGCGGCCTACCTGCTGGCCGAGGCGGGCAAGACTCCGACGACGCGGACCGGCGTGCTGCGGGCGAGACAGGCCCGCGGTATCAAGGCGTACCGCGACAAGTAGCACCCGACGGCTAGCGGCACCCTCACGGGCGCCGGTTTGCCGCGCGTGCTCGCGCTCCCGCACGCTAAGGGCATGTTGTCCCGCATGCTCACCCACCTGATCGCCTGCGCCGAGGTCGGAGACCGCGCCGAGGACGGATCGGTGTGGATCGAGCTTGCCGCCGCGGGCCGCATGTACTCGCAGAAGCGCGGGGGCCGGTCCGTCGAGGTCGGCCGCGAGCACCTGCAGCAGATGGTCGACAACATGGCGGCTTTCCTCGCGGAGCGGTGGGCCGGGTCCAACGAGGACGGCTCCCCCCGCGGCGTGCCGATCCGCCTGGATCTCGCGCACGCCGACGCCGACAAGGACCCCGCCGACCACGCCGCCGCGCCGATGTTCCGCGGGCACGTCGTCGAGGCGCAGCTCTCGGAGCGCGATGGCCGCGTCGTCCTGCTCGGCCGCGTGCAGTGGACCGACGAGGGCCGCGTCGACGCGAAGGCGCTGAGCGTTTCGATCGAGGCTTACCCGGACCGGCAGAGCAAGGCCACCGGCGAGCCGATCGAGGGCTACATGCTCACCGGCGTCGTCCTCACGGACAAGCCGATGGTCCGCGACCTGCGGATCGCGGCGACCGACCACGAAGACCCCCACACCCCGGAGCCGCGAATGCCGCTGTCCGTCCGAGCGCGTGAGATCCTCGCGCTGTCCGAGTCCCCCGCCGAGTCGGCCGTTGAGGCGGCCGTCCTCGCCCTGGCCGAGCGCGCCGAGAAGGCCGAAGGCGAGCGCGACACCCTCAAGGAGCAGGCCCTGCGGCTGTCCGAGCAGCGCGACACCCTCAAGGCCGAGCTTGACAAGCACGCCGAGGCCGAGGCGCAGCGCATCGACGATCAGGCGGTGGCCGACGGCCGCATCACCGCGGCCGAGCGCCCCGAGTACCGCAGGGTCCGCGAGTCGGTCGGCCTCCAGCTGGCGGAGAAGCTGTACCCCGCCGGCCGGCACAACGTGACCGCGAAGTCGACGCACGGCGGCGCGGACGCCAAGCCCATGACCGCGCTCGATGTCCAGCAGCACATTGCCGACCGCACCGCGGCCCTGGTGGCCGAGGGCAAGAGCGCGAGCGAGGCGATCCGTCTCACGCTTGCCGAGGTCAACCTCAACCCCGCCATGCGCGACCACCTGGGAGCCTGAGCTATGTCCGCCACCCCCTTCGCCCCCATCGTCCGCTCGTTCCCGCACGACGCTGATTTCTCGTCGTCGCAGTGGCTCATCGTCAAGGCCAACGGCGACACCGACCTCGACATCTGCGGCGCCGGCGAGCAGCCCTACGGCGTGCTTAGCAGCAACGTCGAGGACGGCTCCTCGACCGCGTCCAAGTCCGACGTTCAGATCGGCGGACAGATCAAGGTCGAGGCCGGCGCCACCGTCGCCCGCGGCGCGGCCGTCATGTCGAACGCTGCCGGCGAGGCGATCACCGGCACCGACGGCAACTGGTGCCTCGGCTACGCCCTCAGCGGCGGCGCCGACGGTGAGCTGATCTCGGTCAACTTCGGCCCGTTCTACCTCGAAACCACCTGATCCCCCTGACTGGAGCCTGAACAATGGCGCTTCCCAACGCTCCCCTTCGGACCAACCCGGCGCTCGCGTCGCTCTCGGTCATGTTCGGCCCGATCGACGCGGATTTCGTGGCCGATCGGATCTTCCGCACCGTCGACGTCAACACCAAGACCGGACGCTTCCACGAGTTCCTCGACGGCTTCGCCGAGGCGTCGTCGGACAACGACTTCGACCTCGCCCAGGGCCAGGACCGCCCCGATCTGATCAGCAACCGCAGCATCCTGCGGGACGGCTGGCACGTTCGCCCCCGCGGCCGTGGCATCAACAACGACGTGACCTACGCGCAGTTCGCGGCCGGCGAGGGCGTGGACGAGTACCAGGTCAACGCGATGCGACTCCGCAAGCTCACGCAGATCCTGCGCGAGCGGTCGGCGGCTGCGATCGCCTTCGATGCCGCGACCACCTTCGCCAGCTACACCACTGCGGTGCCGGCGGCGTCGAAGTTCGACACGGCGACGGCGAACCCGCAGGAGTATGTCGACGAGATCCGCGAAGACGTGGCCGACGTGTGCGGCATCATGCCGAACGTGGCCACCATCGGCCGCAAGGTGTTCCGCAAGCTCAAGCAGAACGCGGACCTCCGCGACCGCCGTAACGCGGTCGGCGACTCGGTGATGTCCCCCGACGAGGCGATGGTGGCGGCCTACCTCGGCCTCGATCGCGTCTACGTCTGCCGCGCGGTGTCCAACACTGCGGGCGAGGGCCTGACCGCCAGCAAGTCGCCAATCTGGACCGAGACCTCGATGCTGCTGCACTACGAGGCCCCGGCCGAGGTGGCGATGGCGCCGAACTCGACCCTCCTCCGGTTCCGGCTCTCGGGCACCCGCGACGGGGCGCCGAACGTGTACCCGCTCCCCGGCAACTACCAGGAGCGCATGGATATGGTGTGGGTGGAGCAGTTCGCCGCGCCGAAGCCGGAGACTGGCCACCTTCTGACCGCCGTGGTGTCCTGATGGGGCCGCTGCGGCACGTCCTGCAGACGTTCCTCGCTGGGCTGTCGACCGACACGATCTCGGAGGCCACCTCGGCCTCCGGGGTCACGATCGACGGCCTCGCGATCAAGGACGGCGGGATCGCCCGCTTCGCCCCGGTGGCGCTGACCGCCGCGGCCGAGTCGTCGGACACCATCGCGGTGACGATGGCCGGCCCGGCGGTGGCCGCCGCCTACCGGGCGACGGTCGTGACGAACGCTACCGGCCTGCCGGACGCCACGAAGTACACGCTCGCGGAGACCGGCGCCGGGACCGAGATCTCGGCCACTGCTCAGGCGTCGCTCCTGTTCGCCACCTCGGCGGCGGGCGCTGCTGAGATCACCGTGACCGACGTGCTCGGCGCTTCGAACACCAACGTGTTCTTGCTGATCGAGCCGATGTCGACGCAGGCCGGCACCCAGGCGGGCGGCGCGGCGCACATCGAGCTGACCTTCGACGCGAGCTGATCCCCCGGAGGCGCCGTGCCCTACCTGTCCACGCTTGCCGACGCGCTGCGGTTCGTCGACGCGACGACGGGGACGCCCGGCGCCTCCTCCCGCCCGACGACGACCGAGGCCACCGTGCTGTGGTCCTCGGCGTCCGTCGAGGTGCAGAGCGACCTCCTCGCCGCGGGCCTGTCCACGACCGTGACGGCCTCGTCCTTTGCGGAGTCCTACGCGCAGCACATGGAGGCGCTGATGACCGGCGTGCTCGTGCTGCTGTGGCGCGGCACGGATCGGGCGTCCGCCACCGGCGCTGGCTTCATGCAGTTGGTGACCGAGGCGGGAGGCGGCACGTCCCGCGAGGACACCGCGGCGGGCGCGCTGATGTCGCTCTACAAGGCCGCCAAGGCGAAGCTCTCCGACGACGCCTTCCGCGCCCGCTTGCTCGCCGCCGGGGCGACTCGAGCGAGCGCCGCGCGGTCGGCGGACCTGAAGAGCCACGCGGTCGACTACCGCGACACTCGGGTCGACGACAACCCGCCGCCGGGCGGGGACTGGCCCTACTCCGAGCCTCAGCCGTACTTCGACAACGACTCGCTGTAGGCTGCGGGCGTGACTCAGCCCGCGGTCAGCATCGAGATCACCCCCGAGGCGACCGAGATCGCCGGCGCGCTGCTGCGCGGTCCGGCGCGGGGCTACGACTTCCGCCCGGCGTTCCGCACGCTCCGGGGCACGACGCAGCGCCACGTCCAGCGGCACCTGGAGACCGAGGGCACGGCTACCGGGCCGCGGTTCGCGCCGTTGTCCCCTCGATACGCGCCGGTGAAGCTGCGCCGGTGGGGGCCGAAGCCGATCCTCACCGCGTCGGGGCGGCTGATGCGAGCGGCCGGGGGCGGGCCGGGGTGGTCGGAGCGAATCAGCGCCCGGTCTGCGTCGTTCGCGATCGACCCGGTCAGCGACAACGGCTTTCGGTACGCACGAGCCCACCAGCGCGGATCCGGCTCGCTGCCCCAGCGGAAGGTGATCCGGCTGGACGAGCGGGTACAGGGCGGGCTCGGCCGCCTGTCGGCGGGGCGCGTGCTGCCGTTCGGCACGGTCGTAGCCGGCGCGCTTCAGGCGGTCGTGATTGACGCCACGAACAAGGCGCTCGGCAAGGAGCAGCGGGTCGGGCTTCGGGCGCGGCTACAGGCGCTGTCGCGGGTTAGGACGCGCTGAGCGGTGCTGGACCCTTCGCCCCCTAACCCTAGCACGCCCACCGAAAGGGGCCGTCGCTAGACTCGGCCCAGCATGGCCGACCACGTCCATTACCCGCCGATCGAGATCGCCACGGACGCGCTGCTCGCGTTCTTGGACACCGGCGCGACGACGGGCGCCGCCGTGCAGAACTTCAACGCGCACAAGGACGCGCTCGTCGCGGCGCAGGGCTGGGACGCCCTGCCGGACGTGACCTGGCACGCCTACGACGTGACCCTCGGCGCGACGATGGGCCACGGCGACACCGTCGGCGGGGTGTTCTTCGACTCGCTGGAGGCGCAGAACGACGCCTCCCAGGTGATAGACACCGTTTCCTGCGGTATCGCCCTCGTCGTCAACGGCGCGACCTACAACGGCGGCGTGGCCGTCGTCGGGCAGGCTCTCCGCCGCTATGGCGACTGCCTGCGGACCATGCTCGGCCGCGCCTACCCGATCAACGCCCCGACCCGCCGCGACGCCAACGGTCGCACGCTGAACAACGGCGGCGCCGACTGGTACGGCAAGATCAGCGGCGCGCGGCTCGGCTCGATGGTGCCCGTACCCGATCAGACCGGCCGCCCGATCGGCCTCCTCCTCCAACTCTCTGTCTCCGTCGAGGTGACCTGATGCCCGGATCGACCACCAGCACCGGCCGCGACGCGCTCTTTGCCGTCGTTGCCGAAACCGTTTTTGGCGACGGCGGATCGACCGCCTACGCCGCCGCCGATGACTTCGTGGACTGCTCGGGCTGGGCGGTGACGCCGCAGACCCCCGGCGGCCCGCGTGACGACGCCACGGGCTACACGGCGCACCTGGGCGACATCAAGGGCAAGAAGACGGTCGAGTGGACCCTGAGCCCGACCTATCTCAAGCCCAACGCGAACGGCACCGACCCTGACTGGCACGTCCTGCTCACCAAGAACGGGTTCACCGGCGGCTCGTGGTCGGCGTCGGACGCGGTCGAGGCGGGCAGCACGACCACGGTGATCAACGCGACCGGCCACAGCTACTCGGTTGATGACTTCGTGCGGATCAACGGCGAGATCCGCCGGGTGTCTGCCACGGCCACTGACAGCTTCACGATCACCCCCGCGCTCACCGCGACCCCGTCGGCCACCGACGCGATCAGCCCGTGCAAGGCGTACTCGATCAACGAGGACCGCGACACCGTGCCCGACTCGGTGGCGCTGTGGCTCATCGACAACAACCGCACGGTTCGGATCCGCGGCGCGATGGCGACCTCGCTCAGCATCACCGGCAGCGACCCGGCCGGCCTCAAGTTCGGCTTGCAGGGGCAGGCTCGCCGCGCGGACATCATCCCGAGCGCGTTCCTCGACGGCTCGATCAACAACGTCGTGACGACCGTGGACCTTCTGCCGGGCCACGGGATCCCGTCCGACGTGTCCGCGACCGACCTGCTGTACCTGCAGGTCGGAACCGAGGTGCTCAAGGTACTGTCGATCAGCTCCGACTCGCTCACGGTCGACACCCGCGGCGTCTACCTCGGCGGCGGGGCCGCGGCCTCGCACTCCGACGGCGCTGAGGTCTACGTCTACCACTACACCCCGAGCACCGCCGGGAACATCGTGGACAGCACCGCGGGCGACGCGATCATCGCGGGCTCGCCGGTGAAGTCGGTGACGGCCTGCAGCGCCACGATCGAGCTTGGCGTCGAGCCCTGGGCCAACGAGCACGGCGACGCGTACGAGGTGCACGGGTACAACGTCAACAAGGTCGAGCCCACGATCGCGATGGATGCGCTCGTTCGTCGCGGTGAGGCCCTCGACCTGATGGCGCGCGCTCAGAACCGGACCGCGACGGAGGTGCTCTGGCAGCAGGGCACGGCCTCGGGCGGCGCGGTCGCGCTCTACATGCAGGCGGCGTATCTCGAAGTCCCCGCTCAGTCGATCGACGCGGGCGAGGCGACGGCGACGCTGTCGCTCTCCTTCGCCGGGGTAATGGCGGCGGCCGGCGACTCCCCCATCTTCCTGGTGGTCTCGTGAACCTGCGGCGCACGATCTCGATCCAGGTCCCCGACGGTCCCCGCCTGATCTGCTGGCGCCCGACGCTGGCCGACAAGCTGCGATTCGGGGAGTCGTCGAGCGCCTTCCGCGACGCGCTCGCCTCGGTCGAGGCGATGCCCGAGGGGGTCGAGCGAGACGCGGCCAGCGTCGCCGCGTTCGAGCTTATGCACGAGGCCCAGCGCGACCTGCTCGGCTCCTGCCTGCGCCGCGTGGTCGAGGTCGACATCGACGGCGGCACGGGCACCACCCACAGGGTCGGCCCGGACAACGTCGCGGAGGTGTACGAGGCGCTGCGGGAGGGCATCGAGGAGGAGCTGCCCCGGGCGGTGACTCGGCTCCTGCAGGCCGGGACGGTGGACGCCGAAGAGGGAAACTGATCCGGGCGCTTGCGCACTACCTGCAGGCGCCCGACTGCCAGCCGCTCGACGACACGATCGCGGCGGCGTGGCGCGCGAAGGGATGGGACGGGTGCAAGCTGTGGGCGGCGTGCAAGCAGGGCCAGCAGTGCGACGGGTCGGACCCGGACTGGCATACGCCGGTCGTCGGCGGCGGCGCTTCGCGCGGTCGGTCGGTGTCGCGCTGCCCGAGCAAGGCGTTCACGCCGGAGATGTGGAGCCTCGCCCGGCTCGTGTCGGCGGTGCGGTCGACCGGGATGCCGATGACCGGGGGCGGCGTGGACACCGCGGACGCCTGGACCGTCGAGGCGTTCGGGCTGCTGAATGCCGAGTTGGACCGGATCAGCGCGAAGCAGGCCGAGAAGCGGGCCGAGGTGATGCGTCAGAGGATGGGAGGTCGCCGTGTCTGACGT
>Ga0208019_1001274_pt1 | contig 13449 bp, 23 predicted proteins | sample CB_VirMetaG_5_FD_184540 | JGI IMG/M metagenome (GOLD analysis project Ga0208019, IMG submission 184540) | Freshwater to marine saline gradient viral communities from Chesapeake Bay - CB_1508_1D Viral MetaG (SPAdes) (version 4) | ecosystem: Environmental > Aquatic > Marine > Coastal | place: USA...
TGTATTGTAAATTTGCACGTGTTATTATCAGCTTTCTGGACAACCATATCCGATTCAGTTAACACACGAGGTATTGGCTTTTCACCGTGACGTGTTCGCCATTCTTGCATAATTGCCTCATTTAGTGAATGAGTTGCAGAAGTTAGTTCTGAAATTCGTTTTTTCTTAAACTCTGCTATAGCAATTGCGATATCATTATCACTATATGTTTTAACAAATTCTGTTAATGACGTGATATTATTAATGAAGTGCATATTATTTCCTTGGTTGTGGTTTTATTATAACACAAGGAAATTGTATTTACACGTGTTTTATTTGTTATGTTCTAAAACAATTAGATCTCTATATGAATGTGTAGTTTCTTCTATACCTTTTCTTATCTTTGCTGACTCTAATTGACCTGGAATGCTAGTTTTAGATATTAAAACCCCATGCGACTCTTGAGTATCTAAGTGTCCGCCTTCGTTATAAAAGAGTACTAAATCACCTAGTTTAGGTCGTTTAGTTTCACGAGGACGATGTGAAATTGTCGAGCGATCGATAACTTGCGCACATTCTTTTGAAACACGAAAAGATGTATTGAATATTGAATTGTTTTGTTCAATTACAAATATTTCATATTTTCCGACTGCTTTAACAATGCCTAGTTTATAATGTGCTGTTGTTAAACCTTCTATTTTATCTGTGTAACCTGAATAGACTACTAGGTCTCCTTTTTTGAAGTCTTTTTGCATACTTACCCTTTATATAAGTATACTATTCTATTTCATTAATCCTTTAATGAATATTGTACGAATTGCATCATCAACTTCTTTATTACCGTATACAGTACTCTCTAATAATCCAGGAGGAGGCAATTTGTTCTTAATAAGATCTTGTATTTTTGGGTCTGTTATTCCTGTTGCTTGTGCAAATTCTTCTGTTGAAGCAGTAGGTAAAAATCTACGTAATTCTGTACCAGAACTTTCGATACCGTTCGGAAGTATATATTCAACGTGAGGAGCAATTGCTAAATATCCATGTTGTGTACCATCAGCAAGTTGTTGTGTGGGTGTATTTGGAGGCTCGAATTGAAAATAAGTCGGCTTACCTTTTTTAGTAATACCCGGCGTGAAACGAGGATCCTCTTTCTGATCCTTAGCGCCTACAACATAATAAACAATAGTGTCTTCTAGCGTCAAGCCTCTTTCTGCAAGAATGGCTTTAAGATTTGTCCAAGTCGCATGTGCATAAGGTACCTTTGTATTGATAAACTTCTCTTCAGGTATACCGTATGCCTGAGCTATCATCAGTTTTTCTTCAAAAGTAAATGGTGAATTTGGAAGCTTAACACTGTCAGATGAAAGTATCCAGCTATTTTCATAACCAAATGTAGACACCATCCAATCGTAAGTGTCTTTGTGATGTTTGCCCATGGGCTGAAAACGACCAGGATATACTGCTATGACTTGTTTCATTCAATTTCCTCTTTTTGTAATTATTTCAAATCTAATATCAAGTCTCTCATGTCAAATAAATTACTATCAACATTTAAGTTATATTCAGTGACTTTATCAAATGGCGGTGGAATAGGAACATAAAGATTTGGATCGCTTGTTATATGTCTCTGGTATTCGATATGGTATTCGATATCTCGAAGTTCTTCGCGAAGATCTTCAAATATTGGACTACTCAAACCTAGTAATTGTTTATATCCTGGAGAAGCACTCCATGCACCTTTTGGCCCACCAAGACTTACCAATTCTCCTGTTTTTTCTAAGTTCTTGAGTCTAGTTTTAATTCCTTTTAATGCTGCCACATATACTGATGACTTAGGATTGGAATTATCATTTACAATTGCGCTAATAACAGGTTTATAAGCTTCAATTACTTTAAAGAATGGTTGTAAATCCTCTGATGATTTTTGTTTATAAGACAATATATCATTTATAAGATAATTATTTATTCCTGTGCTTTGTATATTAGCCTTTTTTGCATCAGACATATTATCTCGTTTAGCTTTAGCTTCTGCTTCTGCAGCTTCTCGTTTTTTCCGATTTTTTTCTGTATTTATTCTTATTTCTTCTGCTCTTGCTTCTTTTCTTCGTTGTCTTTCTTGATTTTCAATTTCTCTTTTTTCTTTTTCTGATTTTTCCTGATCAAAAAATGAATTAACAGACAAATCTAACTCTTTGTACATTTTTAAAGAATTTGAAATTAATAACTTGTTTATCTCTTCATTAGTTCCCTTTAAATCACTTCTAGCAGTAATCATAAGACTCTTAAAATCTTTCCATAGATAAGGATGTTGCTTAGTGAAATCAAACATTTTTCTTTTAGAAAATGTCTCTAGCTCAATATCAGGTACTTGAAATTTCTCTTGTGCTTCATAATCAATCATTGCTTCTTGTCTTTCTAGCTCTGACTTAATTTTATCCATATTACGCTGTGTTATGGCTGCAGAGCTAAGATTTGGATCTTCTAATTCGTCAATAGGAAGATCTAGATCGTAAATAATTGTAACTATACATCCAATAACTCCAAATACTCTTTGAGCATCTCTTGCTTTTATTATGTCAGCAAATGGGATATTCATATCACTTGCAAGAATTTTTTCCCATTCGAGTGGATCATTTGCAGCCCAATCTAAGAAGTTTGAGCTTCCATCAAGAATTGATTGAATATCGCGAGGTATACAAACAGCAAATTGCTTTCTCCAACCTAAATCATTATTATCAGTAAGAAAATATTCTCCGGACTCCGGAGACATATCTTTAAATTTATCTTTAATATATTCTGATATAGTTTTACACACCCGGGTCCTAATATTTTCTAATGTTTGTTTGTTCGGCGTATTCGATGATATTGGTTTCATCATCCATTCAATATTACTAGGTCCTGGTATTCCCCTAAAACCTGCACTGGTTTGCTTAACTAATTCATCCGATAGAGCAACTTCTATATCGCCCATATCACCGTAATCTCCATCTTCATCTAAATCATATTTTTTAAAGTATAACTTGACTAATTTATCAATATAATCTTTTCTTAAGATCTGAATTTCATCAGGTGAAAAATTATGGGTACCGCTTCCATCATAATAAACGATATCAGTTGCATTATCATATATCTTTGTTTGGGGTTCGATATCACTTATTATTAAATCACGTATAAATTCTTCAACATCAAGTTGGTGATATGTAAAGAATTCTGCTGGGTTAGTAGGTGAACTAGCACGGGCAGCTGTTTTTGTATCTATTGTATCTTGTGTTGCTGGAGGCAATAATCGTTTAAGCTTGTCAATTTCTGCCTGCTTTTTTTCCTCTTCAGTTCTAGGTTTAACAATACCTAAACCTTGCAAGACTGGACTATCTTTAAAATCAAAAAGGCCTTCATTGAGTTCTAATTCTGATCTAACAATATCTCTTATTTCTTTTTCTGTTATTTTCATTATCATGCCTTTGGAAGCTTTGAAGGTGTGTTTAATGTTTTATTCTTAATACCGTCACACATCTCTTTGAATATAGAATATTCTTGTGTGTCTATTTGTGTATGACTTTCTTTGGTTATAGTGCCTTCTTCGTCTTTCACATTACCATATATTCCAAATATCTGATCATAATTCGTGGGTGGTTTCTTTCGCATCAACATTAATGTATTTACTTTTCCGTCTGAATTTCCAACATAAGCTGTATCAGATGTACTTAAATACATTGGTTCATTTTGAGGTGAATCTCTAAATTTACCCATAAACATAATTGTTCTATGCTCTTTTCCAAACCAATCCATTAATTGTTGTGCTGTTTCAATACCTATGCTTTCGAGGTATTTATCATTAATGTCGACTGCAGTCTGTTTAATATCATCAACACGATTATCATATGTCTGATTCATTTCATCAAGAAGTGCCATAATTTGATTGCTAAACTTATCTTGAATGTTCATCATTCCTGCAGGATCTGCTTCAGGAGATGCATCAGCTGCGCCTAGATTAAATGACTCATCGTATATCTGATCAACTGTATTAAGCATATCGCCTAATGTTACATCATCGATGCCTATTTTTTCCTTGTTTCCATCCATATCAATTGTATCGATATCTGCATCGATATCACCCTTATTAATTGCTGTTCTAAGTATTCCTATTGCTTTTTGCATGTAATCAGCGACAACTTGCGGGTCCATCTCAGCTAAGTGCTTGATTGCATGAGATTCACCACCATGAGTATTACCTTGCTCTATATAAGTGTCCTGATCTCTAAGAAGTAAAACTCTCTTTGAGTTAAGTTGATCATAAATTGCCAATGATTGGCCGCCAGGTTTATTATTCTTTTTCTTCAAGGAAGAGGCCGGCCAATCGCTATCTTGACTATAATTCCAAACAGGTCGACCATCCGGATATTTTGATCCTTCAAATAATAAGGATTCTATTAAGCGATGCAGATCTTTTCTTTTTATTCTCATAAATTTCTCCATTGATGCTATATTATATATATTTAGTCAACGGAGTTTAATCTATGATATTAGATCTTTACCTTTATCTTTTAAGAAATATCTTCTATGTCGATACTGATCTTTAATCGGCAACACACCAACAAGTTTATCCTTGACTAAATTTTGTAACATAAGGAAATAGTCCTTATGTGTTTTAAAGTGATGATATATCTCTTTGTATATCATTGCTTCTTCAAGTGGTAAATCTGTATCCTTTAGACATTTCAATATTGCTTTCTTTCGACGTTGAAGAACTTTGTCAGGATCTTCTGCATTTTCTTTCTTATCTTTTTTCCATTGTATTTGACTCTTATCGTAATACATTTTATCTCCGAGTTGTTAAATCTTTGTACATATCATATCCTATGTATCCCATTACACCTATAACCGGACCGGCAATAAATAGCATAATGATAAAGAATATAAAATCAATCATGATATCTCCTAAAAAAATGTCCCGAGAGCCAACCAAGGAAGGTGACCATCCTACTCTCGGGACAACCAAAGGATGTCACCTATCAAAAGGGTTATGAAGCATCAGATATTCGACCTAATTCCGTAAAACCATCTTCTTTAAGTTGGAGGAAAAAGGTGTGGCCACATCCACCAAAGCGGTTCTTTTCAGTAGAGAAGACTCGGCAACCTCGAAGTTCTTCATCTTTTCTTTCAACATCTAGAACCATCATGGCATCAACCATGTGCTTAAGTTTTTGTGTTCCAGCCATTTTACCATCTTTGGTAACTTGACCAATCACAATCACATTACATGCATGCTCTTTTGCATAGTTTGTTAAAACTTGTAGTGAGCGTTCTGCAGTTGCTGTGGTGATGCGACCACTATTAAAATACCCGTCATCCAAAGTTTGGAGTGAGTCTACAATCAAAAAGAAATGCTTGTTAGGATTTGCCTCACGAATCTTGTCACAACCTTTTAATAGAGTTGGAACATGTGTTTCAGCTCCAACCAAGAAAGGTGATCGAAGTTGCAATCTTTCTGATGTCATCTTGATTTGATGTAGTGACTCCTCAGCCGTATTAAATACTGCAACATTGCCTGTCTTAGCTATTTCATTAGCTAATGTCAACATCATAGTAGTCTTACCAGCTCCTGGAGTTCCGATGAATAGAGTAACCATACTAGGTGTAAAACCTTTACCGCCTAGTGCATCATCGAAATAATCCAGTCCTGTAGGAACTCTCTTTCTAAGAATTTCAGGTACTTTAACATCTTGGATATTTGATCCAAATGGAATATCTTCTATTTTAACATTTAATTTCATAATAACTCCTTGATTTGTTGGTATTTATTTGTTATTGGTGTTTATATTATAACCTTAGGTTTTATTTTTTACACGTGTTTGTGCTGGTTTAACTTCCACTATTTTTGCTTCTGAAAAATCATAAGGAACAGATTCAATTAATCTTTCTAGATAAACTCTTGATCCCATTGCAATCTTTCCATCATCATAGGTAAATAGGTCACCATCAGACAAACGAATTGCATAATATTTTTTAGTTTTTTCTTTGAATAATTTCTTCATGTTGCATCCCCCATATCGTTGTTGGTTTAAAATCTTGATCAAATATTACAAAATCATAATGTAATCTTCTGCCAATTCTGGCTAATTCCTGTTCGAAGTTTTGAAACAAATCTGCAACTTCTTTTTCTTTTCTATACTGACATAAGTTTACTACATTACTCATCATTTTCTCCTATGAATGTAATAATCGCTATTACACTAAATCCTACAATTCCTAATACTATTCCATAAACGATAACATCAACAATCAACATAATATCTCCACTATTTTTCATAGTATTTCTTCATATAATTTTTTGCTTTTTGAATTGCTGCATCTTTATTAATCTTATTAAGCTTTTTTATAGGGGTAGGTTGTTGTGGTGGAGGTTCACTTGTTTGTTGATCCTCGCCTAATGTCCACTTAATAATCTCTGGATATATTTGCTTGAACAAATTAATATCTGTTTCAGATGATTCACCTTGAAGCAAGAAGATTTTTCCTTCACCTATTGAAATATTAGCAACAATGGTATTACGATGCTCAATTATAATGGCACCCATTTCCTCATCACTCAATCCTGAGTAAATCATAAAATTATTATCAAGAGTTTTATTAAGATATCTGACTAATGACTTTGCATCTTTTTTAGCATCGTCTGTTTCATAATCAATCCCATTAACTAACATGTCAATCATGTCATCTTTTGAGAAAGATTCACCTTGAATAACAAAATCGCCATCTACAATTTCTCCAATCTTTTGTGCATTTGATAAATCATCAAAAACTAATTGTGTTGTTTCATCAAAAACAAGATACATGTTTTCCATTATTTCTTCATCTGTCATTTCAGGATCATCTTTCAAAAGATCATCAATCATATCAGCAATTACTGCATATAGTATTCTATTAAATTTTTTCATATTACACCTTGGTTGTTGTTACCTTATTATTATAATAAGCTTAATGCTTTTTTGCATGTGCTTCAATACAATGACTCGCACAGTGCCAAAATACTGCTCGACAATCATGTACATCTTTTACTGCTTCATGTGCGCCATCTTTTGTGATATCTAAATGTTCACGAAGTGCATTTAAGTTTTGTCGTTCTGTTGGTATCATTAAATAAGACAAAGCAACTGTGTCAATGACAGGATAGCCTAATCTAAATATTCTTTCATTAAAGTCTGTTCTTCCGCCTTTACGCCAACCATTTTGTCTTTCTAAACAATTTTCTACAAATGCTACATCAAATCCTGCATTATGTGCAACCAGTGGACCCCATTGTAGCTTATTAACTATAAGATGAGCAACATCAGAAAAGAAAGGTGCATCATCCCAATCAGTTTCATTATATCCATTAATCTCAAGCGCTTTTGGACTATACGTGCCAAGTCTAAGTTGGGGTTTAATCTTTGTCGACCATTCCTTTAAGTTACCATTGCTGTCTTCTGTGAGAATTGCAATCTGTATTATCTCACCAATAGTTGGATCTAGATGAGTTGTCTCAACATCAAAGAATGTTATTGTTTTGTAATCTAATATATTTCCCATTATTTAACTCCTTATTTGATATTATTATAAGGTGCTAAATAAAATTTTACACGTGCTATTTTGTTTTTTGTGCCTCATAAAATGCTTCTAATTCTTCAGGAGAAGCTTTAGTTGCATATTCTAGATTGGCATGATATGTAAAATACGGAAATGTAAATGAACTTGGATTTTTTATTTGTACAGCAATTTCCCAAAGATCAGGAACCGGTTCAAGAGGTAGATTAGGATTACCTTCTCTTGGAGCTTTTCTATTTCCAATCCAAGTAATTTTACCAATTCCCTGAGTTATTCTAACAATGTCACCAACTTTAAACATGATTAGTCTCCTTGATTTTTCTAATTAAATGTACGCTGGTTTCTGTTATTCTACCATTGTTCCATAAAATAGTTAATTGTCGACCTAAATTGCATTGTGTCATCTTAGTAACTAATCCTAGTTTGAAACATTGTTTTCCTTTATTTTCAGCATAATTACCTTTATAACAGACGAGATCACCAGTTCTAATTGCATATTTCATTAATCACCTCGATATTTGTTTATTGCCTCTGATTTCTCTACAATTATCAATAAGCGCAACAAACGTTTGTCCTCTATATAATATATTCAAAACTTCGAAAACTATCTTTTTCTTTGAAAGAACAACACCTACTCTCCAAACTCCATCTTGAGAATAAGGGGGATTATCAGTTTTACCTGCACCTATACATTTAAATTCGATTAAGTCACCTACATTCATTGATAATCTCTAAATTCTCTATAAACTCTTGTCTTATTATGCCATCATGCCATGCTACTTTACAAAAATCCTCATCTTGAATTTCTATAATTATCCCCACCCAATTTTCCCAATCGTCAACACCCGGTTCTAAAAGATCAGACACAACTTCTCTGTTAAATCTAACTAAATCACCTTTGTTCATTTAATACATCATAAAACATTGGGTTGACAATAGCACGCATACTTTTTTCATATGATCTTTGCGATGATCGTTGCACAAGGATCTTCTTATTATTTAGAATTTCTAAGACTAAACAAACTTCATTTTCTTCTTCTCTAAATTTAAATTGAATTAGATCACCAACTTTAATTTTTTTCATTAGGGATATCCTCAAGTTTAATTAACCGATCTAAGCTAAAAGCATCTATTGTTCTACTTTTAAAAAGAAAAACAAAAATAGATATATATTTTTTTTTATTATGATTCCATTCTTTTATATCTGTGATAATTCCCAATGGATCAATAAGTCCTTTAGATGCATCCCATTTGCAACAAACTAAATCACCAATCTGCACGACTTATTACCATTAAACAAGGTGCTAATTCTTCTGTAACAATACCTGTCGACCACATAACATCAACTTTGACTACATCTCGCATTGATTGAGGAGAATCGAGTGCTTCATACATTCCGGAATATCTATGACCTCCACATGAGAATCCTAAAATTATGCCCATAGTATCTTGTGTATATTTAGATAATGAATAGTATTCAGCTTCTTCTGTATCATAATCGCTTATAACTAAGTCACCTTTATTCATGTTCATACTCCTTTGTCTGACAATCATGGGAACATATATGCTCATCTATTTTCTCCTTGCTTCCTGATATCTTTATCCATAATCCCCATAAAAAAGGAACTGCTAACCAATGTAAGCAAATAATAAAACTAGCAGGAATTAAAGCAAAAAATGAAGGATCAATATTTTTTCCCATAAACCAAAAGATGCTAGGAAAAACAACATCTTCAATAATCTCCCACCCAATTATAATGATTAATAGAGCCCAACCATGTTTCTTTAAAACAGTTTTAAGATGCTTTAAGCTTAGATGATGCATCTTGTGCTGGATTTGATGTTTGATCCAATTATAAACTTTCAAAATTTTCCTCGCTTAAAGATGATAATATTGTTATTTCATTCGGTTCAAAAGATAAGTTGATCTTTTTAATTTTACCATTGATAAAGACATCACCAACTAAGCCTGCATGTCTTATTACGAATGTAGATAATACCAAGCCAATTCCATAATTACAACTAATTATATCACCTTGTTTCGCGTAAACTGTCATCTTCACTCTTGTTCTCCAGAAAATCTTTTCTGTATTTTAACAAAGCAAGTTCCTTTTGTTTACATTCAAGAACAACATCAACATCGAAGTCACTATTTTTGAATGGTTCATAGTACCAATCACTGTGTGCATTCATCATGACCTTTGGATCTTCATATATCATTTTACTATTTGAATGGTGACACTGGGGTCGAATACCCTTTGGCCAAGTTTCACAAGCCATAAGAAATGCATCATCATAGTCTGTATCTTGGGGCCCACATTCAAAATGGTGTGAGTCAAAGACAATTGGAATTCCTAAAGTTTTATGTACACCATCATATAACATCTTAGTAGAATATAGGTTTGCCTTATCGTCGTTTTCAACCGTTAGGCGTGTTTTTACAGCGTCACTTAAACCATCATAATTATGACAAAAACGTTTTAAAGCAGCTTCTCTGTCCCCGTATGAAGCTCCAACATGTATGTTTATTTTTGCTTGTGGTGAACGAGGCATGCCCATAATATCCATAATCTTACCATGAAGCTCTAAGTCAATATAAGAATTCTTAACCACAGCTTCTTTTGGAGAAGATAAAATATTAAAAGGGCCTGGATGAAAAGATAACCGGTGACCATTGTCTCTTGCATATTGTCCTGCTTCTTGTAAATTTTTTCTTATCTGTTCAAAGTCTTTTAGATCCTCCAGTTCATATTCACTACCCCACGGAAATAAGCATGAAGTCATACGAAATACCTTTATATCATGTGCTTCATTCCAGCGTAGTATCTTGATAATATCTGCTGTGTTTTGTTGTGCCAATTGTGAAGCGTAATCTATTCCTTTTGCTACAAAGGTACGCTTAATCATTCCACGATTGCAACCAATCTTTGGTTTTTGTTTTTGTAATGTGTTGTTAATACATGCATAGCCGAGTCTTATCATGTAACCTCCTATACATTTATTATAATATAAGTTTACAAAATTTGCATGTGTTAACTAATATTTTTTAATATCATATCGAATTTCATCTTTAATATTTTGTGTAATAAGAGGAAAATATTTTAATGCATTTTGATATTGTTGATTGGCGTACATTTCTTCATCTTCACTATAGATTTTATCTTTTTTTATGTTTGCCCAGTATTCTAATTCTTTTAATTTTTCATCTAAGTATATATTAAGTTTGATTAAAAATTTACTTTTTAAATCCATAGAATCAGCCAATGATAAAGAAGTATGATACCCTTCTAAACCCTGCCCTGAGATTGCAGCATTAATTGATACATCAATTAATTTATTTAATTTTTTTTCTTCTTCCCAATTCCAAGCTTCGTTTAAGATCTTATAATTTTTAAGATAGCTTTCATTTTTCTTTCTATGTTTTTGAATCTGTTTCCATTGTGATGCGTCTACTGATCTAGCTTTGCCGCCACTCAAAACACTGTTAACTCTAGCCATTGCCCAAGAATGTGGATTCTGACCTGATCTAGATCCGGAACTATAAAAAGCTCCCATACCTTTTCTATAGATCGCTTTGAGAGCGCCAACAGGTGCATTGCGATCTTTAGCTTTTTTCTTTAATTGCTTGTCAACCTTGCTAGATATTTTTCTAGATCCACCTTTTTTCTTCTTTTTCTTTTTACGCTTCTTCTTCTCAAATATGTCCATCTCTTCGGCCAATTCGTTAATCAAGGTATCAACATTATCTACTTCATTATATTGGCTTTTTCTTGATGATTTATACTGTGTTTTTTCAAATCTGTCTCTTGCTTTGATTGCTGCTAAGTCGTCCTTCTTTCCAGGTGTTTTCTTAGCTTTGTTGAATCTATCAATAAGTTTTTTAAGTTTATCTTGACTCTTTTGACTACGATTTGCCTTGTATCCTGGTGTTAATTTAGCCTTTGATTTTCGTTTTTTTCTTTCTTCAAGCTGATCAATTTCTTCATCAACTTCTTTTTCTTTTGCTATGTTTTTAAGCGTTTTTGTAGGTAAAAAATCCATCTTTGTAACTTTAGGATTGTTGTCAGCACCATATTTTACACTTCTGAATCCATCTACTTTTTTCTTTTTCTTCCCTTCAGATATTAGAATTGTCAGATTATCTTGACCTTTGTGTAATCGATGCCAAACACCAGCTGGGATGTAGTATTCACACCCAGATTCCAATAAAACTGGAAGCTGATTATCCAGTTGCAATTGCCATCCTGCACCATTAAATACTTCAATTATTCTATCATCTTCATCTCGGTGCCATGTATATTCAATATCATCGATTCTCGCATTAAACTCTCTAAGCAGAGTATGTCTACTCAATCTTACGTCGTTATATGGTCTCATTATTTTATGCCCTTAGGTTTGTTTTCTGGATGATATACAAAGGTTTGCGATCCTTCAGAAGAAACGATTGCTTCTTTCATATTATCACCTGATCCGTAATAGTATTTTGGCCCATCCGGAGTCTTAAATTCTTCGGGAGCTTTTCCTTCCGAATCAGGGAAAACGTATGTCTCCATGGCACCATCTGGTGTGTTGAAGATTTGTTTAGCAGCTTTACCGAATTCTGTATCTTCAAATTTAGTATACCAAGCTTCACCTTCTAAAAGCAAAGATTCAATTAATGTCTTTAATTCTTTCCTCTTTAATCTCATTATTCTCCTCCTCCGCCGTCACCGCCACCGTCGAATCCTCCATCATCAATATCGTATCCGTAATCATGATAATCATGATCATGATGGCCATAAACGTACGGATATAAATATCCTCGTTTTTTAGTTTTTGTTTTCTTTTTCTTACGCTTCTTTCTTTCTGATAATTCTTCCATAATTATCTGTTTTAACTCAGCCTCAGTTAATGCTAACGGAAAACTTTTTGGATTTACTTCATCTTGTAACTGATCCGCAAATACTTTTATATAGTCGTCAGTAATTACTTCTCTTGCTATTTTTTCTAATTTAGGTACCAAGTATCCCATTAAATTTCTTCTTTTTTCTCTATCAACCGGATGATTGCTTATTCCTTTGTCTTTATCATCATAACCGTAATCATCATATCCTAATATGTTATAAACTTTTTCAATTATACCATATCCTTCGTCTTTATTAGGCGAAAATATTATCGCCCTTGCAATTGCGTGAGCACGAGGTGGTAATCCATAGCTTAACATTTCTCTAACTCTTTCTTTAATATGACGTACACCTCGAGGCGAATGTATATATTGTTTAAATTCTTGGGTAATGCCTGCTGCAATTCGATATAGTTCGCGATCAAGTATGGGATCCTCATTGGTATGCTCAATAGGTGTATCTGGGCTGTGAATTAATTTATTATCAATGTGATCCACAGCTAATTCCTCGTAAGGTGTTAGATCATCTTGTAAACCTAACGAAACTGCTAAAGATCTAGCTTGTTTAGGATCGCTTTTTCTAAGTGCATCGAGTTTAGAATGATACCCACGAGACATGTCATCCTTCTCCACACCAGAAAATTCTAAATCATCGACGTCTTTAGGTGACAGTACAGTTCCATCTGTGTCACCAATAAAAATTGCTTCCCTAATCATCTGTCTAATCATCTCTTCCGTCACAACAGGTAAGTTTGGATTAGGTTTATAGGGATCATCCAAAAATGGTGATCTTGTGCCTTGTTTTTTATGACGATCTTCCGTTCTACCGCGTATATTATTACGAATAATTTGATAAGTTGCCTCAGGCATTCTTACTTTGCCATCATCTAATTCCTCCAATATGCCGGCATCGACTAAAGCATCTATTGCAACTAAGATCATGTCACGCGATTTATCATTTGTGTAGTCTTCTAGCTCAGTATTGTAATAAGCAGCATCCTCAG
>Ga0208019_1001276_pt1 | contig 13444 bp, 12 predicted proteins | sample CB_VirMetaG_5_FD_184540 | JGI IMG/M metagenome (GOLD analysis project Ga0208019, IMG submission 184540) | Freshwater to marine saline gradient viral communities from Chesapeake Bay - CB_1508_1D Viral MetaG (SPAdes) (version 4) | ecosystem: Environmental > Aquatic > Marine > Coastal | place: USA...
ACTTTTTTTAATAATTCTTTTAAGAATTCTTTTTCTACTTCTCTCATAGTCATATTCTTTTTTAATCTTTCAACCATATTAATATTACTATCAATTAATTTATTTACTTCTTCTATTGTTGCAGGTTGTTTGCTTTCTGCTAATCCTTTTAAACCTCGTGGTTTTGTTTTAGGTGGGTATTTTTCTAATAATCCTTTTAAACCTCGTGGTTTTGTTGTAGGTGGTTTTAATTGACTAATAGGTACATTTTGAACTTGAATTGATTTAGGATTTTTTTCAGGTTCTCTTTCTTTTGTAAGTTTTTTAGTGCTTCCTAATTCTCTTCTTGGTCTTCCTCTTTTTTGTGTTTTTGGTTTATCTTTAATTAATAATATTTCTTCTTTAATAATATTTTTAGACATAGGGGGGGTTGGTATGCTTTCTACTTTTCCCTTACCTTTTGGTAATTTAATTGGTTTTGTTTCTTTCTTCTTTATTGGTGTTTTTGGTTTTGGTTTTGTTTCTTTCTTCTTTATTGGTGTTTTTGGTTTTGGTTTAGGTTCATCATCTAAACCATCTAAAAAAGAATATAAATCAGTTTCATTATTTGTTTCAACTTCTTTTTTAGTTTCAGTTTTTTGAGAACCTTGTAATAATCTATTTGCTTTTTTTTTATTAGTATCATCTAAACTATTTAAATTATTTTTTAATTGTGTCATTACTGATTTAATGTATGTATCTGAATATTTTTTATTACATTTTCCAAATTTACAATCATATACATTATTTAATGATGTTATTAACCTTTTAGACATTATATATAATTACGTTATATATTTTTGAAAAGTTAAAATAAATTTAATTAATTCATGTTTTCTAATTTTAGTAAATGTAGGTATAATATTATTTTTTATATCTCTACAAATTAAAATTAAATCTTCTTTTTCTATATCCAATAATTCCTCATAATTATATGCAGTTATTTCTGTATTTTCTTCTTCACTCATTATATATATATATATCTTTTTTTTTAAAGATATATATATTTATTTATATTTAATTTTTTACATATATATTTTGTTGTGTGCTGATATCATGGCAACATATATCAGCATATTTTTTTTGTTTTTCTTTATTTTCACTAAATAATTCAGTTAATATAATACTTCTTAATAAAGTACTACCAATAGATTTATTTAATGTCCTTTTAAAAAATGAAGTTAATAATAAAGTTAAATTATGACTTGTCATATTTGAATTATCTTTTAAATTTACTAATAAAGAATTATCAGTTGTTGGGTTATGTTTTAACCATATATGAAATATACTTAATATTTCTTCATTAATATCTATAATTTTTAAACCATATGTTTTATTTGTTTTGTAATTAGCAAGGGAATAAAAATTCTTTTTACCATATACAAAATAATTATTAGTGTTTTTAATATCTTCATCTAATTTAATATAATCATTATAATCAATATAATATGAATTTGATAAATCATTTCTAATAGGATTATTTAAATGAAAAGTTAATATAAATAATATTTGTATTTTATTTTTATTTTTATTAATTAAATTATTTTTATTCATAATTTTTTGAACTTCTTTTTTTAATTCTTCTTTTACTTTTATTATACTATTTAAATCAGTCCAATTCTTTTGTGTTTTTTCTGATTTTTCACCTGCATTATCTTCATATTGTTTATTTAATATATCTCTTTTATCTTGATACTTTTTTAATATATCATTATTTATTTTATCTTTTGTATAAACAATGATAGAATTATAATAATTTCTTTTAGTTAAATATGATACTTCTTTATTATCAATATATTCAATTACTTTTTTATAATCTTTAAAAATATCATCATCACTATCTAAATCTTTTTTAATTTTACTAATAGTTTTTGAATATGCTTCTTTTGAACTTTCTGTAATAGTCATTATATATATATATTAGATTTATAAATATTTTTTTAAATAGATTTATAAAGATTTATGGATTATCTTTTTTTAATTCAATATCATTTTCTAATTCTTTTTTAGGTATTAAATTTTCATCTTTTTTATCATCTTTTTTTTTATCTTTATTTTTATTATTTTTATTATCTTCATTATCTGAATCATCAATAACATTATCCGGTGGTGGTTTGCGTTCGCACATACAAATAGAGCAGTTATCATTACAACCAATTCTAAATTTACAGAAGCAACGAGACTTAAATATTACAACAAGAATACCACTAATAGCACCTAATATTAATCCAGTAGCACCTGCTAATTCATTAATATTAAATTCTTCCATTTGTATAGACATTATTATATTATTATATTATATATATGGATAATAAAAAATTATACTCTCCATTTGTAAGTAAAGCACAAAATAAAAAATATAGTGTTAGAATTAAAACTGATGAAGGTAAAATTAAATTAATACATTTTGGAGATAGTCGTATGCAACATTATAAAGATAAATTAGGTCATTATTCTAATTTAGATCACGGAGATAAAGAAAGAAGAAAAAGATATTTATCAAGAGCAAAAGGTATTAAAGATAAAAATGGTAATTTAACTTGGAAGAATAAAAACTCTGCTAATTATTATAGTATAAAATATTTATGGTAATATATAATAAATATACTTAAAATATGTTATAATATATAGATATATGCCTACACAAGCAGAAATAAATGCAGAGAAAATAAATAAATTAATTATTATAGGACAAGATTTAAAAAACAATCAAGATGTATTAATGAATGAAGTAATTAATATATTAAATGTACTGGATAAATTAAATGATAAAATAAATGATATTGAAATGAATGTAAAAGAATTATATTTAAAAAGTAAAAAAGAAGATATAAAAACAGAACCAATTAAAACTGGTTGGATATTTTAATATTAAAAATATTTAAATAGATATTAAGAATATATATTAGTATGAGGAAAAGTAATTTAACTGCTGAACAAATATATGAAAAAGATAAAGAAAGGAAAAGAGAGTATTATAAGAAGAATAAAGATAAATTAAAGGAACAAAATAAAAATAATTATTATAATAAGATGACTGATGAAGAAAAATTAGAAAAAATGAAAAAAATATATTCAACTATGAAGAATAAAAATTTAATTTTAACTTTATTAGAATTCAAAACTGATGAAGTTATTTTAACCGATTAAAAATTTTTTTTAAGAGACTTAAAGATTTGTTAATTATATATATTAGGAGAACAAAGAGCATATTGAGAACTGAGATAGACTAAAATGTCTATCCTTGGTTTTGATATGTGGGAAAAGATTTATGATATGAAAGTTAAAGAAGAGAAGTTGGATAAAGCAGAAAAACAAACACATAAAAATCGTAAGTTTTTATTTAAAGAACTTAACCAAATATGTGATGATTTTAATTCTGATTTTGAAGATTGTAAATTTGTTAAAGTAGATGATGTATGGGTTCAAGACCCTGATGGAGATTGTTATTATGGAGATGATGATAAATATATTGAAATATTTAGAAATCAATTTAAATTTTATAATAATATAATGAAAGAAAAAGATTATGATGTTAATTATTATTATAAATATGATATAGTTGATTATTTACAATCTATGTTTGATGAACCTAATGGTTATGATTATGATAGAGAATTAAAAAATATATTACATTAAATAATATTTTTAAATAATTAAAAAAAATTATTAATACTTAAGCAAATATTTATAATATATTATATATATATTATATTATGAATATTAAGTTGGTTGATTTTAAAGGTAAGCCTAATTTTCAATGCAATTGGGAATCTATTACCAAAGATATACAAAATACAGAAGATTTATTTAATAAAATTAATAAAGATAATAATAATAATTTTTTTGAATTATTAACACCTGAAACTAAAATAAAACCATATTATGATATTGATGCTAAGTTTGAAGATGACCGAATTGAAGTTATAGAGGATGATATTAAAATTAAAGTTTTAGATAAATTAAATAGTTTATATCCTAAAAATACTTTTATATCTATTTGTTCATCTCATGGAAAAAAATATGATAAAGATAATAAATTATGGTATGCTTTATCTTTTCATATGGTTATTAATGGATATGAAACTAATTTAATTGATTTACATAAATTTAATGAATTAAATGATTTATATAATGAAGATAATGGATTATATATTGATAAGAGTGTTTATAAAAGTAGGCAATTAATAAGATTAATTTATTCATATAAACCAAATGATAATAGGCAAAAGAAACCTATTAATTGTAAAAGAAATTTATTAAAACATATAATACATAGTAATAAAGATACTAATAATAATTTTTTAAAAATTAATATTCCATCACCTGCAATTACACCCCCTTTATCTCCAAAAGTAGAAAATAAAATAAAAGAAGAATTTAATAAAAATTTTAATATACCTAAATTAAAAGAAGAGGAATTTAAAAAATTATTATTTTCAATTAAACCAAGATATGAATACAAAGATTGGATATCAATAGGTCATATATGTTTTAATAATTTTGATGGTTCTGATATTGGTTTTAAAATATTTAATGAATATAGTGAAAAAGATAAAAAAAAATATTCCGGTATTGAAAAACTTTTAAATACTTATAATTATTTTAAAAAACAAAATCCTGAAAATAGATTAAGTTATAAACAATTAAAAAGATGGTATGATATTGATTACCCATGTAAAAATATATATGAAAAGTGGTACAATGAAGGTATTGATATATTTATGAGTAATATGAATAAAATAATTTGTTATTATACAAAAGAAGATGAATATTTATATTATTCAAGTTTTGATGTAATGATACAAAATAATTTAAAAAAAACTAAAAATTATTTTATAAAATATAAATTTTTAATTGATTATAAATGTCAATTAACTGATAAAATGAAAAAAAAACATGTTAATCCTTTTGATATATGGAATGAAAATATAAATAGAAGGGATGTTGATTATATAACTTTTAATCCAATGAATTCTGATAATAGTATTGATAATTATTTTAATTGGTATAGTGGATTAAATTATATTAATACTGGTGATTATAATATTGATAATATTGAACCTTTTTTATTTCATATTAAAGATGTTATTTCTAATAATAATTTATTAATGTATGAATATATATTAAATTGGTTTAGTAGAATGATACAAACACCTTGGAAAAAAAATGGCACTTGTTTAGTTTGGAAATCAATTCAAGGTACTGGAAAGACATTAATATATTCAATTATAAAAAAAATTTTTGATAAATATGCAGTATCTACTAATGATATGTCTCAAATAATTGGAAAATTTACAACAACCGCAAAAAATAAAATATTAATTAATTTTGATGAAACTAATTGGGGAGGTAATGTAAAAGAAGAAGGAAGATTTAAAAATTTAATTACAAATGATTATATTAAAATTGAAGGTAAAGGAAAAGATCCTGATGCTGAATATCCAAATTATGCTAATAATTTAATTACTACTAATCAAGATTGGATGGTATCATTGAAAAAGGATGATAGAAGATTTGTTTTGACTATGTGTAAAAATGAAAGATTAAGTAATGAAAAATATAAAAAATTAAAAAATATTATGGATAATCATATACAAGATATATTTAATTTTTTTTATAATAGAGATATTAGTAATTATAATCCTGAGGAATACCCTAAAACTGAATTTTATTTTCAACAATTAGAAATTAATTATGATACATTCCAAGTATTTTGGGAACGATTATGTAATGGAGAATTTAATGAAAGTTTATCTTGGAAAAAATACAATGATAAAAATGTATTATATGATTTATATACTTCTTACAATCATGGTAGTCATAAAGAAGTATTTAATAATGTTTGGTTTTGGAGAAAAGTTAGATTGGTATGTCCTTCTATTGTAATTAGAAAATCTTTAAAAAATTCTAATGCTGATTTTTATTTACCTGAGATTGAAAAAATAAATGAAGAATTTAAAAAATATAATTATTAAGTAAGTAAAGTAAGTAAAGTAAGTAAAGTAAGTAAAATTAAGAAAAAATGAAAAAAAGTTTTATTATTTATTAAAATATAAATAATAATTCAATAAGTAAGTAAAGTAAGTAAAAGTAAGTAAAAGGGGTATATTTTGGGGTTAAAATTCTTTTACTAAAAATTATTTTTTTTTTTTTTAGTTTTTGAATTTTTCGCTATTTTACTTACTTTACTTACTTTTACCTACTTATAATATATATAATATATTTAATAAAAAATAATTAAAAAAATTATGAATGTAAAAGAGAGGGTAAAAATAAAATTGTAAAAAAATAAAAAATTTCAGTAAAAAATAATAAAATATATTTACTTACTTCTTACTTACTTTTACTTACTTTTACTTACTTTTTATTTATAAATCTAATTATTATATTATATCAATAGTATCAATAACTTTTTTTCTAATTTTATATATAATTGTATTATTCTCATCAAGTACTGCGGGTGTTCCATCGTTATTTTCAATAGTTGTTTCAATTGTATTAATTATATAATTATCTTTAAAAGTATAACTCATATCACCTGATGAAGATAAAAATAAATAATCATCTAATCTATTTTCTTTACTAACAATACTAAAAACATTAATAGGATTACCGCAACTATCATCTCTATTACCATAATATAATATTTGTGGTATTATTGATGATCTAACAATATAAAATGAATGATTAGTTTTAGAAGCAATTTTATCTGCTGTAATAGTGGTACTATTAGCATTTATTATAATTTGAGTATATCCTGAATTAAACATATCTGTGGTCTGATATACAGAAGGAATAGGAGAAAAGTATGATGCTCCCCATATTGAACCACCATATTGGACTAAATCTTCACTTTCTATTTCTGCATTTGTTGTATAAGGATAAGAAAATGAATTGAATGAATTTCTTTTTAATTGTAAATAATTTCCTGCTGTATCTGTTTTATTTGTATATGAATTTTTTAATGCCCTATATCCTAATACATTAAATAAATCTCTAAAAGTATTATCTATAAAACTAAAATCAACAATTCCAACACCACTTATACAATCAAAAACTTTAAATCTTTCAACATTATAAAATTGTGCTGCATTATGCTGTGTTGAATATAAGGGTCTAACTGCTGGTTGATAAATTATAGGGTGATGTAAAGGATTGATATAATATTGATTTAAACCAGCATTAGGATTAAGACTATTATATGTATCGTATCCACTTGTTCCTATTGGATTATTAGCATATGGTGTATTTACTGCTTTTCTAAAAAAACATAAATTAGATAATTCAAATTTATTTTCATCTGCATTATAATTTAAAATAGGTTGGTCTGCTCCTAAATAAATTTTATTTATTGCTACATCTGTATCATATGTAATTGTATTATGTGTAATTTGATTATTAACTGGATGACTTTGAGTTAGTGGCACTGTGTGAGCCATATCTTGATGAATTCCTAAACCATTAAATAACATAATTGATTGATTACCATATGCTGATAATGCCCTATCATATCCAATAGTTCTATTAAATGCTGTAATAGGATATTGAATTGTACTAAATGTTGATATTTTCATATAAAAATATTCATCAGTATCTTTAACAAAAATACCTAAATGTGGTCTATCAAAAGTTGCATCTGTATTAACTCCATAATAAGATTGATTAATATGTAATTTTACAATATATGATAATTCACTCCATTTATCTCCTCCTATTGTTGAATGATTAAAATCATCTTTTGGTTTAATATGTAAAAATCTTTCATCAATTTTATTATATCCTATTCTTGTTAATAATCCTTCTTCTCTTTGTTGTGTATCAATCCATTTAAAAAATTGTTCTATTTTATCCCAGTTCCATTTAAATCTTACCCATTGTTCTGTAATAGGTGCTGATATTGTTTGAGCAAATTGTGGAAATACTTGTGTATCACCCTCATTTCCCACCTTTCGACCTTCTATAAAAAAATTTATATATTTAACACCTATATAATCAAAATTTTGAAAATAATAATCATCTCCAAAAGTTCCATTATAAAATGCTTTATATACATTCTCACATAATGTAAATCTTGTACCACATGTAAATGCTTTTAACATATTAGTTTCTTTAATTTTTGGATCTGTTGGATAATCAGAATATGATAATGTTGGAGCAGTTAAAGAAAAATTATTAGGTGTTCCTGAGATGTGTTGTCTTGGTCTAAAATCTGTTAATTCATATTCATTTACAATTTCATTAAATTGTTGTGTGATTTGTTCTGCTACATTATTACAATTATTAAATCCTTTATCAACTTCTATATCTATGAAATCTAAAACCTCATAAAATTGCCACCAAGCACTATTATTTATATTAGAATAATCTTTTGTTTTATCCCTTGCTACTATTGTAAATTTAGAATTATCAAAATAATTTTTATGATATTCTAATATATCATTTTTTACAAAATTACCCCCTGAACTCCAATATGTACTGGTTTGTATAGGAACCATTAGATGTGTTAATTGTGTTGATTCAACATTAACTGTATCAACATTATCTAACCAATTTTTTTCAAAAGTTGTAGAAGGAATTTGAATACAATTTAAACCATCATTATATTTATGAAAATTAATTAATAAAGATGTTTTATTATCATAAATATCTTTTGTATATGTTAAATCCCATTCTCTTGTACTATGTGTATAAAAATTATTATATACTTTTTTTTCTAAAAATTTATTATCAAACTGAATTGATGTTATACCATCACCTGCTCCATTTGCCTGTAAAAAACCATGTGATATTTCAATACTATCACCCTTACTAACTCTAATACCTTTATGTAAATCATTAGTCCATCTATAATTAGTTTGTTTTATTTGTGCTTGTAATCTACTGCATTCAATACTAATATTATCAGCATAAACTTGTGGTTCTTGTTCTTGTTGTTGTTCTTTTAGATTTTTCTTTTTTTTATTATCCATTTAATATAATATATTAATATAATATATTAAATATAAAAAAAAAAAAAATTATTTAAATAAATCTAAATCAATCTTTAATAAATTATTATCCCAACTATATATTCCATATTCTCCCCAAGTTTTTTCATATATTAATTTATTAATTCTATATAATCTATTTTTATCTTTATTATATTTTATATTCTTATATGCTCTTTTATAATTAACACAATTATAATTTTGTATATATTCATCTTCAAATTGTAGTAATTTTTTCTTATCAATATTATCAAATTCTTTTAATATTATTACATTATAATCTTTGTTTTCTAAAACTTTTTTAGAAGATGTATTTTTTCTTTTCATATCATATTTATGATCAGATATTCTTTTACTCATTGATGTAGTGGTAGAACCAATGTATTTTAATCCTGTTTTATTACATTCAATTAAATAAATTTTATATGTCATTATATAAAATCTAAATATAAAAAAAATCATTATAAAACTAAATCAATTTTTTTATAATATAAATTTAAGAATATGCTTGATAAAAATGACCATCAACACAATTAATACTTTTTGCTACAATAACATATGCTTTTAATAGTAAATCTCCACCTGTTTCAACTGCATTTTTATTTCTATTAAATAATAGTTGAACTCCATTTTTATTAGTTGCTCTATCAATCATAAAATAATAATATTGTTTATTTCCATAACTTCCAGCAGTTCCATCACTTAATACATGTTTTTCGTGTTGTAAATCACTTAATAAATTAACACCTTCCATATATTCACTTCTATTAATACATGGTACATTATTATTATAATTTGTTAGATGGTAAGCAATTTCAGCAGTATTAGTTAAAGGTGTATTAAATAATTCTTCACCATTTATTTTAATTCTAAATTCATTTTCATTATTTTCTTTTACTGCTTTACTTCTATATCTATTTTGTAATGAATTATATTCTTGTGTAGATGTTAAACCAACTTCTTGAACCATAATAACAACACCAATTATAAATCTATTAGCACCACCTAATGATAAATCAGATTTAATAGTATTACCTGTATTAGTTAATGTTTTAGTAAATAAATTATATTCTCGTGCTGGTGGTAAAGCAAAGTGTTTATATTCTTGTGCTAATTCATCCATAACTTTTTGGTCATACAATACAAAATCTGCTAAGAATGAAACTTTTGAAGGATCAACAGATAAAGGTATTGTTTCATTAGTCATTCCAAAACCAGTAATATAAACATTTTGGTTCCATTCTATATTAATATATATATCATCTTTAATTAAATATAATGGTAATGGTGTATTAGATAATATAGGAACTAATTGAGAAAAATCAATTGTAAATTCTTTACCATTAAATAATAAAAGACTTTCATTAAAAAATACTTTTTTATGAGATAAAGATGTTTCATATTCTGTATCATATTCTAATTTATTTTGCATATTCCAATTACCAGCATCAATATAAGCATCAGAAATACCATTTCTATAACCTCCAATAGTGCCGTGTAATACACTACCTACTTTATTTAGTAATTCAGTATTTTGGAAAATAATCTCAAATGCTTTAAATTCATCAAAGGAATTTAAAAAAAATAATTCAGTACCACCAGCCATAAAAGAAATTTTTTTAACAATTGAATTAATACCAATTGTTGGTGGTAAAAAGTATCTATCGGATGGTGTGCTATTACCCCAACTAATACCTACTAATAATTTAGCAGTATTATTCATAAACCCCACTTTTGGAAGTTTAATTCTACATAGAGATTTAGTTGAAACAATAGGTTGTATTTCTCTACTATCTATATATTGACTATTAGGAGTTTTATTATTACAATTTAATTTTAAAATTTCCGGTATTTGTCTATTAACACAATATGATTTTTGTCCTGATTTATCGTAATATACATCATTTGGAAGGTTTGGTACTACCATATTTTTTGACATTATTATATATATATATATATATAATATAATCTATAATATTATTATTTTAATTAAAATTAATTATTTTTCTAACTTTAAAAAATAAATATGCTTTATGATCAATAGGTGCGGTACTTGCTTTATCAATTACTATACCTAAATTAGCAGTTTGAAAATTCTCTCCCATTTTTGTAATTGGATTGTAAGCACATCCAATAATCCAACTTTCACCATTATCAATAATTTCGGGTGATGTATGAGTTGTTGTATTAACTGCATTTCTATAATTATTTCCAGCATTCATAAATGGTTGAAAAGCATCCATAGCATTTCTATAAATTTCACCACTTAACATATTAGCACCAATATCTCCATTTTCATTATCTAAATTATATTTAATTGGATTTAATACACCATCTTTTAATATTCTAATTCTTTTAACTGGATCATAATAATTAGTATCTGTAAATTTAGGAGTAGCAAGACTATTATAATCATAATTTTGTGCGTGGTTTGTTTCTAAGAAATTTATAAAGAAACTTAATAAATAAGGTTCTCCAATAGATTTATTTATAGTATTATAATTATTATTAACATTATCACCACTAAAATTAATAGTAGTAAATGTCATTGCTTTTTCTCCCATTTCTTCCTGTGATAATGGTACTGCTTCATATGAAACAGATACATTAGATAAATCAAAATAACATCCTTCTGCATTTCCATCACCTGTTAAATCAAAAAAGAAATTAGATGATGGGGTTAATGTAAGATGTAAATTACAACCATTTAATTTTGAAGCATCTAATTTATAATCATTACCTGTTAATAATCCTGAATATAAAGGCATTGATATATAATGTTTTTTACTTAAAATATCCATAGCACTAAAATAATTAGAATTAGTACATGCCATAATAGATTGATTAGTACAAAAATCAATATTATTCATTTTCATTTTATTGTATGTTGCTAAAAATCTATTATATCTTTCTATTTTTTCAATTGGAACATCATTATCATTAGCAATAACTATTTGGTCAAATATTCCATAAATACCTAATGAATTATCTATACCTACTCCATCACCAACAGCAATTGGTGTGCCTCCTGCTTTAAAAAATTCAATTTCAAAATTTAATCTAAAAGTTCCTTTTCTAATTTTTTTTGGTGATACTCCTAAAATAAAATCAATTATTGGAGTAGAATTTTTATTACTTATTCTTTGATTATTGGGTGCTGAACTTGGGGTTTGATTAACATACTCATACATTTTTTAATATATATATAAATATAATATATTAAAAAAAAAAAATTAATTAATAAATACTTTATTTAATGAATACAATTAATACCATTAGAAGTAATTTGAATTTGTCTAATATGAGAAACAAAAGAATTTAAACTTTTATTATTAGAACTAACTCCATTATAATTAAGTCTTAATTGATATTCATTTTCTATACTTGCTAAATCCATTACACCTTTTTCAATTCCTAATGGTTTTCCTATAATAAAATTATTTTTACTATATAAATTATTAATACACGTAATAGATGCTTGATTTAAGGCTTGTCTTAATTGCTGTAAGTGTCTCTGATTATGTCCTGTTGTAGTTGCTGTTTGGTCTAATGGAACATCTCTATCCGGGTTTTGTCTTCCACCTAAAAATACAGCATATGATTTATCATTATTTAATTTTCCTGTTAATTTATAATATGAATTATTATCAATTAAAAAATTTGTTAAACATTCTTTTAAACTTGAATTGTCCTCACATGGTTGATGAAGAATTGATAAACCTAATCTATTAGATAAAGGTAAATCAATAGTAGGTGATAATTCATTTGCATTTATCATTCTTCTATAATTTTCATATGCTAAAAATGGATATGTAATTGTACCTGATTTACTTAGTGATGATTCCATTGCTTTTTTAGTGTTAGGATCTAAAAAGCATTTTTTAACTTGTATTTCAACATCTCTAATTTCATATTCTAATTTAGCAGTACAATTAGCATCAGTTAAACCAACAGAAATAACTGGTGTATCAGCATCATAATCAGCATTTGCTGTATAAGGTGCTGTTAAAGTAATTTTTAAACCTGTTGATACTTTTTCTATATCACTTATCTTACCTAATGTTTGACCTCCCTTTAATCCTATTAATTCACCAACAATAAAAGGACAATATACAACTTCTGTATTTGAATTTTTTTGTTTTATAAAAATAAAATTATAAGTATTAGTGTTTACTAAACCATCCCCAGCACTACCAGCTTCACCATAATCTAAATGTGGGGCATAATATGATGTTTTATCACCAATATCAACAGCACTTTGAATTGCTCTAAAACAATACCTTGGTTCTTCTAATTCTAAAAATATATCTAAACCTCCAAGTAGTCCAACTGGTAAAATCTTTTCATTAGTTTCTCCAAGCAATCCACTACAATGAAAAGGAACACATAATTCAACTTCATTATTATCTACACTATTAAAATAAGGATTAGTATAA
>Ga0208019_1001278_pt1 | contig 13437 bp, 14 predicted proteins | sample CB_VirMetaG_5_FD_184540 | JGI IMG/M metagenome (GOLD analysis project Ga0208019, IMG submission 184540) | Freshwater to marine saline gradient viral communities from Chesapeake Bay - CB_1508_1D Viral MetaG (SPAdes) (version 4) | ecosystem: Environmental > Aquatic > Marine > Coastal | place: USA...
GGTTTACATTCGCCACGATGTAAATAATAATCCAGTTTCACCACAGCCTGGATTTACAACTGTTACTGGTCTTGGCGGAACTACTGGTTGGTCTACTGTGACCTATGAAAATTTCAATACTGATTATATTGCATACACTTATAACAGTGCTGCTGGAATCGGAACCAGAACACCATCAACATATCAACGTTATGATATAAACAATAATCCAGTTGGAGTTGGTTCATATCAAAGACATGATATTAACAATAATCCTATAACAAGTCCATAACTATAAATAATAAATAAAGACCTGTTTTCACGATGAAACTAATCAGAGAAGAAATAGAATCAGTAGAATTTCTTGTCGAACAAAAGAACGGCAAGAAATCAATGTACATTGAGGGAGTTTTCCTTCAAGGAAACATCAAGAACCGTAATGGTCGTATGTATCCTATGGAGACTCTTCGTCGTGAGGTTTCTCGTTATAATGAGAACCATGTTCTTGCAGGTAGAGCACTTGGTGAACTTGGTCACCCTGATGGTCCTACCGTCAACCTCGATAGAGTATCGCATAAAATTGTATCCCTGAAAGAGAGTGGTTCTAACTTCATTGGTAAGGCAAAAATCCTTAATACACCAATGGGTAAGATTGCATCTTCTCTAATTGAAGAAGGTGTAAAACTTGGAGTTTCCTCTCGTGGTATTGGTTCATTAAAGATGACCCGTGAGGGTGTTAACATCGTCGGTGATGATTTTATGTTAGCAACTGCTGCTGATATTGTTGCTGATCCTTCTGCTCCAGATGCTTTCGTTGAAGGTATCATGGAAGGAAAAGAGTGGGTGTGGGATGGTGGTATTCTTCGTGAAAAATATGCTGCAAAAACATACAAGCAGATTAATACTTTAGTTACTCAAAAACAACTTGATGAGCATAAGTTGAACTTATTCAACGATTTCTTATCTAATCTTTAATTTTATAAATAAATATAGTTTTAAATAACGGAAAAAACGGAGAGTTCAAATGTCTCGTGGAAAAAATTTACAAGAAATGGAAGTAAAGACACAGCAATCCCGCACCGCTGTTAATGCTGGAGCAAAAGCTGGAGATTCTATGCCCAAAATGGCAGATCCTGGCACCCAGTTAGCAGGTGTTGAGGATCTTGGTGGTCCTACTCCAGATAACTACAAACCAGACGATGATTCAGCAAAACTGAAGACACCTGGTGGAACTCTCAAGCAAGTTAGAGATGTTGTAAACAAAGGTGCTAAGGCAGCAGATCCAATGAAAGGCATGAAAGAAGAAGAAGAACTCTCCGTTGAAGAAACCATCGAAGAAGAAGAAGTAACTACTGATGAAGTAGTTGCAGAAACCGAAGAGTATGACATCGAAGAAGATGTCAATGCTCTTCTTGGTGGTGAAGAACTCTCTGAAGAATTCAGAGAGAAAGCAAAAACCATCTTTGAAGCAGCAATCAATGCTAAGGTTGCTGAAATCAAAGAAGGTCTGGAAGAGCAGTATGCTGCTACTCTTGCAGAAGAAATCGAAGCAGCAAAAGAGTCACTCGCAGAGCGTGTAGATTCTTATCTTGAGTATGTTGCTGACGAGTGGTTCGAAGAGAATGCACTCGCAGTTGAAGCTGGTCTTAAGACCGAAATGACCGAATCATTCCTCGAAGGAATGAGAGGTCTTTTTGAAGAACATTATGTATCAATCCCTGAAGAAAAATATGATGTACTTGAAAGCATGGTAGAAAAACTTGATGATATGGAGACAAAACTCAACGAGCAAATTGAGAAGAACATCTCCCTTAACAAGCGTCTCGCAGAGTCGGTTGCTGATGGGGTATTAGATCAGGTCTCTGAAGGTCTTGCACAGACTCAGAAAGAGAAGCTCGCTTCACTTGCCGAAAGTGTTGAGTTTGAAAGTGAAGAGCAATATCGTGAAAAGCTGGAAACACTCAAGGAGTCATATTTTGCCTCCAAGAAAGAGTCTTCAGCAGCTAAAACAGAAACCCTCTCAGAAGGTGTAGACCATTCGGGTTCTGAGTCTTACTCAGATTCGATGGCTGCATACATGAGAACTCTGGGTTCTTTTAGCAAGAACAACTGAATTTAACATTAAATCAAACGCAAACTTTAAATTAGGTAAACGCAAATGTTCCAATCAGAGCATCTGCAGGAAAAGTGGGCACCTCTCCTCAACCATGAGGGACTTGATTCAATCAAAGATCCCCATAAGAGAGCAGTAACCGCTGTCCTGTTAGAAAACCAAGAAAGATTCCTCCGTGAGCAATCCTCCTTTGAAAATGGCGGAATGCTCTATGAGCAACCAAACGTAAACACTGACCCCTCCGGAACTGGCAACGCTGGTTTCAGTGGTAGTGCAGCTGCAGCAGGTCCTGTTGCAGGTTTCGATCCCGTACTGATCTCACTGATCCGTCGTTCAATGCCTAACCTGGTCGCATATGACCTGGCAGGTGTTCAACCAATGAGTGGTCCTACTGGACTCATCTTCGCAATGCGTTCCCGCTACACCAACCAGAGCGGAACCGAAGCATTCTTCAACGAAGCAGACACCGCATTCTCCGGTCAACCTGCTGGTCTGGATGATGCAAACGGATTCTCCGATGCTGCTGCTGGTCTGGGTACTACTTCACAGACAGGCACCAATCCTTCCGTTCTGAACCCAACTGGTTCTGCATCCTCCACTGGATACAACGTCGGTCAGGGTATGCGTACCGACAGTGCTGAAGCACTGGACGGAACCAGCACCAATGCCTTCAACCAGATGGCATTCTCGATCGAGAAGGTCACTGTTACTGCTAAGAGCCGTGCTCTGAAAGCAGAATACTCACTGGAACTGGCTCAGGACCTTAAGGCAATCCATGGTCTGAATGCTGAGGCTGAACTCGCAAATATTCTCTCCACAGAGATTCTTGCTGAGATCAACCGTGAAGTCATCAGAACCATCTACAAGATTGCTGAGCAAGGTGCTGCAACCAACGTTGCTACCGCAGGTGAGTTCGACCTCGACATCGACTCCAACGGTCGTTGGTCTGTTGAGAAGTTCAAGGGTCTCCTGTTCCAAATCGAGCGTGATGCTAACGCAATCGCACAAAGAACTCGTAGAGGAAAGGGCAACATCATCATGTGCTCTGCAGACGTTGCTTCTGCACTGACCATGGCTGGTGTTCTCGACTACACCCCTGCACTCAACGCAAACCTGAACGTTGATGACACTGGTAACACCTTCGCAGGTGTCCTGCAAGGTAAGTATCGTGTCTACATCGATCCTTATTCGGCAAACGTTGCTGCTAACCAGTACTACGTTGTTGGTTATAAGGGTTCTTCACCTTATGACGCAGGTCTGTTCTATTGCCCATACGTTCCTCTCCAGATGGTTCGTGCCGTTGGTGAGAACAGCTTCCAGCCCAAGATTGGCTTTAAGACCCGTTACGGTATCACTGCTAACCCATTTGCAGAAGGCACCGATGCTGGTCTGGGTCGTCTTCGTGTTAACAGCAACCGCTACTACAGAAGAGTTACTGTTAAGAACCTCATGTGATCTATACTCACACGAGTTAATCAGAGGGTCCTTCGGGACCCTCTTTTTTTATCTAAATAAGAAAGTAGAGATATAAGTAAAATGCCTTTTCACATTAAGACAGCAAGTGTAATCAATCCAGGTGTTGGTGACATCTATTATCTGGGTGATAATAAGTGGACTGCAACTTATGATAATAGAAAAGTATATGCAACTGAATCTGATGCAAATGCAGATAAAAACACAACAGTAACTAAAAATGGAGTAACTTACACTCCTAAGCATTTTGCTAATGCAACTGTTGTTAGTGAATAATCATGGCAACAAGAAAAGCACCTGCTGATAGACCAGGAACACCTATTACCAATCGAAATTTCTTATCTCCAACAGGATTTAAGTTTGCTTTAAAAAGAAGTCCTGCAGCAGCTTTCTTTTGCAATCAAGCAAACATACCCTCATTGGATTTGGGTATTGCTCAGCAGACAAGTTATTTAAAGGATCTTGACATTCCTGGAGATAAAATTAGTTTTGGAGATTTAACATTAAGATTTTTAGTTGATGAAGATCTCTTTAACTATATGGAAATCCAAAACTGGATAAGAGGTCTTGGATACCCCGAAAAGTTGGATCAATTAAAAGATCTTAATGATAAGGGGAAGATTCAAGGACAATTTGCCAGAACAGGTGAAAATATTTACTCAGATGCAACGTTACAGATATTGAGTAACAATCTGATTCCAAAGTTTCAGGTTATGTTCAAAGATGTATTTCCATATTCTTTGTCAACCATTACTTTCGATGCAACTGATACGGACATTGAATACTTTACAGCAGATGTAAGTTTCAAGTATACTATATACACGATAACTGATATGCAAAATAATCTTTTATGATTGATCTTGACAAACTTCAAGAAATGTGGGAAAAAGATGCAAAGATTGATATGGATAACCTCCATACAGAATCAACAAATATTCCCGCACTTCATGCAAAGTATTTTGAAATGTACAACACAATCTTTCTTTTGAGAAAGAAAGCAGAGCAACAAAGAAAAAATATTCGTCACGAACGCTATGAATACTTTAGTGGAAAAGCAGATCCCGATGTTTATGTAGAGAATCCATTTCCAAAAAAAATTCGTGACAAAGATACTATGCAAAAGTATCTTGATGCCGATGAAAAACTTTCTACAGTTTGTTTGAAGATTGATTATTATGACACAATGCTTGTTTACATTGAAAGCATTCTTAAACAGATAACAAATCGTACATATCAAATCAAGAATGCAATTGAGTTTATAAGATTTAATTCAGGGTTGGGATGAAAAAATTATCAATCATTGGTGCAGGTTCTGCAGGTCTTTTATCTGCGGTTCAAGCACATTATTATTTTGTAAATCGATCAGATTGGGATATAGAACTAATTCATGATCCAAACCTTCCACCAGAGAAAGTAGGGCAAGGAACGGTTCCTGGAATTATGGATATCATGTCAATTGTTTTTGACATTGACTGGACCAATAATCCTTTTGATGCCACGCAAAAGCATGGCATTATGTATAAGAACTGGGGAAAAAAGAAAAATAAATTCTTTCATCCCTTTGGCATGGGATATTCTGCAGCCCATTACGATGTCAATAAATTAAGAGAATTTATTTTAAAGTCAAATAAGTTTAAAGTAATAGAAAAAAATATAAAAAATTACGACGAGATAGATTCTGATTATATTATTGATTGCTCAGGAAAACCAAAAACTTTTGACAACTACAAAACTCTTTTAAATCCAGTAAATTCTGTTCTTCTTGGTAGGTCTGAAGGAAAAGAAGATTTTCAATGGACTGACTGCGTTGCAACACCAGATGGATGGTGCTTTAGAATTCCAAATATAGATTCAGTTTCTTATGGATATCTTTTTAATAAGGAAATAACAGATGTTGATCAAGCAAAGATAAATTTCAAAGACATATTTGATATTGATTCAATAGATACTCTTTTCTTTTCAAATTACATATCCAAAGATTTTATGATCGATAACAGGATATTCTTGAACGGAAATAAATTAATGTTTCTTGAACCTTTGGAAGCAAATTCAAATCCAGCATATGTTTTCTCAACGGCAAGATACTTAAAATATATGACTGGAAAGATGTCAAAGAGACAAGTGTGTGAACAAATATCTGATTACATTTTAAAGATTCAAAACTACTTATTATGGTTATACCAATCAGGGTCTAAATATGATACTCCTTTTTGGAATCATGCAAGTAAACTAAAGTTTGAAGATAATTTATTTGATAGTCTTGTAAGTTTATGTACAAATAGATCAAGAGAGATGCTTTGGTCTATGATGGAGAGTGGTGATGTTCCCCAACATTATGGGCAGTGGGATTTATCAAGTATTAGAAATTGGATAGAAAATACGAAATAAATACCCGTAGATGAATGGATTACATTGAGAACAACAGATCTTGTTATTTCTAAATCCAACGAAGTATTTTTAAAAATTAATACTGAACCTCATATTGAATACGAACTTAGAGATCACTTTAAGTTTGAGGTTCCTAACGCCAAATTTATGCCACAGTATCGTGGTAGAAATTGGAATGGAGAAATCCATTTATTTGACATGAGATCTAAACAGATCTATGTTGGTCTCTTAGATAAGATCGTAAACTTTTGCACACAATACGGATACACGTATCAGTTTGAAAATAATAAGTTTTACGGAACTCCATATGAAGAGAATGATAACATCTCATATGAAGGTGTCAAGGATTATATGAATTCTATTTGTTCTCATTCTCCCAGAAAATACCAAGTTGAGGGAGTATACGGTGCTCTAAAACATAACAGAAAGTTACTGATAAGCCCCACTGCTTCAGGCAAATCTTTGATGATTTATTCTCTTGTGAGATATTATGTAGACCGAGGAGAAAAAATCCTTCTAGTTGTTCCAACGACATCCCTTGTAGAGCAGATGTACAAGGATTTTCTTGATTATGGTTGGGACGCTGAGTCATACTGTCACAAGATTTATTCTGGTAAGGAGAAGAGTAATGATGCTCCAGTAACTATCACTACTTGGCAATCTGTATATAAACTTGAACGGTCTTTCTTTGAAGACTATGGTGTTATTATAGGTGATGAAGCGCATTTGTTCAAGTCTAAGTCATTGATACAAATCATGACTAAACTTCATCATGCCAAGTATCGTTTTGGTTTTACTGGAACTTTAGATGGAACTCAAACTCATAAGTGGGTACTTGAAGGATTGTTTGGTCCATCATATAAGGTAACAAGAACTGATGAATTGATGAGACAAGGACACCTCTCTCAACTTGACATTCAGTGTCTTGTACTTAAACACCCACCCCAGAAGTTTGAAACTTATGAAGATGAGATACAATATTTAATCAGTCACGAACAGAGAAATAAATTCATTCGTAATCTTACTTTAGATTTAAAAGGCAATACTCTTGTTTTGTTTGCAAGAGTTGAGGCTCATGGTGCAGTACTTTACGAACAAATAAATAGTAACACAGGTGATGATCGTAAAGTATTTTTCGTACATGGTGGAGTGGATGCTGAAGAAAGAGAATTAGTCAGAGAGATTACAGAGAGAGAAAACAACGCAATTATTGTTGCCTCTTATGGAACTTTTTCTACAGGTATCAATATTAAAAATCTCCATAATGTCATCTTTGCCTCTCCAAGTAAGTCCAGAATCAGAAATCTTCAAAGTATTGGACGAGTTCTTAGAAAAGGAAAAGACAAAGTAAAAGCCACTCTTTACGATATCTCTGACGATTGTTCAACCAAGTCCAGAAGAAACTACACACTTAATCATTTCATAGAAAGAATAAAAACGTATAATGAAGAAAATTTTAACTATGAGATAATCACTATCCAATTAAAGATATGATAGAAGACGATTTTTACGCAACAGTTAAATTAAAATCTGGAGAAGAAATCTTTGCAAAGGTAGCAGCCTCTGAAGAAGATGATAGAACAATGTTGTTAGTATCTAATCCAATTGTTATCAATGAACTTAAAGGTAAAAATGGATTGGTTGGTTACAAAATAGAACCATGGTTAAAAACAACAACAGATGACATGTTCATTTTAAATATGAACGATGTGCTTACTTTATCTGAATCATCTGATGTAGAAATGATTATGATGTATCAAGATTACGTTAGATCTTCTAATAAAAATGCTACTAACCATTATAAACTCAATAGAAAGATGGGATATATTGCTAACATCAATGACGCAAAAGAGATCTTAGAGAAGATCTTTAAGAGTACCTAAAGCTTTCCTATCAACCCTGACAGAGTTATTCTACTTGATTTTTAGAACTTGTCAACTGTTTCGTAAGATGATATAATTCATACATATTATGAGATAAACTAATGATAAGACCCATGACAAAAAGAAAGAGGTCGGAACATTATGTAAACAATAAAGAGTTTCTGGCAGCCCTTATCAAATATCGTGAAGATAAAGAGATTGCAGCAGCAAAAGGACTTCCCAAACCTCCCATCCCCCGTTATATTGGGGAGTGTTTCTTGAAGATCGCAAATCACTTGTCCTTCAAGCCTAACTTTGTGAACTATATGTTTAAGGAGGATATGATTTCTGATGGAATCGAAAATTGCGTTCAGTACATTCATAATTTTAATCCTGAGAAATCCCAGAATCCTTTTGCTTACTTTACGCAGATCATTCATTATGCGTTTCTCCGCAGGATCCAAAGAGAGAAACGTCAGTTAGAGATCAAGAACAAGATCATCGAACGATCTGGTTACAGTGAGGTGTTCGACGACAACAACACCCTTGACGGATCGAACTACTCCGACTACAATAGTATTAAAGATGCAGTGCATTCCAAACTTCGTTATTGATTAATGAAAGTCGCAATCATTACCGACCAACACTTTGGTTGCCGTAAGAACTCTAAACTGTTCCATGACTATTTTCTAAAGTTTTATAATGATGTCTTTTTTCCTACCTTAGAAAAGGAAGGCATTTCGGTAGTGATTGATATGGGAGATACCTTCGATAGTCGAAAGGGTATTGACTTTTCTGCACTGGCATGGGCTAAGAACAACTATTATGATCGTTTAAAGGACATGGGTATCCGTGTTCACACGATTGTTGGTAACCATACTGCATATTATAAAAACACAAATGATGTTAATGCAGTAGATCTTCTTCTTCGAGAATATGATAACGTAACTGTCTACTCCGAAGCAACAGAGGTTACTTTAGGTGGTCTTGGTGTATTGTTTATTCCTTGGATCAATCAAGATAATGAAAAAGAAACTGTTAAACTCATTAAAAGTACAACTTGCAAGTGTGCGATGGGGCACCTTGAGCTCTCAGGATTTAGAGCTCATAGAGGAGTCGTCATGGAACATGGTATGGAAAGCAAACTATATCAGAAGTTTGGGAAAGTATTCTCAGGTCATTACCATACAAGATCAGATGATGGAACAGTCTTCTACTTAGGAAATCCTTATGAGATGTTCTGGAATGATGCGAATGATACTCGTGGGTTTCATATTTTCGATACAGAAACCTTAGAACATACTCCAGTCAATAACCCCTATAGAATGTTCTATAACGTTTATTATGAGGACACATCGTACCAATTGTTCGATGCTACCGAATATAATAACAAAATTGTTAAGGTTATTGTTCGCAAAAAATCTGACACAAAGAAGTTTGAGAAATTCATTGACAAAATTACAGATGTTGCTGCTGAATTAAAAGTTGTTGAAAACTTTGATCTTCAAGACCCGGAAGAGTTTGAAGTATTTGAGTCAGAAGATACCCTTTCTATTTTAAATAGATACATTCAGGAGGCAGAAATCAAACTTGATAAGTCTAAAGTTCAGAATATTATGAGGCAAACTTATCAAGAGGCATGTGAATTAATTTAAGATGTATATTCTAACAATTTATGGTAAAGAAACCGAAGGTGCGTATTCTGTAACAGATGATGATGGAGAACAGATTCTTTATCTCTTTGATGAAGAAGACGATGCCATGAGGTATGCTATGATGTTAGAGGACGAAGGAAGTCCAACAATGCACGTTATTGAAATAGATGATGAGATAATGATAAAGACATGCGAAATGCATGACTACAAGTACTCTATCATTACAAAAAATGATCTTGTAATTCCTCCTGAAACCGAACATGATTTTATTTGAAAAGATTCGTTGGAAAAACTTTTTATCAACGGGTAATCAGTATACTGAGATTAACTTTACTAAACATCCAACCAATCTAATCATTGGTACAAATGGTGCAGGCAAGAGTACTTTGCTTGATGCTCTTACTTTTGCTTTGTTTGGCAAACCTTTTCGTAAAATTAACAAACCTCAACTTCTAAACTCTGTAAATGAAAAGGACTGTAGAGTTGAAGTAGAGTTTTCTATTGGGAACACTAACTGGAAAGTTATTAGGGGAATAAAACCAAACATCTTTGAGATTCATCGTGATGACAATCCATTGGATCAATCTTCTGCCGCATTGGATCAACAAAAGTGGTTGGAGCAAAATGTGATCAAGATGAACTATAAGTCCTTTACTCAGATTGTAATTCTGGGTAGCAGCACTTTTGTACCATTTATGCAACTAACTGCTGCCAATCGTCGTGAAGTGATTGAAGATCTTCTTGATATTAGAATCTTTTCTTCTATGAACACTTTGATTAAAGAAAAGATTCGTGTTGTAAAGGAAAATATTAAGGTTTTGGAACTTAAGAAAGAGTCCTTGATCGATAAGGTTTCGATGCAAGAAAACTTTATTGATGAGTTGGAGCAACGTGGAAAAGATAATATTAAAGATAAAGAAGAGAAGATTAAAGATCTTCTTAATGAAGAAAATGACTTGATGAATACTTGTCAAGATATGAATCAAGAACTTTCTGGGTTGCAAGAAACTCTTGAAAAGTATACTGGTGCCACAGAAAAACTTCGTAAACTTGGCAACTTAAAAGGAAAGATTTCTAATAAAGTATCTACTATTACAAAAGAGCACAAGTTTTTCACAGAGAATACGGTCTGCCCTACCTGTGATCAGTCTATTGAGGAGTCCTTCAGAATAAATAGGATTAGTGACGCTCAAATTAAAGCAAAGGAGTTGCAATCTGGTTATAAAGAACTGGAGGAGGCAATTAAAGAGGAAGAAGAACGAGAGCGTCAATTTACAAATTTATCAAAGGAGATTACTTCTTTAACGCATGGCATTTCTAAAAACAATACTAAGATCTCTGGATGTCAAAGACAGGTCAGGGATTTGGAATCGGAAATTCAAAGAATTACCGAGCAACTTGCAAATAGAAATACTGAGCATGACAAGTTAGCAACCTTTAAAGAAAATTTAAAAACTACATACGACGAACTCGCACAAAACAAGGACACCATCAACTACTACGATTTTTCGTATAGTTTGCTTAAAGACGGTGGAGTGAAAACTAAAATTATCAAGAAGTATCTTCCTCTGATCAATCAACAAGTCAATCGGTATTTACAACTGATGGACTTCTATATCAACTTTACTCTTGATGAAGAGTTTAACGAAACCGTCCAGTCCCCCATTCATGAAAACTTTTCTTATTCCTCTTTCAGTGAGGGAGAAAAGATGAGAATCGATCTGGCACTCCTCTTCACTTGGCGTGAAGTTGCCAGAATGAAGAATTCTGTCAATACTAATCTACTCATCATGGATGAGGTGTTTGATAGTTCTCTTGATGGTTTTGGAACAGAAGAGTTTCTAAAAATCATCCGATATGTTGTCAAAGACGCAAACATCTTTGTCATTTCTCACAAAGAATCTCTGCATGATAAATTTGCAGATGTGATTCGATTTGAGAAAGTGAAAGGATTCAGTAGGATGGTTTGATGCCAACTTTTGTTCATAGAGACAGTGGTAAAAGAGTTTTCTTTGCACACATTCCCAGAACGGCAGGAAGATTTGTAGAAGCAAATCTTTTGGAGAATGGTTTTGAGTGGGAAGAAAAGTACCTTGATACTGGTCTTGGTGTAATGTCTGTAGTAAATGGATTTGAGATAGCACACTATCATCGAGAACACTATCAAAAATATTTGAACGTTTCTGACATTCCTCACTTTTCTATTGTGAGAAATCCTATCAATCGATTTATTTCTGGATCGGTATATCTTAAGAGAGCATATGGAAATGATATACAATCTGTGATGGAGGATCCAATAATGTTTGCTTCCATGATTCGAAACCTTCCTTTTGATGAGGCATGGAATTGGTATAGACCACAAGTTGATTTTCTTACAGATCAAACTCGCATATGGAAATTTGAGAATAAAATAAATCAATCTTTTGTTGAATGGTTAAGTGACATTGTTGGAGTTAAATTGAACTTTAATGACAATATTGAATATCCAAAATCTTCGGATGAGGGAAATAAACTTGACAAGACACCTGCTCTAATAGATAATATTAAGCAACTCTATCGTCAGGACATTGGCAAACTCTACCCCGAACTGGCAACACCACTCCAAGAAGGAGCAAAAACGAAAACTTAAACCACAAGCAATGCGAGCAAGACGTGAAGCATTACGTCAGTTTAAGAAGCGGCACATGACCTCCCAGAAACGGGAGGTTTTGTCGTATTATAGGTTCATCTGAGACAAACCTATGGCAGTCAAACACGAAATCAAATCTCAACTTGCTAAACTGCTTGCCACTGAGGACTTGATTGTGGAGCACAAGCAAGTGCAAACTGCTTGCTTCAATGTTCATACCCGTGTTCTGACTCTTCCGATGTGGGAGAAAGCAAGCAATACTGTATATGACCTGCTGGTGGGTCATGAGGTTGGTCATGCTCTCTTCACTCCTGATGAGAACTGGTTGGAGAAGGTTGCTGTCCCTCCTCAATTCGTGAATGTTGTCGAAGATGCACGGATTGAGAAACTGATGAAACGCAAGTACATGGGACTTGCTAAGACATTCTTTAATGGATACAAGGAGTTAAATGACGAAGACTTTTTCTCTATATCTGATGAGTCTGTTGCTAATTTTAATCTTGCTGATCGTGCAAATCTATACTTTAAGATCGGTAATTTTATAAACCTTGAGTTTACTGAAGATGAACAAGAGATCATTGATCTAATTCAATCTGCAGAAACCTTTGCTGATGTTCTTATTGCTGCTGAGGAACTGTATAAGTTTTGTAAGAAAAAGCAGGATGAGAAAGTGTCCGACGTTACTCCTCCCCCTGAAATGGGTGGAGAATCTAATCAACCTGCCAATGAACTGGTGGAGGAGAAGCAGGAGACAACTGCTGAAGGTTCTGGTGACTCTGAGCAGCAGGAATCTACTCCACAATCTTCTTCTGGTGTTCCTGAAGTTGTTGGCGAACCTGAGGTTCAAACTGCTGATTCCCTTGAAGAGAATCTGCAAGATCTTGTAGATACTAATGGATATGAAAACGTATATGTTGAGATTCCTCAAGTTGATCTGAATCGTGTGATTGCTAACAATAATGATGTTCATGCTGAGATTGATAAGTGGTTCAATCATCAACTTAAAACCACTGAGCATCCAATCTTCAAAGTTGCTGATGAAGAGTTTGTTAAGTTCAAACGTTCTGCACAGAAAGAAGTAAACTATCTGGTCAAAGAGTTTGAGTGCCGTAAGGCAGCAGACTCCTATGCCCGTGCCACTACTGCGCGCACTGGTGTTCTGGACTGCACCAAACTCCACACTTACAAGTACAATGAAGATCTATTCAAAAAGGTCTCTGTGATTCCTGATGGAAAGAATCATGGGTTGATCTTTATTCTTGACTGGAGTGGTTCTATGAGTCGGGTGATGCTTGATACGATCAAGCAACTCTACAATTTGGTTTGGTTCTGTAAGAA
>Ga0208019_1001282_pt1 | contig 13399 bp, 16 predicted proteins | sample CB_VirMetaG_5_FD_184540 | JGI IMG/M metagenome (GOLD analysis project Ga0208019, IMG submission 184540) | Freshwater to marine saline gradient viral communities from Chesapeake Bay - CB_1508_1D Viral MetaG (SPAdes) (version 4) | ecosystem: Environmental > Aquatic > Marine > Coastal | place: USA...
TGCCATCGGAAATAAACCAAGATGATATAGTAAAAGTTTTAGTAAACGAAGACGGAATTGAAGACGAAATGTACGGTGTTGTTGGAATGAATACCGGGTCAACCCTCGGCCTGAGATATCTCAACCCCACCGAACTTTTCTACAAAGGCGCCTGTGTATATGAACTAGAGACGGAGGAGCTTTCTCCCGCACCCTACGAGAGTGTGATGGAGCATTATCCCACCGGTACAACGTTTGAAGATTTAGAAATGAAAGCACTCGGAACAAATCGTTTCGCTTTTTACACGGAAATTGACGTTGAAGATAGTGATAGCGAACTCTATGATGAAGAGGAGACCGACTCTGAAATGGCTGATTTTGTCGTTTCGGATACAGAAATAGAGGGTCAGGCTATACCTCTTCCCCCAGACCATCAATCTGTAGATAAGGAATGGAATCAGTGGGAACCAACCACTTCAGGTGGTAAAAGTTTTAAAGAAGCTGTAGATGCTATTGAAACAAGAATTCGAAGCCTAAGTCTGTGATGCGTTTCCTGAAAATTTTAAAAAGATTGTCACATTCAAAACAATGCTGGCAGCTATATGGTCTGAAATAGACGCTCTATTACCAAAACAAATCGAAGAAAAGCCAGTGAATATTAACATATGCAAAGAATGTTCGGGGGTAAAAGTCATCAGTCCGGAGGGGCTTCCCACGTGTTCAGAATGTGGTCTCGTTGATTCTTATTTTATAGATGATACGGCTGAATGGACGAGTGGAGTCACAGATGACGGTAAGGTAAATGACCCTGCTCGATGTGGTAATCCCAACGCAAATCCCGAACTATTTTCCCAAAACTGGGGTAAGGGTACAATTATTTCTACTAAACACGGTTCGACCTATGAGAATAAGCGCATGGCGAAGATTAATTTTCACATGTCTATGAACCATAAGGATCGTTCACTCTTTCACGCATATCGTGACATTGATGAGGCGTGTCACACTTTACCCGACTCTGTTTTGAAAGACGCTAAGATGTTATACAGGAAATTCAACGACGAAAAGCTTACTCGAGGTGCTGTGCGTCTAGGTATCAAGGCGAATTGTGTTCTCTACGCATGCCGACTTGCGAAGATTCCTAGGACGACGAAGGAAATTGCGGATATGTTTGGCATTCAATCCAAGGATATTTCTCGAACGACGCAGATTTTTAAGGATAATATATTGGGAGAGACGAAGAAAAATTACGTGACCAAGGCGTTTGATGTGATGCAGAGACTTCTTAACGCGTTCGATGTGACGCGTGAAGAAAGGCTCAAATGTAATAAAATGTGTGGTGCTACGGACGACTGTGTAGACCTCATGAGCAAAACACCGAACAGTGTGGCTTCTGCGATTATCTATATTGTGATAGGACACAAGGTTACGAAGGCGGAAATGTGTGAAAAATGTTCAGTCTCGATACCGACATTGAACAAGATAGAAACGATAATCAAAAAGCATTTAGAGAGTAAAACATAGATTTAGTATATGACGAAGTTATTCCTATCTACTCCATGTTACGGTGGTTTGTGCCTAGAGAAGTACATGAGTAGTATAATCAAACTTCAAGTTCTTTTAATAAGAGAAGGAATACAGATGTATCTCGATACCACAGAAAATGAGTCTCTCGTCCACCGTGCCCGTAATGTATCCGTAGGTCGCTTCATGCAAAAAACGGATTGTGAGTATTTCATGTTTATAGATGCCGATATCCACTTTGATCCCGCAGCCGTGGTGCGTCTCGTCAAGTCTGGTCATGACCTATCTGTTGCGTGCTATCCAAAAAAGGTAATTATGTGGGATCAGGCTGTTCAAGCTGTTAAGAGGGGTGACGATCGTGATATGTCTATGCTTTCGTCTAGTCTCGTAATTAACTTTGGTGCTCAAAATAGGCCTGTCCAAAATGGATTTATCGAGATTCTCGATGGTCCTACAGGTTTTATGGTCATTAAACGTTCCGTCTTCAAAACTCTGGAGGAGAAGTTCCCTGAATTGTGGTGCAAAAATGATCATCAAAATAGGGATTTCGATGACTATCACGCATGCTTTGATTGTATGATTGATCCAGGTAATCGTAGATATCTCAGTGAGGACTACGCATTTTGTCGTCGCTGGCAACAAGCTGGAGGTAAGATTTATGCAGATGTGAACACAACCCTAGGTCATGTAGGAAATCTACCATTCTCTGGGTGTCTCAATGATAGGCTTAAGGCTTAGAGTCTACACATCTGTATGAAGCTTGCTACTATCTTAGTTACTCGTTCCAAGTCGTGTCACGTAAAGACACTTCACACTGTTTTGAGAATCAATATCAAATGTATCCAAAAAAGTATAGACAACGAAATTACGTACGTAGACGATGAGCCCTTCCAAAAAGCTGATATGGTTCAAAAATATATGAAGACGCATGATCGTATCATTTTCATCGACTTTGGAATTAGTATGGATGATGCGACGATTGCGCAGTGCTTCGAACCACACGAACACGTGGGATGCCTCGTATTTCCAGGTGTTAAGGAGGGTGTTGACTGGGAACTATTCAAATCCAAAGTGAAAAGTGAGTCCACGGAACCTATTGAACAGATGGGTCTTACTTTTGATACGGAGATTGGTATGAAGATTTCAGATGACATTTATAGGGTAAAGTCCACAGAGGCGAAGGCTTGGATGATGAACACCAAAAATGTTATGAAAACTCTCAAGAAGTCTGGTGGCGTCAAAGTATACGCCAAGATGTTTGAAAAATTTTTAGAACAGGATGTTCGTATTTATGCGTTTACAGCATCTAAGTTGACGATGACATATACGCATGAATGTGTAAGTAACATCCTCAACGCAGCGGGTGTGAAAGTAAATTAAAGTTAGTATACCAGTGTAACATATGTCAAACCCACTTTTCAAGTATGTCGAGAATTTCATTCACGAAAAGTGGGGAAGTAAGGATTATTTTCCAGGTCCTCAACCCATATCCATCGAGTACAAACATTTCCCCATTTTGAAGGGTGCGGAATATGTCGTATGCGAAAAAACGGATGGTGAGCGGCACATGATGGTCGCACTCACCTTTGAAGGTAAAAGGAAATGTGTATTTGTGAATCGAGCTTTTCATATGTTTGAGGTTCCAATTAATCTCAAGAAAAGTGCCTACGAGGGAACTATTCTTGACGGTGAGTTGTACGAAGACACTCTCATGGTCTATGATGCTGTCGTCGTCAACGGAGAGTCCGTGTGGGACCTCAACCTGATGAAGAGACTTGAAGCCGCTAGGGGTCTCATGAAGTCCGTCATCTACATGAAAAGTGACAAGTGGCGTCTAAAATGTAAAACATTTTACGAAATGAGAGACTTTGAAAAGTTTATGGACGAGTACCTCCCCACCGTTCAACAAAAGATTGACGGACTCGTGTTCACCCCCGTGAATGAACCAATTCGTATAGGAACCCACGAAACCATGTTCAAATGGAAGCCTCAAGAAAAGAATACCGTGGACTTTTTGATGAAGCGAGAAAAGTCGAGGGAGGTTCCCGGAGCCACGAATGGTCCCATGGCGTGGAGACTCTACGTACAAGAGAAGGGGAAGCTCTACTTTGAATCTGAAATTCCTCAAAACAAGATGGACGAATCCTGGTTTGAAGATGGAGCTATTGTGGAGTGCAAGTATGTCACATGGGAAGAACCCCTGTGGTGGAAACCTATCAAGCGGAGGAGGGACAAGACACATCCCAATAATCGACGAACCTTCTATCGAACGATAGTCAATATCAAGGAGAACATACAGATGAAGGAGTTTTTAGATTGTAAACCATAAAATAGAAACCGGCTTCGTCGGGTAGCTCGTGTTCTTCGACACTCTCATCATTTAATAAAAACCACTTATTCTTTCGCTTTACGAAACTTACGTAGTGTCCATCATCTTGTATCCCAACATGCACCGCAGTTGCAATGAGATTGTATTCGTACTTGTCTATGAGTATAGTTTCTATAATCTCAATGTGACTCTTCCTATCAAAGGAAATCATCAAAACCTGTGGAAGTTTCGAAAATACCATACGCGTCGTTGCTACGTGGTGGGTCTTACCCTCGGTGTCTTCAAAGTCTGTGAGTGTATTCCAGTCAGTACTTTTTTCAAGCATAGTAGCCATATCCTTACCCTCGGAAGTTATCAAGTGAACGCTAAAGTCCTCTTGACTCGATGACTTTCCACCCGGCCATACAGTCTGTTGTGTTTTTTTACCATAGAACCAATGCTTAATTTCAGGTCTCGACAACTCGAGTATGTCTATGATACACAGAATCGCTTCTTGAACATCATTCTGTTCCTCAGATTTGAATCGAGGAAACTTTTCACGGAAAAGTTCCAAGACTTTCGTGACGTTGATATCGTTATTACCTTTTGTCCAATACCGCCTGACGAGATCACCATAGGCTTTAGTGAATTCACACTCACCTGTGTATGGATGTCGAATGAAATAATTGGATAATGCTGGAATATTCAGCAAACATTGAAGGGCTGTATTGAAGTAGCATGTATTCCCGTGATTTTCGAGACCCTTCATTACAATTTATGAACATAAAACACTTAAGAGAATGACGCAAAATGAAAATGATAAGAAAAAATGAACGTCCAAGCTATCGTCGATCGTGTCCTCCCTATTTTCGAAGCCCACAAGAATGAGGGTGACATAGAAGTTGAAATTCGTCTCGGTAAGCACAACGGTTCCCTCTTTGACACCAACGTAGGCAAAGATGTTTGGAAACGAGTGCTCGCAGGACTCAACAAGTACAACGGTTGGGAATCTAAAAAGATTTCAACCGTCGATGTTTACTACAATGACAGTAACAATGTTCGTATCACATCAGACGAAGAGACGGGAGAACAATCTATGATACAAAAAATCAGCGTCTCCAAGGAGGATTTCAGGTGTGACCCCCTAGACGTTCGTTTTTGTATCGCCCGTGAGATACCCACATCTGGCGACTACGAGATGGACCGAAAGAGAACCAAAACGAGGCACTCCTTCGTACGCAAGAACCTCAGTATAGATATGACTATCAGTAGTGGTGACAATGCCGACATGGACTCTGAAGAAGAAGCGACCTACCAAATTGAACTAGAGATTGTGAAGCCCGATGCTGTCGATGATGTCTACAAGTTTTTCAACATCATTCACAAGGTGGCCGACCTCTCAAAACTAATTTCATCGTAATATATAAATGATATACTTCTTAGTAGCTCTCATCGTTTTCTTTCTCATGTTTGATAAGCAGAAAAAGTCGGATGAAGTTGAGGGTTCTAAATTTTTCTACATCAGCGAGGGCGCCTCCAAGGATGTCTACCTCCAAATGCATGCGGACAAAATGGGAGACAACGCCCTCAAGAGATTTGTTGAAATGGAGGATAAGTTTCTCGAACTCGAACAAAAATCCGTGTGTTCGGGGATACCTCTCATAGTTCAGGCTAGTGTAATTTCTAATAAAATTAAAGATGCATTTCCAAAATATGACTTCTCCTACCACACTACACACCTTAAACAAATAGCTGAACCAGGAAAGACCATCAATAGGAAAATTAAATGTCAGTAAATGTTAAATGAACGATATACAGAAAAAGTTACCATTCATGACGGCTGTTTTTTCTCATCTTATTTTTCAAGGACTTGTACTATATCGTGGTGCAGAGATGACTTTAAACAACACTGATATGTCTACATTCGCATCAAAAAATCGTCTTTTTCTAAGTTTATTTACTATACCTTTAGTAATAGCTCTTGTGTTTGCTAATCTTGGTATTATAAGTAAAGTTGTTATCTTTTCAATTGTGTCTTTCATTACGGGTATGACGTATCACAGTACCAAAGATTTACGAGAAGCACTGTTAGAAATGATTGGTATTTTCATAGCTATGGTCATCGCAGGTTTTATTACAGTACATTTTGGTCTTAACCTTCGACTTATGGGTCTCATTCTATTTTTCGGATTGTTAACTCTACTCATCGTTCGTCTTTTCAGACCAGGTGATAAAAGCTATGCAAAAATAGGTGTGCTCATATTTATGTTGTACATTGTGTATGATACGAATCAGATTTTACAAAGAAATTATGGAGGTGATTTCGTATCCGCAACATTGGATTATTTCATAGATATAATTAATTTACTTTCTTTGTCGGAGGAAAATTAAATGTCAGTAAACATTATATGAAGACGGAATTCAGGGATATTATTGCATTTTCTCAACGTTCTCTACAAAATGTTGGTGCGTACATTTCCGTGTCATTCGCACTTCTCGCATATTCTCGATTTTATCGTGGTAAAGGAAACGCTGTTTACAACGTGGCTTTCATCATTATAAGTGCTGCCATACTCCTACTGTCTATACGACTGTTACACATCTTATTACTCTATAAGACAGGGTTGGAGGGAGAAGATAAGAAGGTATTTGAAGAGTTTATGACTGTTCCCAGAAATCTTTTATATCTTCTCTACGTCATTTTAGGATTTATACTTTTTACTCTCTACAGAGAGCTTAAACAATAACCTGACATAAATAATATGGAGGGAGAAAGACACGTAGTAATAGAAAAACCAGACGGTTCCCTCGTGGTTGGATTTAATGAAGAAATTCCGACACCCCCACCCGAGGAAGTCGTTGTCACCGTTTCCGAAGGGGTGAGGGTCGTTAAATATAGCCCAATAAACGCAGTCACCGCAGATTTCTTTGTGTTTTTTGCGATAGGAGTGATGATGATGTATCAAAGATACCTGGATGCGTTCAATGTTATTTTTGGTTTAATGACGTGTTACGCATTTCATAGAAAACCAGTTCCATATCAGTTCACAGGTCCTTCGCTTTTAGGGGCACAATCGTACGCTTTTATAATGTGTACGTTCTTCGCTGTAACTCATATGTGGTGGGAAGCCGCATATCAGTTTAGTTGTGGAAGTAATATTTTATTCGCTTTCTTCAACGCTGAGGAGATCGAGGAGACCCCGCAGAATTAGGCGATGTTTCTCACTTTTGATGAGATGTACATCTTTTGCATAGTGCATGATGAGTTCGTTATCATCGTTCTCACCACGTTCTTCACCCATTCGTATGTAGTCTGCTATGACATAGATGACCGCATCAAGAAGTTCTTCTCGAGCCATTTCCATCCACGAATTTTTTTGTGTTCCCCATTCCCTCGTGTCGTCATCGACTCGCACACCGTGATTATATCTTTTCAACCCGAGCTCGAGCCGCTGCGACAGGTCGTCGTGCGTTCCCATTTGCATTTACGTTGGCCCTAAACTTTAACCAATACTTTCTGTATTCCGCCATCTTTTTGTTAGACGGTGGCCTCTTTTGGTTCATGGTATAATTCGCCGCCGCACGACGGTAATCGTTTCGCAGATTATAGGGAATACCCGCGACGTTCGCAGACTTCATGAGGTAGTTCCTCTCGAGTTCACGGCGACGTTCCATCTTCCACTGTCCGACGACCCGTTTCTTCATATCGTCGATGTTCTTCTTGAACGGGACACCCATCTTGTTACCCCGAGTGATCGCGTTGAGTGCCGATTTCATGTTACGCACGTCTCGATTAAGATTAGGTTTGTATCGGTTCATCCACGTCTTTCCATAGAGTTTCGTGATATCCTTGCGAATCGAGTTTTCGTCGAGACCCCTCTTTTTCATGACGACGGACTTCTTTTCGGTGCGTTTCTTGTTCGCGGCGTTTCTGCGCACCTCCATTTTAGAGGGTTTGGGTGCGCGAACCGGTGGAGGAGCGTTACGTATGTTGTTACGCACCTTTTCAATCTTTTGACACAGGGACTTTTTCGTTTCCTTTTCATCGAGTTTAATTTTGAGGATTCCCGCAATCTTAAGAAGTTCCCCCTTGGGTTCGTTGATACAAATCTTCTTTCCAACCTTGAACTTGTTGCCACTGCCGGAAAACTTTTTGTTTTTAATGACCACGTTCTTGTTACCGGATACGTTTTTGATTTTACGACAAATCTCCGCGACCGTCGCAGTTCTCGAACCGTTTTTGGTCTTCACCCTAAAGTTGACTATACCCATGCTCCGCGCCAATTTCATGACGTCGTCCTTTTTCATCCTCGAACAGACCGTCGCTTTCCTTTTTGGCGTCTTGGCCTTGGCCTTGGTCTTTGGCCTGGTTGCTTTCACACCTTCGGAAAACATACCAGTGATCGTAATCTGACCATCGGTGTTTAGGGATCGCACGAAGTTCTTTCCAAAATCATACGCGCGTAATAAATCAGCGGGGTTCTTAGCACCTGTGATCTGGATGTTCCCACTCTTGGATAAGATGAGTTTCGTTTCACCGAAGTATGCATAAAGAAAGGGTGCGAGCTCGGGTTCATACGTGACACGAGTCATACCGTATCGACTAAATCTGGCTGCGATCGAATCCATCTTGAATGTTCCATTTACCCGGAACGTGCCACTCAAGTTATTGTATTCGATTGGGTTGTAAAAGAAGGGTTGCTTTTCTGTGTACCTGTCCACCACAAAACGACGGATGAGTTCGGGTTGATTCGCGATGTTGGTGCCTATGAACCCACTCGAGAAACGAATCTTACCGTTTTTGTACACGTTGAAAGTGACACCTTTACTTTCGACATCGTTCGTTATGGTCATCTTTATCTGCACACTGGCAAACTTCTTTGTCAGATCACCCTTAGGTCCAAAGTTTTTCGTGTGAGAAAATCCAGTTTGAAATTGACCATACACACCTCGTATCTCTTGTGTGTCTAAATAAAGACCTTCCCCGATAGGCATCTTACCGAGCGGTGGACGCACGAGTATCTTTTTAAGATCGATGACGACATCTTTCGGACCGAAGCCCGAATCGATGTTCGCGTTAAACATATCAAGATTCAGTTTTGTAATTTCAAGAGAAGGTGCGATATACGCTAATGAACTATCGTTGAATGTCGCCTCACCTAAAGCCTTTTTAAACGCGTTTTCGTTAATCTCCTTAAACTCATTCGCGAGTGGATCACTTGTGAGATTTCGCTGAAGACGTGGGGGTACTCTCATTTGAGGACGCACTGGACGGGGTGGAGTTCGGAACGCGCTATACGCTGGTCGTTCTGCTTTGAGCATTTCTTCTTCGAGTTCCCGAGCAAACTCGTCGTTTGAGTTTGAGTTCGGACTCTGAACTTCGACACCAGATCGGCGTACAAACTCTTTGACCGACTGGCTCATATTACTATTGGTGAGGATTTTTTTTAGCTATCGTCTGTGTATGTCAGATCTTCATTGACGAGATCGACACCAAATATGATTGCTTGATTATTATAGTTCCTTCCCTTATACTTTACTGTTTCGATGCGCACTTCGATATCACGCGCACTAAACGGACCGGCATAGAAGTCCTGATGAAACTTTTCATTTTTATTATTATTTTGAAATCCAGTGGCAGACGCATGTTTGTTAAACTTCGCTACAAATATCGACTGAGGAACGTAGAGATCTTCGCCGAATATCACATTCGTGGATTCCAAGAAGTTCGTGAGACTACTCGCAACCATCGCGACCTGCTTCTGAACCTGCTTGAAATATTCAGGTACGACATTCCATATATCTTTGTTCCTAAATTTATTGGAATAGTCTATGTATGCTCGCACACACTTTAGAAGTATAATCGGAAGCTCGCCGTTAAGTTTCTCATCGAGCTGGGGATCGGCATCTTGCACCTGCTTACCGAAATTCCACGGAAGAATACGACGAAGGATAGACCCTGAGTTATCCTTCCAGTTAGGCACTTCGTTGCCACCCAGTACACCCGGAACCTTCCATTCAATGGACACAGCAGTTTTGTTCTTAACTGCGATGGATACATCTTCACCGGATACGATAGACTGAAATTCCGCCTGTTCGAGCGCAAGATCCCCCTTTACCTCTGGAGCAATAAACATAAACGAATCTTTAATCGCTGAAAGTCCAAATTTCTTTTCAATATTGTTCGACAGTGTTCCAACATCTTCATTTTCGTAAAATTTTTTGAAAACCTTCGTGATCAGAGTAGACTTACCAGATCGTGCGATACCCTTGAAGAAAGGAATCACTTGCCAACCATCCAACTCTCCCACATCAAAGCAAAGACGCCCACCCATGACGTATGCCCAGTTACAAACCTCATCCTCGAACTTCTGATACTTCAGAATAGAATCAAACCAAGGTGTGGGAATCTTCGTCCAGTCTTCGATATGCGAAAAGTCATCAAATTGCTGATCAAAATACTTACACGCGACGATACTTGGATCGAGGCATGCATACTTGTCACTCTTGTATGGGTAGAATCGGCAATCATACACACCACGGTCGGGAATCCACTCTTTACCCACAAAGACACCATTCTTAAATGACCATACGTGACGCCTCTTTTTAATTTCAGGAAACTGAGGGTCGTCACATTTCGAAATATTATCAATCACGTCCCTGAAGATTGAACCTTTACTCGTAAAGTTTTTCCAGTTTGTAAAGTTACTTTCTTTTTTGGGTATGGAATACACAAACTCTTCAATCGTAAAGATTGGATTCCATGCGCGCGTTCTATGCCCTTCAACTGTCTTAATCTCTTCGCAACAATGTCCCTTGTATCGACGATAACCGGCACGATACGCCTCTGTCAGTGTGACCATGAGACACTTTTGAAAGGGGGTGGACTTTTCAATCTCCTCTTCATCCATAGCGGAAGGATCGGTATAGACACTCACCTGTGGCAAAGCAGTTGGAGCAATCACGCGTTCATACGAAATCTGGTGACGACGAACGTTTTCGAAACCATCCTCAATCTGTAGGATGATATTATTGATCCGTTTATTGATCGAAATTTCGTCATCATACTTGTATTCATCTTTATGGACTTGAACGTAATTATTCAATTGGATGAGAAATCCTATCATACGATTCTTAATTCCACGTATAGCCATGATGTCAATCTGGTCAGGTTTGGGAATCCCATTCTCATTGAAATGATCCGGGTGAATGAACTGATGATAACCCAACTTCGTCGCACGTTCCATACAAGGAGAGTATCCATCATTGCCATGGAGATACCACCTAAACTCAAAGTCTTCGATGACCCGTAAAATTTGTTCTTCATTCATTGACTGGACGTTCCGTTTCTGCAGCTCCGTGAGTGCTTCATATATATTGGGTTCCTTATCAATGAAGTGAGTTTCTCTCATTTACAATATATCAATTTTTATCCTTAAGCCGAATTCATCTTGCTCAACATCTTTATCAAAATTTTATTTTGAGTCTGGAGTTGGTTGGCGATATTCACGAGCGCCGAGCATACGGTGTCACCATCCTCCGTGGCCATAAGAGAAGTCATGAGCTCGGCGATATCCATACCCTGGTCCTCTTCAATCTGATACTCATCCTCGTCCTCGGTCTCTTCAATTTCTTCCTCACTCACAATCTCCCCCTCTTCAATTTCACTTTCACTTTCCTCAGGCTGTGCGGACATTTTAATCTAGACTGAGAAAAATTGAAACTAAAATTGCCGCGTCTATCCAAAATTATTTTCTCTGTGTATAGTACAACAACTCTCAAAATGGCTGGCGGTCTCATGCAACTCGTCGCGTACGGTGCCCAGGACGTTTACCTTACCGGTAACCCTGAGGTCACTTTTTACCAGGCTAAGTACAAGCGTCACACTAACTTCGCTATGGAGAACATCGAGCAGACCGTCAACGGCACTGCCGCCAACTCCGGCCGCGTCTCTGTCACGGTTGCCCGCAACGGTGATCTCGTCGGTGACATGTACATCGAGCTTCTCTCCACTTCCGCTAACACTTCCACCTCCCACGCCACCAACGACTGCAACTGGGTCGCTGAGCGCGCAATCAATAACGTAGAATTATCGATCGGTGGACAGCGCATTGACAAACACTACCAGAAGTTCTGGCGTCTCTACTCCGAGCTTTACCTCGATGAGTCTAAGAAGGCGTCTTGGGCCAAGATGACCACCGCTCCCGCCGGCACCGTCTACCTTCCCCTCATCTTCTTCTTCAACAGGAACCCCGGTCTTTATCTTCCATTGATTGCACTGCAGTACCACGAGGTCCGCATTGATATTGACCTCGCGTCCACCTTCTCCACCTACCTTGACACCTCTGTCTTCAAGGTGTGGGCCAACTACGTGTACCTCGACACCGAGGAGCGCCGTCGTTTCGCCCAGAAGGGTCACGAGTACCTCATCGAGCAGTGTCAGCACACCGGCTCCGACACCGTCACCGCGGGTCAGACCAAGCAGGTCCGCCTCTCCTACAACCACCCCGTTAAGGAGCTCATCTGGTGCTTCACCAACACCGCCGCTCGCTCCGAGCTTTGGAACTTCACCTCCCAGAACGCCGTCGATGACATCGTTCTTGAGTCCAACGTGCTCGACACCGCCGACCTCTCCAACTGCTTCGTTCCCGTCTCCGCCGTCGGCACCCCTCTCTATGCCACCGGTGTCTCCACCGAGCCCTACACCGAGGAGGCTGTCGGTCCTCTCTCCACCTTCAAGCTCGTGCTTAACGGCCAGGACAGGTTCAAGGAGCAGAAGGGCAAGTATTTCAACCAGGTCCAGGCGTACAACCATCACTCCGGTAACCCCGCGCCCGGTGTGTACTCGTACTCTTTTGCGCTTAAGCCCGAGGAGCATCAACCCACTGGCACGTGCAACTTCTCCCGCATCGACAACGCGCAGGTTGCTGTCACCATGAAGGCTGGCGCCCCCGAGACCATGCACATGTTCGCGACCAACTACAACGTTCTCCGTATCCAATCCGGTATGGGTGGCCTCGCCTTCTCCAACTAAATACTCATACGAAGTATTTTAATAAATATCGTTAAAAATTCAAATTTTAAAAATTGAAACCACACAATTTTTAAAATTGAAAGCTTAAAAATAAAACGAGTAACGAAATTTCAACATCCATAAACTCCGTGTACCAGAACAGAGACCGAAGAAGGCTTCGGAATATAAGGATAAACCACGATAAGTAAGTATGCACGAAGTCTACACAGATGGAAGTTGTCTCGGAAACCCTGGACGCGGTGGATGGGCCGCCATAAGTGAAGACTTTAAATTGTGTGGAGCGCAACCTAATACTACGAACAATGTGATGGAAATGACAGCTATAGTAAAAGCTCTCGAACAGTGTGTACAGCTAAATAAAACACATGTGTGTATAATTACTGATAGCAACTACGTGAAGCAAGGAATAACGTCGTGGATTCACAACTGGAAGAAGAATGGATGGAAGACTTCTTCAGGTGGTGATGTTAAGAATAGGGAACTCTGGATTCAAATCGATGAACTTCGCATGAAAATCAAGATGATCGAATGGAAATGGGTAAAGGCGCATAATGGAA
>Ga0208019_1001284_pt1 | contig 13389 bp, 23 predicted proteins | sample CB_VirMetaG_5_FD_184540 | JGI IMG/M metagenome (GOLD analysis project Ga0208019, IMG submission 184540) | Freshwater to marine saline gradient viral communities from Chesapeake Bay - CB_1508_1D Viral MetaG (SPAdes) (version 4) | ecosystem: Environmental > Aquatic > Marine > Coastal | place: USA...
CGGTAGGTTAGCCGCAGGCACCGTTAAGGTTTCTGCTGCGCGTGTTACCGTTGCGCCTGACGTTGGGATGTAGCTTGAGGGTGTGGCTGCTGCTTCTAGTTGTACGCCGTACACGAGGATGCTAGAAGTACCGTCAAGGTCTACTGTTGTGTCGTTGTCTGCGTCTGCTACGCGAATAGCCACTGTCCCAGACGTGTCTGAAACATCAGTGGTAAAAGTGATTGAGCAGCGATACCAACCGTTCCCTATTGGCTCAATTAATCCTGTATATCCTGCGTTTTCCGTCCCTATAGTCCCCGTGCTTAGGTCAAAGAATACTCCTCCGTCAGCGGGGGTAGTGAAGGATGAACAGCGCAGCATCGCCCAATCTAGCTGATCTGCTTTTAGGAAGGCCGAGAAGGTATATACGGTAGATGTGCTTACAGTTTCAGCAACGAACAACTGAACCGTTCCCGTACCTGTTGCCCCACTGTCGGTTAAAGTAACCGCAGAAGTACTGCCGTCAGGCCCAGTAGCGTCTTGGGCGCGAGACCCGACATTCGTCTGTCCCCAGTAACCACCAGTGCCGTCTAGCTCCTCCGAGTAAGTAACCAGATTAGTCCTAGCCTCACTCTCGTGCAGCAAGCCCTCGTTCACCCATGCGTCACCGTTGTATACGTGGTGGCCTACGCGGGGGAGATAGCTTGCTGAGGCAGTGGTGGGAACGTATGAGTCCCCGCGCTCGGGGTTGTCCACCATGCCGCCGAGGTCGCTGCGGTAGAGGTGTGCGCCCCATGCATAAACGGTGGCTGTGTTATTTGCTGGAGACGAACCTCTTAACCCCATGGAAAGTCTGGTTGCCGCTGCGTTTGATAAGCTAAATAGTTCCCAGTCCGTACCCACGGAGATTTCCGTGTAGTCTATATCGTTTGCACTGATTTCAAGAGTAGTTGGCGAATCTGATCGAAGCCAAACGGAAGAAGTACCGTCAATTGCTCCAACCGTCTGTCGCAACAACGAGTAATCAGACCCAGCAACCCCGTCCCCCTTATCAAAAACAATTTTGTCAGCGGTCAGCGAGCCGTCAGGAGCGGTGGTAGCGTTTGCTGTAATTACCGGCAAAGACCCAGTTGCGTCTGATAATTTCTGCCAAGCCGCATTACTGAAGTCCTCAGAGTACGTCAGCAGGTTGTGCGGTGCCCACTTGATAGCTGGTATCTCGCGGACGCTTACGTTGTCTATAGAAAAGTTTGATACAGACGACTGAAAGCCCACAAAATCATTTGCAGTACCCGCTGCCGACAAAGCCCTGTAAGTACCGTTGCCGGTTACAAGAACTAGGTCAGCGTTGTTGCCACCAATATATGGCCTAATGTTCCCAGAAACATAGTTAGAAACCGTAAAGGTAAACTCGTAAACGGCATTATCTCTAAGCCCTCCAGAGTATGTTTGCAGAAGGGTTTGACCGTTTGTTCCGTCACAAGAAGCAACACCGTCGGCAATACTCCAGCCTGTGCCTTTAGTCCAATCACTGTCAGTGCTGAAGTCGCCATTAGTCACCAACTCAGGCCCATAGCCATCCGTCATCGTGGCGTTACCGCTGCGGCTGTGGGTGATGGCTTGGGATAGGTTTTTGGTGCCGTCGGCTAGATAGGTGTTGTCTATAAAGTCAAAACCTAAAGACGGCTCCTTAGAGCCTACAGCAAACTGTGATAAGCCCCGACGTACTTCTACGCCAAGCCTATTTAAAGCGCCAATCATTAGGACATCTCTGTAACGTAAGTGCTACCCGTAGCGCCACTAGTAATGACGCTGACATAGTCCCGATCTAGTATGTGGATGTACTCAACGAAATTGGCAGGCAGATAAACGGCTGACGTTGTTGCTGTAGCGTTTAGCGTGTAGTGGCAGTCTACCGTTGATACCAGGCGAATAACCCGAACATCGCCAGCGATTGCGCTTGTGCTTACGGCGCTACCAGACACGTTTAATACGGTCGTTGTGCTAGGCCGTAATACCTGGATGGGCTTGGCATTACCGTCAAGAGCTAATTTGGTCGTCATATCATTCTCCTATGAAGATAGAAAGGCGCAGCGGCCCGTTGTTTAATTTTACTATTTTTTCCGATTCTTTGCTGTTTTAGCGGCTTTTTTGAATGCTTTAGCTGTAGGCGCACCCTTTGATCCAGGCTTACGCATCTTTTCCTTTGAGCCTTCTTTGATCCGCTTACGCTTAGCGTGAATATTTGCGTACAGTCCTTTTTTTGGCACTAGAGCCTCCTTTCTTTAGACACTTGCCAGCTTTCCTGCACTTCATTGGTGTAGGGCAACCCTTACATGGTGTCATGACTTCTTCCTCGATTTGGTGCCAGAGCATTTCCACCGCTTCCGGGACAGCCGTAACGGTGAGTTTGGGTCTTTCGCCGCCTTCGGGTGCTTCTTCATCTGACCCGCCGATCTAGCGCAATAACTATCGCCTTTGCTGGTGCCGGGCTTTACTCGTGGGCCACCATCTTTAGCCTTCCCCGCCTGTCCGTAGCTCACTTTCTTGCCCGAAGACGTTATTTTAACACGGGCTTTCCCTTTGCGTGGCTTCATCAGACTGCCATATCCATAGCTTCAATCTCTAAAAAAATTGACCGCTCATGCTCTTCTCCACACTGAGGGCAGATAGGGCTATCGCAAATCCGGCTATCCTCATCAGCAATAAAGTCTATACCGCATACATTACATTGCCCCGTCATCATCACCTCCAGCCAACATACCAGCAGTTGTTGCACCAAGAATGCCATACATGGGCATATTCCCGCGAATGAAGCCACGCAGAACTTCTTCTGGCGTCTTCCCGGTAAGTCGAGATGTTCTCTCAATCATCTCGTTTACCTCGGTAATCATAGGCTTACCTTCGTAGTTTTTAAAGCCAGCCCACGCCACATCTTGAAAGTTTGCAGGCTGTATACCTCTCTTTGCGGCCTCATCTGCAACAATGCCTTCCATGACGCCGTAAGCGCCTTGGGGTGGCGCATTTATGCCAGCCATGCCCTGACTCATTTGCTCGTCAATCGTAGCCCTTGACCGATCGCCAAGGAAGTTTGCTGAGAAATTAAATCGCTTCGGTTGCCCAGCAGTGGTTAATCCGGCTCCTTGATTTAAGACCTTGTCATACATTGCCATGTTGCCGGTCACATACCGGCCGCCTATAGGGTGCGGCATTTCATACGCCGCTGATGGAGGCGACAGTCCTTGTTCTCTTAAAAAGTTGCCATAGGCAGCCATTAAAAGGTTTGCTTTCGGGTCGGCACCACCCGTTGTTGCAGCCATTGCGTCAGCAAATCGCTCCTTGAAAGCCCTTGCACCTTCTTCTGGGCCGAGTTCCTTTATGAACGCATCTTGAAGCTGGCCCATCGCATACCAGTCCTGAGAAAGCGGCCCCAAACCGGCATCATATGCAGCATTTAGTGCCGCCCTGGCCTGGGGGGTATCAAACTCAGCGATCTTTTTATCAATGGTCTCTTGCTTTTTGGGGAGCGTATCTACCCGAGTATTCCCTTCAAGCTGATAAAGACTCGGATCGGCGTAGTATCGCTCTTCAACTGGGAACATTGGCTCATATCCAGCCTCATCCATTTCTTTGGCTATTCTGTTACGTTCTTTTTGTACCAGCTTTTCCTCGTCAGATAATCCCTTTGATCTAAACTCTTTGCCGGTTTTCTTGTCTATCTTATCTATTGGGGTGCCAACATCAGGGTAATTTAGCGACAGCTTATCACCATCAATACCCTTAATTGCTCTACCGGCTTTGGACGCCGGCAACGCGCCAGCCAGCACACTTTCAAGCAACGCCCCCGTTACGCCCGCCGCTTCCGGGGCAAGAGATGCAATCCCTGATTGAGCCGACTGATATACGTCCATTGGCGAAAGGCCAGTCAAAATACCTTCTGACAACATGGCGTCATTTATGGTTTCGCTGAGTGCGTTTAAATATGGCGCTGAACGCTCGGTAGGGCCATAAGTGATATTCTCAGCAACCCTATCGCCATACGCTATAGCTTGGTCTAAATCGCCACTAGTAAGTAGTCCAGCGATATTCCCGTAGCCTCTCGGAATATCGGCAAGCGCAGAAGAGCCGATTGTACCTATTGCTTCTAACAATCCAAGGGCGCGATCACCCAACCCGTTTCTAGCCATTACTGTCCCGCCTTCTCTCTTGCGTAGCGCAGCGCCATATCAATGAGCGCCTCGTTAGATACTCGATTACCCGTGAACGCATCAATGCCAGCCACGTTCTCGTAATAGTCTTGGATAGAATCCTCTGGCCGACTGCCATAATGACGGTATTGATACGCCCTAGCCATTTCCTTAGCGACCTCTGGCGTGATGCCTTCTCTTGCGGCCCAGTCGTATCCCCCAGCAAAGTTAAGCGCCATATCCAAAAGACCCCGGTCAACGCGAGGGCCAAGCTCTGGATACTTTCGCTGAATCCTATCGCTCATGGCTTGAGGGAAGCTAATATGCTGCATGACATCAATGGGGTTTTTTATTACGGTCATGGGATTTGACTCCCAGAGCGCATTAAAAAAACCATAGTCCTTAAAAGGATTGTCAGCCATACAAGCAAGCCAGAAAGTGCGTGGGACTCAATTATATCACGCTATACCTCGGAGATTCCTTCTGATTGGCTCGCCCCAGTTTGAGGTCTTACGGTATCCAACAGCAAGATATCGGAATGAATCAGCACTGTGACTAGACCAGTCATGACTAGGGCGACCCTTCCACACCAGGTTCTTATCGTCATACTCCCGGTGATATGACCTAAGCGCCTCAATACCATGATCGCACCTCTCAGCGTCAAACCAGCATAACGGCAGCATTGACCTCACTGCCTGTATTCCATCGTCCACATTAAGCTGTGGCGCTATCTGAATGTTGTTAAGACCTAACCCTTGTAACGTCTCAAGCCGCGACTTGCCAGTCCCTAGTTCTCGGACTCTAACGTCATGCGGAAGAATGTGCTGATCGTAGACGTATCCTTTGCTTTGCAAGACCCGGACGTAATGATCCAAGCCAACGCCAGACGCCTCATAATGGTCTATCAGCCTAACCTCTGGGCCAATAAACTGGGCGAACCATATCGCGGTTGTATCACCTATCCCCAAGTCCCATGCCGTCACAACGCCAGAAGATCGCTCGTAAGGAACCGCCGTAATCCTACCCTCAGCGTTAACGTCTCGCATCTCAAGGGAATAATACGCGCCCTCGTGATGTGTCAAGAAAGACCCTTCCCAGACATGATCGTAGGTCTCTGGCCGCTTGTTGAAGTCCTCTAATCGCGCCTGGTTCAGCACGTTAGGGAAGAATGGGTTCTCATCCCAGTTAATAGAGATGATCTTGCCGTCGTCTGGCGTATTCTCCCGGAACCGCTTATGCGTCGCTGATAGCTTGGACTCTGGGTTCCATGTCACCCAGCACTCGCTTTTTTCCTCACGAATCGTGGGGATTAGCTTCATCCAAGCCGTCTCGCTAACAGTCTCAGCCTCATCCACCCAACACAGTAATATCCGGGCCTTAGACTTAATGGAATCGAGGTTCCTACGCAGACCCGCGAATACAAAGTCTACGTTCCGGTCTTTTGAGCGAATAAACGTATCCCCTACCTCGTAGTATGCCGAGAGGAAATCGTGCGATTCTATGGCTCCCCTGACCTCCTCAAAGGATGAATCAGAAAGACTATTCATAAACTCACGAGCGCATAAGATTTGTCCCTGGCGTCCTTCTCTTCCCCACATATAGCCCCGGACGGCGGCCATAATTGCAAATGACCGCGTTTTACCTGATCCCCGGCCACCATAAGCGCAACGGTAGCGAGCCTCACCCTCAAAGAGATCCACCAGCTTGGGTGGTAGCTCTATCCCGGTCTTCACTTCTTGGCTACAAGCTCTATGATCGTAGGCAGGTCATTACCACCCGAGGTAACGTCTACCTCAATGGCCTTTAGCGCAGGCGTCGTGTACTTGGCGATCTTCTCCCACGCCACTACAGCATCCTTCCGATCCTCAATATCCTCGCTCTTTACGGCTGCCTTGTGTATCTCTGCGGCTTGCTCAGCCATCTTAATGATGGGATCGAAGTCATCCCCATAGATATCTTTGAGCCGATTGAGCAGGAATTGCTTGTTTCTGTTAGGTGAACCCTTTCTGCTAGGCATACTTTGTACTTAACCTTTTGACTAATTTGGTTAAAATTTAACCACAAGTGACGTTTTTTGTCACATTGTGACTTTATGGGTCAGGATGCGGTATCGGATGCGCCCAATACATTCCGGTGATTAGGCTTGTCCTTACCTCCCCGGCGTTGATCTCTTGTATGGACATCGGCCAGCTTTCTACCGTCCCATCGCTAAAGGCAACTAAATACGTACCCTCAACGTCTGGCATCTCACCGTAGGCTACTGGTCTCCAATCCAATACTACCGCCTGCCGCATAATATTCCCCTATGATTTCATGCCGTGGATGGCTAAATTGGCACCCATGAATACAAGCCCCTTGCACTTCATTTAGCCTTCAGACGCCACGGCTCGCCCTTGGAGTTTTGGGGCTAGAGTTCTTCGTACTTAATAATCTCTAAATAATTCCCTTGATGCTCATCGGCAAACTTAGTCCTTAAATCAAACAGGATGACCACATCCGTTTTAAAACGCTTTGCCATGCTCTCAGCAGCCTCAAGCGCATATTTTGCGTCATCGACCTCAAAGTCTTCAGCCATCCAATAAAACTGCCTGGTCACTAAGCCACCCTTATTGCGGATCAAAGAATTGATACATTGTACATCCTTCAAGACCTGCCGATATCAGCAACAAGACCAGTATGGCTGCGATGCCTTCATGCTTTAGGTTCATGCTAATCTCCGCAAAAACACATGATTAAAGTCCATGCTAATCTCCGCAAAAACAAGGAATGGTTTCATCGCCAGCCAAGTCAAGATGGCTCTGTCAACTTAAAGCTCACTAGCAAACCTCCGCACATTCTTTGATAAACGCGACCCAATGCGTGTTAGCCTTTTTGCCGCTACGATGACCATATAGAGGCCTTTCTGGTGTTAGCGCCAGCACATCTTTTAATGGTATATCTACCTCGTTCCACTTAAAGATAAGCGTCCCGCTTGGCTTGAGGACGCGAAAGCACTCCTTGAATCCAGCCTCTAAATCTTGCTTCCATGTGTTTTTATCCAGCGAGCCATAGCTAAAGCCGGTAACAGACTTCATAGAGATACCCCTAACGTGCGGCGGGTCAAAAACAACGTGCCAAAATGAATTATCGGAAAAATTCATTTTCCTGAAGTCGTGAATGACGTCAGGATAAACAGCTTTCCTACCCGGGTTTGTTTTGCAGTGGCTTACATCAAGTTCGCCTTCCCTGCAATCTGCGAATACGGCTCTTTTGTCTTGCCTGTCAAACCACATCATACGACCGCCACAGCAAGCATCTAAAACCGGCGCAGATTTCATCGGCAAACCTCTGAATAGTTGCCGTTATAGTCAGGCCAACCATTCTCCCCATTCGACTTGAGGTATAGCCGGTGCATCTCGCAGTAGTTCTCTACCCTTTGCTTCGAGTCCTCGAAGTCCCCAGTCATCACCGCCAGCACTAACAAAAGGCTCGTCACCACTAGCGGTATCACCAATACATTCCTCTCCATCACTCCACTCCCTTAATTTATTTCTTATCTTTGCGATTGCTCGCTTTTCTATTGCCCAAACTACCTGCCGGGTCACGCCTAACTCATCCGCAATCTCTTGCAGGCTCATGTAGTAATCATCATCCGGCAGTTGTCGTTTCACGCTTCGCTTCCTCTACCAACAAATCACGGTATTTTTTCCACGACTCTTTGTCCTCTATCACAGACTCTAAGAACCGATACAGCTTGCGCTCCATATAACGATGCTTCATAAGCTCAACGGCCATAGACAACTGCTGCGCGTGATTTAGAGTTTTCCAATGGAACTTTTGGCTCACAAAGGTCTCAAGCAGGTGGTCATCAATCGAACGGAATGCCATTGGCTTCTCTCCATTCTGGTGAATTGTAATCTGGGCTGGCCTCGACCTCCCTAAACTTCTGGATAAGATCGCGCATGACGGACTCATCATCCTCAAGCCTAACGATCATTGAGAAAGTGATGGCTCGGTACATGGACGCCCTGGCCTTATAGTGCTGTGTTTCTGTCATCCTCAAACTCCATTATTGCTCTTCCAATTAACTCAGGTATTTGCGGAACCACTGCATTGCCTAAGCATTTAAGTCGGTGTGATCTAGCGGGAACCCCATTAGCCACTCTACCCACGTCGGGTTCAACGTCCCAAGCGCCCATTCTTCGGGCGTGTTTCCGCGTAAGGATGGATGATTGCCAAGCATCTTTTGCATCTTGCCGTTCGGAGTCCCTGCCGCGTCCTCGTTCGCAGTTGGAGTCGGCCATAATTTCACTTGATCGCTCAGTCTTATTTGTATCGCGCTGCCACTCTTTCGATGTGTCTTTCCCTCGAAAATGGCTTTCGGCGTCCCTCCACTTCCTGTGTCTGGTGTTCTCCAATAAAACTCCTCTTTGGTAGCAGATAATCCAGACCCTATCTCTGTGATGGTGCGCGCCAATCGCGGAAGCTGGTATGCAGTGCCATTCCGCGTCATACCCGATCTCGGCCAAGTCTCTGAGAACTCGTCCAAACCATCGTCCCCTGTCGCCACTAATGAGGTTTGTGACGTTTTCCATGATTGCGTATCGGGGTTGTAACTCGCCAATAAGACGGGCGATTTCACTCCACAATCCACTTCGCTCGCCATCAATGCCTGCTTGTCGCCCTGCGGCTGAGATGTCTTGGCAGGGGAACCCTCCTGTGATGACATCGACTCCAATTCCGTCTGCAGCCAGTCGCTCTGCTGTAAGTTGTCTGACATCGTCATAAATAGGCACTCCCGGCCAATGTTTTTTTAATACTTTCTGGGCATATGGCTCGATTTCACAAAACGCAACGGTCTCAAAGCCTGCTCGCTCTAAGCCAAGCGTAAACCCACCGATACCCGCGAATAAATCTAATACTTTCATGCCTCAGAGAGTGCCACATCACACCTGTTGTGTCATCTAACATTTAGTTATAAGTCAGTTGTAGCTTATAACCGTATACTCTGGGTCATTTTCAAGCATTTTTAACTCTTCGCGGTAGTGCTTGGCGATCTCGGCCCTGAGTTTTTTGTCCGTTTTCATAATCCCCCTAGCCTTCTCCCTCAGAAGCTCCATATGCCCCTCTCCTAGCGTGTTTGTCAGCCAGTCATGGAAAGCCACTGGGTTCTCCGTAAAGTGCCTATGATGGGCATGGCAGAGCGTCACAGCGTTATCTAATGACCACCTCACCACCTTTGATCGCCTGCCGTAGATGTGGCAGCACTCCAGGGTGTCTGGCCTGCCGCAATAAAGGCAATACTCATCCCTGGCCCTTACGCACTTGCTAAACCAAATATCTGCCGCATCTCGTTTAATGGACATTATCAGGCTCCGCTATTTCCACGACCTCAAGGTCAGTCATTAAACATGACATCCATAGATCAAAAAAATCGCTAATTGTCATATTTATTGTGATGCCCTCAGAAAACGTATCAGTGTAAACAACCGTTAATTTTGGGTTTGATAAGTCTGATACCGCGCCACCAACCTCTGCCGTTAGTAGGATCGCCTCACCCTTTGGCAACTTCACGCCCATTAATTCAATCATGCTCTTGGCCTCACAGTTATGCGCGATACCTCACCTTCTATCTTGTCGTAGGTAATGCACTTTGCGCCTCGTTGACTGACGTACCCGTGAGAACTGCTGTAATTGTCGCGGGCCGCGAGGGTAGGATGCTGTTCTATCGTGGCCCCAGCGTCGTCTAGGACCCGCTCATGGTGCAGGTGCCCGACATGGATGTACGCGTGTTTGCAGAGCCCCCACATTTCCCTAAACCTCGGCTCGCTGGCGAACAGCTTTTGAAGCTGGGCCATTTTCATGCGGTGACCGTGATGAAACCCCAGCATGATATCTCCGTGCTGGTAGGCGTAATACGGAAATTCGTTGTCAATGACCTCTACTCGAGGGTCATCTTCAAACCGATGCTTTATGAATTTACGCATCCAAACGCTAGAGGCAAGGTCATGATTGCCCTCTGCCTGAACTACGACAACCCTTCCGAACCGCTTAAGCATGATCTGAACAGCCTCAGTCATTACGTTAATGGTTAGCTCCACCAGCTTCGAATATCTATCGTCTCCTGTGAGGTGGTGGCCAGAAGTGGGCGTTACCTGCACTAGTCCATCCCAGTGCAAAAAATCGCCTAGCTGGTTCAAGATGCCGACTCCAGACTTGGGGCTTCCATTGATCATGTCATGTATTGAGTTTAAGAAAACATCGCGGGCAATCTTCACGTCCCAGTCATCCCCATCTGAGTCCTTCCACGCCTTCATGCCGAGATGAAAGTCCGTGATCGTTAGAAGGGATAGAAGATTTTGGTTTGAGGACGCTGGGGGTTTTGTGGGCTTAAATTTCGGTAGGCTTTTAGTGGCGCTCTCTATCCTCTCAATAAGTATCTCAAACTGACGCTCTTCATCAGTCTGGCTTTTGACCCATTGGCGAATTGGCTTGCCGTTTTCGTCGTAGAAGGTTGATACGCCCTTGATCTTATGGCCGTCTGGCACTGGGTGGTTCCAGTCATTACTTGGACTGTAGCCTCTTTTTGCAGCCTTGTTTTTAACAACTGTCAGCCTATCTCTTAACGCTGTTCTGCAGATTCCTAGCCTTGACGCGGCCTCTCTTTGGCTAAGACCCTCAATTTCAGTCAGCGTGACTGCATCTGCTTGCTCTTGTGTTTGGCAAAACTGTAGTAATGGATGGCCCACACTAACCCCCTTTGAGTTTCATATACTCCGAATCTATGGGACAGGTTAGCTTTACTCCGTGGTCTAGCGCCCAGCTTTGCACCTGATCCATAAAATCCATCATCTCCCCTCTACCGAGGCCGCTGGTTTCCCTAACCTGCCCCGGAATAACGGTTTTGTGGATTACTCGATCTTCTGTGCCAAGAAACTTGTACTTGAGAAGCTCTTTCATCGTTGCCTCTGTTATGTCTGCGCCCTTCGATGAGAAGTGATCTGCCATCTCTCGGCACCAAACATGGAACAGAGCATTCTGCGATAGCGACCGCTTCTCTTGATAGCGGCCAACTTTAAACTGTACTGGATACTCCCAATTCCAATTATCTCTCAACCATCGCTCAAAAAACACCAATCTTTCAGTGATTTGCGTCGCATCTTTAATAATCCAAAACTCAGACATTTTTAACAAGCCGCTCAATCATAATATCTAGCAGATGCCGGGCCTTACGAAGATCATCAACGCCACCTTTATCTTTGTACCGAGACACGTACTTAATCACTCCATGCTCACACGGGCCTAAGTTATTGGCTAGGGCGTATTCCAATGGCCCAATTGCCATGTTCTTATAATGCTCCCCGCCAACCTGTATCTGCATTGCCGAAGTGGTTAAATCCTTTGTAATATGCAAGCTCTCCGACATTTTCTTTCCTCCATTTTTTAATGATTAACTTGCGGCACTCGCTGCTCTTTATAAAACGCTCATTCCCTTTTGAGTCTTTTACCGTTGGAACAATAACGTCATCCAGCAGCATCACTCTGATAGCGTCCATCGCAAACTCATTACTTTGTTTGAGCCTTGTTGACATATCGCTTTTAGTAAAAGGGGTGCTAGAGCAAAAGCTCTCGGTTCTCGTGTATATTTCTATCGCCTCATCCAGGCTCATTTCGCGATTCATATGCCCTCCAATATCAGCGCGGTTGAGTTCTCCCTCTTTTTAAACGCCCGGCCAGATGTCTGATAAAGCCCTATCGTTCCCTCAAAGCCAGTGCCATGACGCTGTTTTGCCACTACCAGCTTGAGGTCTGACTGCTTTTCTAAAACCTCTTGCTCTCTTTCGTTTAGCGGTATCCCATACATCTGCTTGTTTAGCGCCTCTTTCCTTTTTTTGTTATGCCAGACGATCATCAAAAGGTGGCACTGATCCGTAATCGTCCCGCCGCCTCGTACATCAAAGCGAGTCGGGACATACTCATCTCCCCCCCGCTCTGGCTTCCTAACGTGATGCACAACAGCAATGTGTATATCCAGCGCCTCAGCCAATCCCATGAGTTGATTAAAAAATAACCGCTCACGCTGTATGTCCTCCGTGACGCCAGTAAACTGTAGATTATCAATGGCAACGATCTTGCAGCCTCGCCTTGCCATCGCGACAATCGCCCCTAAGCATTGAATAGGCTGAACCCCTCCAAGTATCCGATACCAAAAAATCTTGTCCTTTGACCAATTGGCAAACCGCTCGCCGTAATCCCTGGTTGGCTGATCGCTAGCGGCTGACTGCATACACATTAGCTTGGCAGTATCCTTAACGCTCATCTCAAAGCTAGCTAACCCAACGGGAACCTTTGATGCTGCCCATGTAAGGCACTGGTTTAAAACGGTAGATTTCATGTGGCCGTTAATACCCGCCCAGACTGAAACCTCGCCCATCCTAAGCCTGACAAGATCGCTTGTCTCAGCCCAGGGCAACTGAATGCCCGACTGGGCCGCATCGGTTACTAGATGGTTAAGAAACTCCTCCCGAAACGCATCAATGTCTACAACGTCTAAATCCTCGACCTTGCCATAAACGTCTTGCAAGTCTTTATCGGTAAAATCCTCAACCTCTGACTGTTGTATCTGTCTCACAGAATAAACTCCCCATCATTTTTATTGTCTTTAGGAAACACTGATTTCCACCCACACTCAATAGCCATGTCAACGCACTCCCTCTGCTTGGCATGACTCAAGGGCTTTAACTTGTTGGCAACTATCGCCAGCGATCTATCGGTAGTAGGCCCCTTAAACTCTTTACGATACGCCACCCAGTCCTTCCAGACACTTTTATCGACTTCCTCCGGCGGCTTGTAACGGCCACGTTTACCCCTTTGGTTGTTACTTGATGGTTCTATGGTGGTTAGAGTATTTAATTCTATACCGCTAGCGGTCTTTAATTGCGTACCGCTACCAGTCTTTAAATCAATACCACTATCACCAGTCTTTATTTCTATACCACCAAGATTTAGAGTATAAACCGTAGACTTGTTAAATCTCGGCTCTTTGGAGATAAGACCTTTTTCCACCAAGGCGGCTAGTGCGCTGCAGACTGCATTGCGTGACGCGCAACTTCTGGTGATGATGTCTTGATAGCTAGGAAAGCATTTCCCTTGAGCGTCTGCCCTATCCGCTAAGGCAATGAGTACGGCCTTCTGAGTGCTGGTCACGTTTGTGACCTTGTTAAGGGCCCAATTAATAGCCTCA
>Ga0208019_1001285_pt1 | contig 13370 bp, 18 predicted proteins | sample CB_VirMetaG_5_FD_184540 | JGI IMG/M metagenome (GOLD analysis project Ga0208019, IMG submission 184540) | Freshwater to marine saline gradient viral communities from Chesapeake Bay - CB_1508_1D Viral MetaG (SPAdes) (version 4) | ecosystem: Environmental > Aquatic > Marine > Coastal | place: USA...
TTGGCAAGATGGGATGTGACTGTGGCGGCAAGATGCCCAAGGGCAAGAAGGCCATGAGCAAGAAGGCGATGAGCAAAAAGGCTCCCCGTCGCCGAGGCTACTGATGGCGAAGAAGAAGCCTCTCGACAAGTGTGCCCGTTGGGCCAAGTCCAAGTACAAGGTGTGGCCTTCGGCCTACGCCTCGGGTGCTGCCGTCAAGTGCCGCAAGGGCAAGTCCGGACCGGGCAAGCGGGGCAAGAAGTGATCCCCGCCTCCGAGATGGTCTGTCCCCGTTGCGGCAAGAAGTGGGGGGAGTGTCGCTGCTGATGGCAAAGAAGAAAGCCAACTTCTCCGCTGAGAAGAAGAAGGGCCTGCACGGCTGGTTCTCTCGGAATCAGGGGAAGGGGTGGGTGGACTGCAAGACCGGAGGGCCTTGCGGTCGGAAGTCTGCAAAGGGCGGAAGCAAGCGTCCGTATCCTGCCTGCCGCCCCACCAAGGCGATGTGTACCAAGAAGGGCACCTCTTCCAAGAAGGGCCCTGCCCGTGTCTCTTGGCAATCCCGTAAGAAGAAGTAGCAATGGCAGACCGTCGCACACTCGAAGAACTCAAGTTGCTGCTTGCACTCTCTCGGGCTGCTGAAGAGAAGTTCTTCTATGAGACCATCAAGCCCCAAATGGGTACTCTATTTTTGCCCAGCGCTGCAACGCTGGCAGTAGACAAGTCCATTCGAGCGAGGTTTCCAAAGCCCAAGCAAGACCCGAAACTAGGAACTTTAGGTGGAGGTTCCACAAACGATTATCTCTTGGCTTATCCAGAAGCAGCCGCCGAGTACAAGGCGGCAGAAGCAAAAGAGCGTGCGGCGGAGAAGAAAGCCGCAAAATTGACGAAAGGCCCTGAAAAGGCCGAGAAAAAAAATCCATTCCTTCGTCATCGTAGACGGCTTGTTGCGCAGCAACTGCGGCAGTTTAAGGCGTCTCCTGAGGGAAAGCCGGGTGCAGGTCGTCAAGCAGGGAAGTTTGAAATACTTCGACTGCTTCAGGAGAGACCTCGCCACTCCAAAAACCCAATTCAACAACTAGCCACAGACTTCTTTGATGTTGCTCAAGAGGAGGCAAGAGCATTTGAAGAGGCTCTTTACGGTGAGCCCGACTGGGGATATGAGATGTCCAAAGAAGGCCGGGCGGCAAGGGAAAAGTACAACAGGTTGCCTCAGGCTGAAAAGGACAGGATTGAACGAGAACATGAGCAGTGGGCTAGGAAACATGCAATGGAGGTGGGGGATGAAAGAAGAAGCGAACTAGAAAAAGGCTTCTTCAAGCACAAGTCCCAGATTACCCCGCGAAGACTCCGTCGCATGACGGACAAAGACCTTGATAATTTGATCGCGACGAAATTCCGTGATCCACGGATTGTCGCTCTTCTTATGGAAGAAAAGCGTCTTCGTATGGCTGATGAGTTCAACCGGAATCTCTCCCGCCGTACAATGATGGGTAAGATGGGGAGGGGTGTCGCAAAGCCTTCCTCCCTCCTTACGTCGAAGGTCCCCACAGGAAGTGGGGGGGAGAACGCCGCCCGTTTCGCACTTCGTATTCTTACAAGAGGACGCAGCCGTTGACCGAGATCGAGATCATGTATGACCCCCGTGCCCACGCTGCGGGTATGGGGCTGACACTTGGCGAAGACCACGAAGTCCTCCCGGACTCCGAGTGGGTCCTGTGGGCCCGCCGCTTCAGTGGCATCAAGGACTTGTTTGTGTACCACCACAAGCAGGCCAACTCCTTCGTGTTTTCGAAGTGGCTCTACCACCCGCAGCGAGACGGGGTGGGGATCGTGATGGAGTTGGAGGCGTTTCCGACGCCGCCCAACTGGCATCCCCCCACTCAGGACTGGGTGCGGGAGCGGCTCCGGCCTGCCGATGAGATTGCAGAGTCCATGAAGCGAGGCATTCGGGATCGAGCCCGGGCCAAGCGGGCCATGGAGCGGGCCGACATCGAGGAGAAGCACCGGGTCGCGGACTGGGTGAAGAGGACCACCGGCGACGAGGCGGCGGCTCTTTCTATCCGTTCCAAGAAATGGACTAACAATCAGTCTGCGGAAGCGGTAGAATTCAAGAAAGATCTGATGAACTCGGCCAAGGGCCGCATCATCACAGGGGGGCTTTAGCCTTGATGGGTTCTAGACTAAAACTTCTAGCAAAATTTCTTCAGGGCAAATCCCCCGAGGAAAAGGCCAGATTCTTTCGGCTCTTGCACAACAAGCCGTCTCAATACAAGACCGATCCGAACATGCGTAGACGGATCACTACGGGAGGCGAATATGAGCCTCTTAGCCCTAAAGACATGATGCGTTTGGCGGATCAACAAGCCCAAGACGTAGAAGATTTCCTTCGCTACAATAAATTGGCGGAGATCGTCGGAGGAAATTCACCAGACTCGACTATCGCATATCTTCTTGAGATGATGTCTGGAGCAAAGAATCCCCAAAGAACTTCTCGTCTAGCAAAGAAATTTCCCCGCACTAAGGGAAATGAATCTTTTGAGGTCCCTTTCTAATGAACCCTCTTACGCTTCTCCAACTCCTTGGCCCTCTTCTCAAACAACTTCCTCGTCAGGCAAGGGAAGAGTTGCTTTCTGCCCTTAAGAGCGGGGCTCGCCATGACGGCAATGCTTTCAGGATAATTCAAAGAGGTTCAGCCGCCGGAATTCATCCCATCCGAAACCCAGACTACATGTTTGAAAAAGGCATGAAGGCAAACTCTCGGCAAACGGAAATCCTTGACTTTCTGACAGAAGATCTGGGTGGCGAGTTTGATCCAGAAAAGGTCGATGACGCCCGTGACATGCTTATGAACATCATGGCTAGACGTCCTATCTACCGGAGGCGTTGATGAACCCTCTTGCCAGCACAGCCGCTATCTCTAAAATCATAGCCGTCTTAAAGGCGAGTATGGGTCCTAGATTCAATCTTACGGATCTTGAGGGAAGGGCTGCTGCCGAGTCTCTTATGGGTTTTCGACGGCCTAGGTATCTTGCAAGCGGTGTAAAAAACCCCCCTCACAGTCCTTTGGGGGATAGAGAAGATTTGACTCTAGCCTTCTTAGAACGTCTTTCAAAGAGACCTAGCAGGTCTGATCTTTTGATTCAAGAACTCTCAATCCCAAACAAGAGAGAACTTAGGAATCTTGCTTCAAAGATTCAAGGGGAATTGTTTGATTCCCCTTCCGGGTACTATTACGAGCGGATGGGGAACAGAGCAATTCAGAATCTTTTGAGAGATGCAAAGAGAGGTAAGGAAGTTCAAGATAGAGGAGTTCCCGCTTTGATTGATCTTCTCACCAACCCAAACGTCAGGTGATCCAATGCACAGCACGGGCTCATTCCTGTACACGGTCATTGAACGGATCCGGGGCTACCTCGACGATCCGGACTTTGACGCGAAGTACGACAACGATTTCCTCATTCGTCACATCATCAGCCCGACGATGGTGGATGTCCTGTCCCGCGTCAACATGAACATGGATAACCCTGTTCTGATGCGGATGGATTTCCGGCCCAACGCCACCGACGAGTACTACCAGTTGCCGCCCGCTGTTGGCGAGATCTGGCGGATCGCGTGTCGAGACGACAACGGTGCGGTGATTGACGAGATTAAACCCCGCACGGAGTGGCATCCTGCCGGTGTGGGCTGGAGTCTGGAGGGCAACACTCTCCGCTTCGATCCCAAGTTCGACGCTGCCCGAGACTGGACGATCTACTACGTCCCGACCGGAGACATCATGGTGCATTACTCCGTGGACGGAGGCACCATGCGGGGCGATCGCCAGACGTTCGTGCTGGACTCGGCACCGGACCTTGGGGAACTGGATCGACGGGAGAACGCCTATGCCGGTCAGATCCTCCGGGTCATTCCCGCCACTGGCATGGTGGAGGAGCGTGTCATCGCGAGCCATGACGTTGACCTTGCGGAAGTCACGGTTCGCGTGCCCTTCAAGACCAACCTCGAAAGCAGCATCCGATACGAGATCGCTCCCATCGGAGCCCAATCGCTTTACGAGGCGATCGCGGCAGGAGCCGCTATGAAGTTGGGGTCGTACCGGAAGATCACTGGCAACCACTACCAGATGATCCTTCAGCAGTACCGCTCCGCCATCAAGACCGCCACCGACAACGTCGCCAACCTCCAGATGCGGACTGGCAAGTCGTGGCAGAGGAAGACGGTGGACAACCCGAACTACGACGACATCTTCTTCGCTGGATCTTGGAGGACGCCATGACGGCTCGTTACGACTGGACCATCAATCAGGGCGAAACTTCGAGCCTGACCTACACCCGCACCGATAGTGGGGGGAGTGCCGTCAACTTTCCGGCAGGCACCACTTTCCGAATGCAGGCCAAGGACAAGTACGGAGGCACCGCAGTCGTCACTCTTGACAACACCGCCTTCAACCACTCCAGCGGTACCAACACGTTTGATGTGACCATTTCAGCGACGGAGACTGCTGCGATCACGGCTCCTGCCAAGTACGTTTACGACATCGAGGCAGTGGACGGAAGCAGCGTGACTCGGGTTCTTGAAGGGGCTCTCGTTGTGCGGCCTGAGGTGACTACCTGATGGCAGACATCGTTACCATCTCGACGACGGAATACACCGTCACGATTCAGCAGGGCGATACCCAGACGGTTGTCGTGACGCCTGCACCTGAGCAGGTGGTAACGATCAGCACCGAGCAGGGCCTTGCTCCCTACACGGACGCGGATGCTCGACAGGCCATCTCGGTATCTGGTGCAGGACTCTCCTACAACAACACCACTGGCATCGTCACCTACACCCAGCAACTGGTACCCATCGACAAGGGCGGCACTGGGTCCACGACCGCAGGTGCTGCCCGTACTGCCCTTGGTGCAGACAACGCATCTAACCTGACTACGGGTGATCTTGCTGCGGCTCGCGTCTCGACAATCCCGATCAATTCGTTCTCCGATGTCTCGATTACAAAGACGGCGGACAACATCGTTTACACGGACGGGTCAAACGTCCGGGCTCGGGCAGCCAGCAACTGGAACCTGACGGACTTCACCAACGATCTGACGAGTGGCGATCTCCCGGCCCATACCCACGCTGCCACCGACGTTACGAGTGGCACATTCGCCGACGCCCGCATCTCCGAGTCGAGCGTCACTCAGCATGAGGCTGCTCTCGCGATCGCTGCGAGCCAACTGACGAGCGGCAGCCTTAGCATCGACCTGATTCCCAGTGCCGACCTGACCTACAGCATCGGTACTGAGGCTGCACGTTGGGCAGATATCCACGGCGATCTTGACGGTGCGGTGACATTCCGGGCCAAGAATGCCAGCGGCGGAACGCTGACAGTTGGTGACATCGTCTACATCAACGGCGTGTCAGGTTCGGTTCCGACCGTCGATCTTGCGGACTGTTCTGACCCCGCGAAGATGCCCGCGTTCGGCATGGTTCGAGACGCAAGCGTCAACCCCAATGCCGAGACGCATATCGCCACGCTAGGCAGCGTCGAGTCGGTAGACGTTCCCTCAGGCACCTACACGCTGGGCTCCAACGTCTACGTCGGCACGGCTGGCACCTTTACCGACTCACCCCCCACCGGCGAAGGCAACCTCATCCAGAACATCGGGTGGGTTGCTCGCGTCAACAGTGGAGGCGGCCCGAGCGGCATCATCAAGGTCGGTGGTGCTGGTCGTACGAACGCAGTCCCGAACCTCAACCAAGACAAGATCTTCCTTGGCAACGCCAGCAATCAAGCGGTGCCCACCGCATTGAGCAGCGTCGGACTGAGCAAGTTCAACAACGATGCAAACCTGATCGACAGCCCTCTCGTCGATCTTGCGACGTTGACGGATGTTCCCGCCGGTAGCGTCGATGCGGTCGTGACTCTCACGCAGGCCGAGTACGACGACATCTCTGCTCCTGATCCGAATACGATCTACGTCGTCTCTGGCGGCACCACGGTAGGTGCGGCAATCGAGGACTCGTACCTCATGCTGATCGAGGCCCCGACCGACAAGACCTACATCATTGACGGTCGAGTTGCGAAGGGTCGAACGGTGACAAACTTCTACGCGAAGACTTCGAGCGGCACTTGCACCGCTACGCTGAAGAACGTCACCGACACCACCACGATCGGAACCATCAGCGTGACCTCGACTGGCGGATCTGCCGCCAGCCTGACGAACACATCCGTTACCGAGAACGAGCGTCTCAGCATCGAGGTCAGCAGCAGTAGCAGCCCGGCGGATCTGGAACTCGTCGTGGAGTACACGCAGTGACGCCGCCGACCGTGCAGTTCATCCCGGCAAGCGGAGGTCCATGGGCTGATTATGCTGATGGGATTTTTCGAGTCGATAGTTGGCATCCGGCGGACCCTAACGCTTCGACTCAAACTGTAATAACGGCATCGAGCGCGTACGACACCCCAAGCCAAGGGTTTTACAGTAGTCCGCCGCGTGGAAAGAACTACAGCACCGGCGGATATCCGACTTGGATTGTTATTTGGGACTTGACCTCGACCGCATGGACTGGAGCCGCGCAGTTCGATACAGACTTCGGAACGACAAGCCCAAATCTTGTAATCCGTTGGGGCAATCCGTCACTCACGATGGTGACGGGGCGTGACTACATCGTGATTTATCAAACGCAAGACCCATCCTTTTCTGCCTCTTGGCCTGACTACGACGGACCTACATCATGAACACCATCAAGCACTTCCACAACATCGCAGGCGGCTTCGACCGCATCACCAGCGGCATGAGCGGACTCGAGGCCGAGTTCAAGTACGTCGCACCCGTGACGGATCTCGACAAGGCCCAGATTGACGTGATGATCGCGTCGGCCCAGAACCTGATCGCTGCGGCTGCGTTGCTGAAGGACGTTGTCTTCGAGGGACAGCCCGATCCGGGAGCCTGATAGATGCCTATCTACAAGGGATCAACTCCGATCAACCTCGCGTCAACGACGCACACCCATACCCTTTCCGACATCACGGATGCGGGTACGGCTGCTGCGTCGGACACGGGCGACTTCGCGGCTGCATCTCACACGCACACGGTCGCAGACATCACGGATCTGAGTGACCCAGTCACCAGCCCGGCAATGACCGGGGTCTCGGCTGGCAGCATCACCGGCGTGATCAAGTGTACGCAGGCTCAGTATGACGCCATAACGCCTGACGCAACCATCCTGTATGTGATCGTGTGATGAAGATCGGAAGCAGCGACATCTCGGCGATCTACGCTGGCACCGACGAGGTGCAGAAGATCATGCTCGGCACGGACGAGGTGTACTCTTCGGCTCCTCCCGACTGGGACACCTACAAGGACGGCATCTATCGTCAGTACTGGACCAATGTGTATGCAAAGCCTTACAACAACGTGTATTACTTTGAAGTTGAGATTGAAGCCCCCGTTTCATTCTCGTCAATGAATATAGGTAACACATTCATCCATGCTAATAACAGCACAGGCACAAGATTTAGGATGTACAACCCAAATGGCAACTTACCCTTTTACATCCTAATTTGGAATACGGTCAACAGAACGTGGCATAAGTGTCAAAGAGTCGCTGGTTATAACAATAACACCGAAATTTACTATTCGGTGACTCCAGCAATGCCGGATCCAGCGACTGAACCTTGGGAAATTCACTATCTAATCTGGTGTACCCAAGATCCCGGCGACATAACTACCTTTACCGACTACGACACTCAGATTCCTTGGGAGACGGATGCTAATGGTATCTGGAGAATCAACAGCATTACTTATGGTAGTAGCGATACCGTCGAACTTATAGCAAGTACAAATGGTTCGGGTAAAGGTGGTGTCGATTGGGAATGGAGTTATATGGGCAGTACCGAAAATTGCACTGGCAATTTCTATAATTATCGCTACTACTCGAAGGGATCTGGGAACCCAACAGGATCTCCGAACACAGCGACTCTTGTTACTTATAGTTTACGGGATCGGCAGTTTACATCTGCTAGTGCTGGTTTTTGTGCTACGGCGCGTTTCTATGACGCCCGGCTTTCTCGAAGTGATTACACAGCATGGCCGCAAGTATTCATCTTGTACGATAGGTTGTTTGAGCCGGAAGAGTTGTATCGTTTAAGTACTTACGACGGACCTGTGGCGAACTGGGACACCTACGCCAACGGTGTGTACTTGCTTCCCCAATTAGACGGAAGCGATGTAGGTATGACAGCAGTTCCCGCGTATCCAACAACTACTTATGATCCAGCAATGGATGATACGCTTAATACTTGGGAACCACTCGCTAATCCTAATTATCCGGGAATCCGCACAAACTACAATACACCAGCACAAAATGCTGACTCGCCTCCATATATCGCTGTATATATCCATGAGTACCATGATGCTCAAGATGGATATCAGCATAACGCAAAGGGTTGGTATGTATTTGAGCGACCTGAAATTCCTAATGTTAACACAGGCTTGCTTTACACACCATATGCTTGGCCCGGAGATACTTCGTCTGGATCTGCGACTTCTGGAAATGATGAAGGATATATAGCACGCGGTGGCGACGACTCCTCTGGCTACATCGTCGTCTTCCTCGACGAGTACAACGACCCGGTTGGAGCAGGTGGCACCGACCACTGGACGAAGCCTCCGATGGTTCACTTTGGCACGGTAGATGCAGTAAATACTGCTTCCAACCAAATCGGTGTCAACTGGGGGACGTATCTCAGTTTGGGGTCATATATATACAGTGGAATGGAGAACGGCTTTGACGTTGGTGCATATCCATATACGCCAATTCGAGGCACATTCTATGGTGCTACGACAGGACTTTTCTACAACGGACTTCTGTCGAATATCGGAATGATTGATTTCGAGTTGTACACCAATGGGACAAAGACGCACACCGGAATCTTGGACACTTCTGGATATACCAGTCCAGCAGTGCAAACGTCTGCAATCACAGATGTAGCCTATTCTGACTTCGACGTTTACTGTAACAACGTATCTATTGGCGATGAAATCATCGCTGTCTATTACTACAACGACTAAGGAATCCCATGAACTCTCTCTTCGTTTTCGCTGACATCCTCAAGTCGCTCTCCCGCATTGAGAGCCAGATCGCCAACCTCGACAACAACTACTCCAGCGTCGAGGCCCGGACCGCAATCGACGACGCCCTGATCGACCAGTTCGTGGCGAAGGCTGCCGTTCTCGCGGCTGCTGCCGAGCAACTGAAGACCGTCACCTACACCCCGCCCGCGTGATAAAGCGTCGGTCAGCAGACCTGCCGCACAGCGGTTTGTCACAAGGGCGATTCAAAGTTGGATTTTGAATTACCCTAGTTTCTCGCGTGAGAAAATGGAGCGATCCCGGAAGTGACGTATCTGAACGACACAAGCCAGATGGACGGGGTGGAGGTTCCGATCTCGCATCGGGACTCTCCCCCCCACATTCTTGCGGGGATGGGGATTCGCCCCAACTCGCCGGGGACGCTCACCAACTTCCAGTTCCGGGTGGGCACTTCCAACGCCAATTCGCTGGCGTCTGGCTTCGGGAACAACTTCCCCCTGTTCCCGCCGATGTCGATCTTCAACCCCCTCGCCACCACCTTCAACATCGACCTGCCGTCCGGCGGCGGGGGTGCTGGCACCAATTACTCCGAGGTTGCGGTTTCGGGAACCGTCCTGTCCGTCTCCTCCGCTCCCGGGGGTGCTTCAACCGGAGGGACCCTCTACACCTTGGGGGCAGGCAGCGGCTTCTGTTCCGCCGTCAACGCCTGCGTCACTAGTGGGGGGACAATCCTTGACGGCTTCAAGGTCATCACGACGGATGACGGTAATGCCGTTGCCGGGATCCCCGCAGACACCCTGACGTTGCAGGGAGACTGGGGTCCTTCGGATCCTCCCGGATCCACCTACATCAAGACCAAGGCGAATCCTGCTGGGGGCAAGCAGGTTGACATCACGTTCGAGAAGTACCTGTATGAGACGGTAAGCGACTCCGACTCGACGGTGTATCCCCTTGCCAAGGGTGCAGACATCAAGTTCACCGGAGGCTCCAACGTCACGGCGGAAGTGACGCAATCCGGTACGGGAGCCGAGGTCACGATCTCCGTTCCTTCCGTCCCCTACCAGATGAGCCTGCTTCGGATTACTTCTGCCGTGACGGAGACGGGCAGTATTACCAGCAGTGATTCCTCCGGAAACCTTGCGTTCAAGAAGTACGAGGTTGATCGCGTACTCTTTGGGATCGACGGGGCATCAAAGTCTTTCAGCGTTCCGGAGACGGGCGTTCTCTACGACTTCACCGTCAACCAGCCCAACGAGCCTTCCACCGTCGGAGTTCCTGCAAGCCTGACACTCCAAAACATGGCGGTCAACACTGTCGTCTTTGGGATGAGGCTGGGGTTCACGGATACGCCGTGGGCCGATTCGTCGGGCCAGCCGGTTTGGGTGTATAGTGGCTTCGGGCTCTATACTGCGGAGTGTTCTTCGGGATGACCAGCAGCGGAATCATTTCAGCAGCAACCTGCTGTTGCAGCGATCCGGGCTGCCCTACCGACTACTACACGCTCTGGCCCGTATGTGGGGGGATAGACCACGACCATCCCTGCCGCAGGATGTTGATTTCTGACGCCTTCAACGAAGGTTTTTCAAATGGCGACTACATCCGTCCGACATCTGAGTTCAATCAAGCCTTACGACAGGTCTACAAGTTGGGGTGTTCTGATAACCCCCCACCAGAATGCGTTGGGTACGGGCCTGATGTGCAATGTCAGGACCCCCAAGACCCCACGCTCGTAGACACAAGTGCCGAGGACTACGTCAAGTGTGGGTCCAACAACTGCGGGGATTGCTCCAACTACCCCGCGTTTCCGTCGTTGCCTTCCTGCAACGACAAGTTCTCGTACTGTGCGGGAGCCTACAGTTACGACGATTCCTCCCCCAACAACCAAGATCCGTTTCCGGGGTACTGCCTTCGTCTACGTGTTGACGATGTTCGGCTGGTGATTTCAGAGGATTACTATCCGCACACGACTGCCCAGATCACCAACGTCTCCGTCATCTACCACACGGGGTACGACTCTTCTTTCGGCGGCGTCTTCTTTGCAGGCTCGGTGCTTCGAGCCCATCTCTTGATCGAGTATTCCGTGACTCAAGAGCGGCCCGAGTGCTGCGATCTTCCTTTCCCTGACAATTGCAACAGTCCCTGCTGCTTTTTTGTTCCGGTGGGGGGAGAGACTTGCACGGGGGGCCTGCACTCCCTTCAAGTGGCATCCCGTTTCGGCAGTGGAGACCATCGGGTGACGGCCCCCTACATCCTTGGAGACAATCCTTGGTTGGAGTATGGGCCTACGACGAGGGCTCCGCAGTGCCCGGACGGCGGCTCTGGGCCCAACATTACGACGACAGGGAGTCAGACCTTGACCCAAGGCTTGACGGATTATCCCACAGCCTGTCTCCCATGCAGCACCTTCAACTTCAGCGGGTCTCTTACGGTGCCTCTACGGCTGGACGGGGCCTGCGAAACCAACAGCCAGACCACCAATGACTCTCGCTTCGAGATCGACTTCACGGTTCTTTCGGTAGCCCCATGAAGCCCACAGAGTTCTTTCCTCAATCTCTCGTCAAAGCCACTTCCTATCTCAAGGCAGAAGCCTCGCAAATTCTGCTCGGGAAAGTGGATGATACAAAGTACAATGCCCGCATCGCGGAATGCCGGAAGTGCGAGCATCTCAAGGAAACCGAGGAGGACGAGATCGGGTTCTGCGGGCGGTGCGGTTGTGGCACTAACCCCCGTGCCCGTCTTACCGTGAAGGCCCGTATGCCCAAGGCCACTTGCCCCCTCTCAAAGTGGGGGGAACAGAAGGAAACGTCCGATGGCTGAGATCAATCGCAGGTGGATCTATCCCACCATCACCGCCTCTGAGAACAAGGGCATCGAGCGGATCGCCCTCAGCGGCGAGGGTCTTGCCCATGAGGTCGTCGGCATCGACGGTTCCCGGAAGTTCGGGTGCCGCCCTTCTTCTGGATTCCAGTACGCCCACACGCTCCAGACGCTGACGACGTTTGCGGACGTTGCTGATCGCCCGTACTCGACGCAGCCTCCCCCCACTCCGGCCAAGACTTCGACGGTGACGGACTGCTTCCCCGTCCACTTCCAAATCCGTGAAAATGAGTTTGGGTACGGCTTTGTGTATCGGGTCAAGAGCGGGGCTAATGCTGCAATCTACATGGACTTCCAACCGTCCTTGGCGGTTGACGGGTCTCTTGGGTGGAGGACTGTTCTCCTCAGCGACCACGCCACGGACCATGTAAGCCCCACCACCAACATGGATGTCGTGTCGATGGGCCGGTACGTCATGGTGTTTGTGAGGGGCCGGGCACCCCGCGTCTTCTACATTGAGCCCGATGCCACCTACACCACCTACAGCCACAAGGTGGTCAACGGTGGCCCCGGCCAAGCCCCCGGCGAGGACACCTTCTCTACGGGCACCCAGTTCGCAAACCCGGCTCTGGATTACCCTCGGTTCCGGGTGGCTACAACCACGGGAATCGCGGATGCCCATCAGTTCGAGAGCGGCGATTACTCCTTTGCTTTCTACCTCCACAACAGCCTGACGGGACGACGCACGGCCCTCAGCGAGGTGGTGGGTCTGGAAGAAGGAGACATCACTGCCAACGACAATATCGCCGTGTACTTCGAGGCTGACTCCACGCTGTACGACCAAATCTACATGTTCCGGTCGGTGCGGCTCCAATCAGTGGGGGGAGTCTATGCGGGCGGGATCCTGCATCTCGACGGGATCTATGACCTTGCAGACCTGACGAAGGTGGACGACGATGCTGCTCCGTACACGGCAGACTTCAATGTCTACAAGGCCCCCTATATCCTTTCGGATATTTCGTTGGCAATGCAGGACATCTACCTCGACCGCACTATCTACGACGAGGAGATGCCGTACGCGGGATCTGCGGTGCCTTTCGAGGGCAGCCTGATTGTGTCGGATCCTGACGGTCCTTCCGATACCGTCGTGTCTGCTGGCCCTCTCCAGACCGCGATCAGTATTGGGGAACGGGGCCGCAACATTGGTGAAGTCCGGTGGTCGTCGCTCACGGAGCGGAGTCCGGAACTCTTCCCCATCAACAACAAGTATGTCCCGGATGTCTACCAGAACCGGATCTCGAAGTTGGTGAGGACTGGTGAGTTTGCTGTGGGATTCAGCAGCGACCGTCTCTACCACATGCGAAGAAACGGAGTCTATCTCCGGATTGACGATCTCCATGCAGGCTACGGCCTTGCTGCCCGGGACGGCGTGGCGTCGATGGGTCCCGTCATCTACTTCCTGACGACGAAGGGTCTCAAGTCTGTCGCCAACAACGG
>Ga0208019_1001286_pt1 | contig 13362 bp, 11 predicted proteins | sample CB_VirMetaG_5_FD_184540 | JGI IMG/M metagenome (GOLD analysis project Ga0208019, IMG submission 184540) | Freshwater to marine saline gradient viral communities from Chesapeake Bay - CB_1508_1D Viral MetaG (SPAdes) (version 4) | ecosystem: Environmental > Aquatic > Marine > Coastal | place: USA...
TTCTTAGCCAACCATTAGGGTCCATCATTCGTTCTTCTATTGGTGTTAGTGCCGCACCTGCCCCGGTTTTCTTTCTTAGCGCGTTAAAAGCAAGGCCACCAAGCCCTTCAAGCTCTGATATTATCTTGCTAGCTCCAACAACATCTTTTGCCTTTTCTGCTATTGATACCTTTTCCCTTAGCTTGATCATCTTTTCCATTAACGAATCTAGCTCTGCTTGTGCCGACGCATAAGTCTTTACTTTCTTGATATCGTCCTTTGTTGGCTTATACCCCTCTTTTATTTTATACCCCTCTAAAACCTTGGTTTCGTCTGGTTGACCGCCGCCAAGCATCATGACTTTGTTGGCTGCCGCTTGATTGCCTTGTTGCACGCTTGTGATGTCACCCTGCAACGCTCGTTTTGTCAATATAGCTTTATTGACGTTGTTAGCCGTTTGCTGTATTAATTGTTGTTCTTTTTGAGCTAGCGCGTCTTGTATCCCTGCCATAGTTTGGCTTAGTCTAGCTTGGGCTTCTTGCGTCTTAGCCTGTGCCATCTCTTGCTGCAATTTGTTTTGTGCGAAATCAGCGGCTTGCTTGAAGGCAAAGTATTTTGCTTTGTCTCTATCTCCATAGACTTTTTCACCGACTGTAATGGCGTTCTGTATATCTGCAATTTTGCCTCGCTGTTGATCTGCTTTGGCTTCTTGCTCTGCAATATCTCTATCAATCGCTCCTAATATCATATTAAGTGCGTCGCTTTTCTGACCGCCAAGAGCCTCGCCTATGCCACCAAGCGCGATTGCTAGTGATGCGGCCAACTTGTAACCTACCTTGTTTGTTTTCCTGGCTCCCTCTTTGGTTCTGGCTCGTTCAAGTTTTCGGTTAGCCCTAGCTTGATCAAATTTACTTGCATTAGGATCGCTTAGTGTATCTTGAGCTTGTTTAATTTCGTTGGGATCTCCATATGGGAACTCATCAAACATAGTTTGCGCTAGTTCTTGTTTGGCTCTTAAATCTTGCTGCGCCATTTCATGAGCTTTTTTCTCGATCTCTTGCTCTTCAAGGAATTTATTTTGTTGCTCTGCTATTCGCTTGTTATATTCCTGTTGTGCGTTAACTGCCTCAATATCTGCTTGGTATTGTTTTTGTGCTGCATCCTCTTGCAACTGTCCAGCTTGCTTGAATTGTTCTTGCACGCCCTCAAGCTCCTGCCCTTGCTGCTGCTGTACTTGCTGAAATTCATCAAGCAATTGCTCTTGTGGCTTAGTGCTGACCATCTGAGGATTATAGATTGGCATTGTTGCCGGTTGTGCCATTTGTGGCTGTTGGAATTTTGCAATGTTGGCTTGTGCTGTTTGCGCTGCTTGCACTGCCGCTTGTTCTGCCTCTGTAGGTGTTTTTTGCTTATTTTCTTTCGCCTCTTGGCTATCGTTCCACATTTGTGAAGCCATTTCACCGGCTGGCCCCAGCGGATTTTTCTGCATATCCGCGACAGTTTCAGCGCCTGCCATGACTATCGGTGCAAACTTTTCAGTGACATATTTTGTAGCTTTATCGACGAAGCTCATCTCGTTGTTATCGCTGGGCGTTGCTGCTTCTTGCTTTTGTGCCTCTATAGACTTTATTTTTCGCGCTGCTTTTGCTGGTGTCTCGGCATAAAAGGATTGGCCTTCATAATTGTAAACTTTTTGACCCTCTTTGAATCCTAAACCTTTTAGGTAGTCTTGATCCTCATTGGACGCTTGCTTGCTGCTCTGCTTTTGCGAACCAATGGATTTTATTTTTCGAGCTGCCTTTGCTGGCGTCTCTGCGTAAAATGACTGCCCTTTGTAGCTGTAAACTTTTTGGCCTTCTTCAAACCCTAAGCTTTTTAGATAGTCTTGCGGACTGTCAATGTTCTCATTATCTGCCATTGTAATTCCTATAATATAGCTATAACGTCTGTTTCCCCTACTTGTGGCGCGGTGCAATCAGCTTGGATTGTATCAAACTTGATGGCACTTATGCCAGCGAATAAAGCAAATTGGCCTGTTTTTACTAGATCATAAATAGTTGTCAAGTCTTCATCTAGATCAAAATCAACGTCATAAGAGCCAGTATTGTTTATGAGCAACATACCAGCATGATCCGCCGAGCCGAGCAAGTTCCTTGTCACTCCTGCCTCGGTCGGTATTATTTGCCGCTGCCAGAATATTTGGTTCAACATCGCTGACTCACCGTGTACTATATGTGTGCTGTGTTCTATTGTTCTTCCGGAGTCAGAATATACTGATAATGTTATTGTAAATTTAGCTTTTAACATTACGCCACCTTATTAACTACTATTGCTCTGATTGTTGACTCTTCACCGCTGTTTTTTGATTGAACAATAATATATGATTCACAAAACACATAGGGTAAAATACAAACTTCTCCGGATCTCATGTAAAACGAATGTCCGCCAGAACCAGATCCACCGCTTGCCGTTACTGTTGTGACTTTTATGTCATTGTCACCTTTGTTTTTCAATATAACTAACTGATAGTCATGGCCCGTAAAATCATATTCTATATTGGATGCCGTATCTGTAACCGCGTGTTCTGTGTCGCTTACAACGTCTTTTGTGCTTTCATCGTTGTAGCTTAATGATTTTGTAAGCAATGTTTTCTTTTGCCCTGTCCTAGACTCGCCGTCAATATCAACATATTGTTCAACACTAACATCTAGCTGCACAGTATAATATAGTGTCATCTTGTCAACTCCCTAACCATGCAGCAAGCACATTTCCACCAGTCGAAAACAGATCCCCTATAATGCCCTTGTTAGCTGTTGCGCTGGCAAGTTTAGCCTTTTCAAGCTCTTGTTGTGCTTGCATTTGTGCTTGTTCCTGTGAGAATCCAAGCGACATATAATATTTAGTCATCTCGTCGTTTAATTGCTTCTGTTGCATTATTTGCTGTTGTTGCATTTGTGCGTTTAGTTGATCAATGCCTACGTCTTGGCCCCTCACTTGCCCATATGCTTGTGCTATCTGTTGCTCGGCTGCCATTTGTTGTTGTCTACGTTGCATTTGCTCTTGTAGCGCCAAGTTCGCAGCTTGTTCTGCTTGCGCTCCAATCGCTTGACTTGCGCCTTGTTGCGCCATCCTGGCCGCCAGAGCTGGATTCATGCCTCCGGCTTGCGCCTGCGCGTTTGCGGCTGCCGCCGCTTGTTGTGTCCCTTGCTGCAATGTTTGCTGAGCGAGGCTCCCTTGGTCTTGCGTGGCTAGCGATCTGAGATTGCCAAGGGCGGCAAGCTGTTGTAATTTCATATCATAGCTTGAACCTATTTGTGGGATATAGCCTGTCCCTCTTTGGCCTGCCTGTGCCGCTGCCTGTGCTGATGATGCGCCCTTTTCAAATCCTTGATACTCATAATTTTGCTGATTAGGTGTATATTTATCACCGCCTAAAAAGAACTCTTTAGCTTTTCGCTTTCTGTCTCTGCTAGCCTGGCTTTCTGCCTCTGCTGCTGATTGTGCTTGCTGCATTTTTTGCGCATAAGCCTCTTCTTTTTGTTGCTCTTGGTTTTTTGTGTGCATCGTTGCCATGGTATATCCTATAGGGTGTTACTTGAAGATAATTTTTTGTTGGTCTTCTTTAATCCAACCTCGCAACTAATACCGACAAGCGAAAAGCTGTCTTTTGTGCTGGCCTGGTCGCTATCATATATCCGAAGCCTGAAAGCCTCACATTTCTGTAATGATGGCTTAAATCTCACTTGCTCAACTCCTGGATCACTCGTAAAAGACTTGGTTATTGTCTCGCTTGCCGTACTACTATAATCATAGTATACTTCAATATTGATAGTATGTGAAGTGATATAGCGAGCTAGCACATGAATCCACCAAAGCCTCTGGAATCCTTGTAAACCTGTAAGCTTGATCCATGGGGTTGTAATGTCTAGGCTATAATCTGTTGTGCTAATGGCCTTAATTGTTGATTCTTTGTAATAATTCTTGTTGTCTGTTTGTGTTATATATAGCAGATTATTCAAGGACGTTATGTTATCGGCGTCTAAGCCTTCTCTGATAGTCCACGCATTATAGTGATAATCATACAACAGAGCGTCGCCGGAAGATAGAGAGAATAATATTTGCTCTTTTTCTGGATGTAAGATTGTATCAACAACATTATAACTGTCATAGTCCTTAACAGCCGCGCCAATGTTCGCAATTTGTCTTGATCTATCTAGCAAGTACAGACCTTTTTTGCTTTTGAAAGTCAGCCCTAGCGGAGTCAATGCGACGCTTTCAGCGTCCGTGCATCCTACATCAGAAGCTATCCTATTGATATAGAATTGGCCTTGCCCTAACACGTTTGGTCCTTCCCCAGAAATGGCGAAAATAGCAGTCTCCTTGAACACAATCAAGTTATCATCCATGTTTGCAATGGATGTAATATTGCCGCCGTCCCTTATTGTTTCAACCTGGAAAGCTGAAAACTCAACTCCTAAACCTTGTTTAAGCTTTTTGCTGTACCATATTGTTTTCAGATCATCATCTGGAACAAGCCAGAATCTATTGTTGCTCACTGTAATGATGTGTGTTGCCGGTGGGCCATCATTCTCTAATACGCCGCCGCTTGTGTACAATATCTCTTTTGATATTATATCCTCATCGCCAATGGTTCCGATATTAGTTAATATATCATAATTTTGGTCATCGGCCCTAATTGATTGTTCCTTATAAAATACATTGCCATTTGCAGTTGTGCGGTATAGCTCGATGGTTGTTCTAGCCAGTTTAGTAAAATAACTTTCGTTTGGCTGCTGAAGTTTAACTTTGATCCCCCATCTATCATCTAGTACAGCGGCTACCCCTGTAAACGAAAACCCGCCGAAATATGTTGCAATATCCAACGGCCCTAGGTAGCCTCTTGTGTTGAGCGTTCCCGTGGGGGGAAAAGTTATTGATGAGGTAGCGCCCGCCGTGTTACTTCTTATCCCGAGCGCTTTTCTGTCTTCTTCGTCCATTGTGTATGTGAATAGTGCCCCATTGCTCATCGCTGAATTAACCAGCGTTGCTAGGTCTTCTTGCGTGTAATGGCCTTCTGGGATTGTTACCGTTTGCGTTCCGCCTACATCAAATTGGACAAAAAACCGGCTAGCAAGATTTGTTTGATGCTCAACTTGACTATCGCCTAAATAATATGGGGATATAAGGCCGTCACAAGGGCGCTGGTTCAAGCTTGAAGCCTCATACAGAACCCACAACTGATAAGCCTCTACACCCACAAACGCGCTTGTTAGTCTTATCTTTACACCGTGCCATTGACTGTTGCTGTCATACAGCGCGGCAATGTTGCCAACGTGCGGGCTTGCTGCTATTTGTGCGTTGACGTACGCTGCTAGCGTTGTGCTGTTATACACAGTTGTTCCCGCTGGGAATGTAAGCGTCCAACTGGTATAAGAGCCAGGGCTGCCCCACCTAAACACAACTTGATCGCTAGCATTGACGGTGAACCTATAACCGCCCGTGATTGATGTATTAGGCACCTTGTGATCTGGGTACCAATTCAGAAATGGTGTTTGACCAGGGCAATATATTTTCTGTGTGATCCTGCTTTTTGCTGTTGCCTTTGTTGCTTGAGCGCCGCTTTCTGGTGTTTCAAATGCCAATGGCACAGACGGAGCCGACCGCCACAATCGGCCTTGATTATCGGTGTATGTGTATATGGCACATGTTTGATATACTGAATTGTTAGCAAGAAACCCTGTGTCTTTGATCTGATTATCTTCGTCGCTTATATCATAGCTTGGGCGCGGCGGGTTTAGATTAAAGCCAGCCTCATAAACATTACTACCATCATAGGCCTTTAATATGCTGCCGGTAATGTATGTATCAGACTCTATGTTTTTAATCCTGGCTTTATTTGCCATCATATCAATTGTTGCTAGAACTCCACCGGATTGCTCGTCTATAATGCTTGTGTTCGCGTTCAATTCATCAACTGTTGTGTTCGTTGTTATTCGCTCGGTTTTTTTCAGCGCAACATATGCAATATCATTTATGATGTTTGAGCCAGGAGCAACAACGCTTGCTTGACTAGCTAGGTTTTTTAATATTACGCCGTTTGTTTCGATCGTTTGGTCTTCATCTAGATCGGCGCCTATCGACTTGATAAAGATTGTTGGCTGTGTGTTGCTGTCATACTGCACTAATACGTAACTTTTACCCTCATGCAACCACGCTTGACTTGCTATCCTGTACCCTACGCGCTCAGCCTTCCATTTATAAGAGCTTTTCCCTTGTACCCACGTTAACCGTTGGAACAAGTTAGAACCAGAAACACCAGCGCCCGCCGTGCTGTATGCAATGGTGTACAATGTTGGAATATAACCTGATTCATCTGGATCATCGTATGTCATCCAAAACCTAGTTCTAGGATTGACTATCGTTGATGCCGTTCTTGTCTCGTTGCTGCCTACTATTTGACTTTGATAAGGGATATTTGTCCCGACCTCACCAACTACGCTGGCGAGAGTTGTTTTCGCTATCTTTTGAGTTGATAATAGCGGTAAATTGCCATGGGCTGAAAAATCACCGTCGCTATAAACTACTTGGCTTGTGCCATCTAGATAATTATACCAACTTGTAACGAATAGCCAGGGATCATTACTCGCGCCCTCAGCAACAAAACAATTCACAGGGCCATTAGCAAGTTGTGTTGCTGGCTGTATGGCTGCCGTTTCTGTTTCTGTCTGCGGATCTAGGTTGATAGCTGTTACTTGATTCGTTCCTGTTTCGCTATAGGCCACAAAAACAGCATTGCCATAGACATCACAACCAAACGGAATAGCTTGTAGTGGGTATGTGGTTGTTACTGCTGAAAATGAACCCACGCCGGAAGACCCTCCGGTCAAGAATGTTTCATCCCAAGTAGTTACTTGCAGTTGATAGTTACCAATGGCTAATATTATAAATCCCTCGTCGCCGCTGCCGGTGATATCTGCAACATACAACACTCTATGATACATGTACTCGAATGATCCTGAATCATTCCACGCCCAATCTTGACTAGTTTTTTCATAGATAACATTGCCAGTTGATAACTCTTGCACTGATATTGTCACTTTTGGATAGCTTAGATCAGGCTCTTTAGTTTTTTGAATATGACAGATGTAACCCCCACCAACAGCACAATCAACATGATCTAATCTACCGCTGCCGGTGGCCGGTGTAATTGTGTGTTTGATGTTGTCGGCACGTCCAACAGCTAACACTTTTGTTGTTTGCGTCGGTATTTTTGAGAATAGCTTATCCCCATCAGCAAGCACTTTTTCTGGATCAGATGATGGCGACCCTTCTTTTTGTGCGCCCAGCAACAACAAATTTTTGCCATCATTGCCAATAGCATAAAGGTTTTCTGTTTCTTTCAGATTATACATAGTAGTAGCAACGAACTCAAAACCATTTGTTTTGCTAATAATGCCTGTCTTGTTGAACTCTCCATTCTTTACTTGGGCCATAGAGCCAGGCTGCAATAGTTCCTCGGCTGTGTCATTGTTGACACCTGCCATGGGGATATCAATTTTTGATTTTTGCAACGCCATCAAAAAACCTCTAGGCTAACAGTAACCGCCGCGCTTGAGTTAAGAGTTATGAACCTTGAATTGCTTGTAGTCTTGTAAATATCGCTTGCCCCGTCAATGTCGACTATCGCCCAGCCGGTTAAAGCCCTGTTTAAGCCATGGGGGATAAGATTATCACCTATGACTAAGCTTACATCTTTTAATATACGTGAATAGTTTTGCGGCACAGACAAAGAGTTGAACACATCAACAAGCATGTCTTGAAAGCCATTAAGCTCTTGATTTTTAAATACTTTCTTTGGTAGTGTACGAGTCATAATAACACATCATAGAAGTTTGCGTCATAATTGTAAACGTCTGCGATCTGTCCTGGCTCGCTGTCCCTTGATTGCAAACTAGTCAAAATCCTGTTCAACACGTCGGCTTGCTCTGCCATGTGCATCGTTGGATCACTTTCTTCACGCCTCAGGCATTTGATGGCGGCATCCAATACTATGTATTGCTCCCAGCCATTATTGCTAATTACAAAGTCAATTACATCATCATCATTGACAACCTTATTCATTTTGGGAGTATACCAAAGCTCCAAAGAGCCACTAGGTACGCCATCGTCAGGAGATAGATATAAATAGTTGTTCATTATTTTATAGCGAAAATGTCTTAGCTCTGAGTAATAAGGCTGTTGATCATAATCGCGAAGGTTAAACCGCATTAGTCTGTATCGGTTAGTACCATCTATCACAAACACCCCACGCGACTTGTAAAAATTATCTGGTAACGAATACCGACTTGTACCTGCGGTAACGGTGATAGTTGTTTTGGTAGTGAAATAGTCCTCATAGGTGGTCACTATCTCATCATATAGCTTACTGATAGCTTCGTTGATATAGTCAGTCAGTCTTGCATCAACAATGAATCCTGAACTAGTCATGTCAGCGCTATCAAGCACCCTTGCTTTAATCTCAGATAGTGACACACCCATGATTTAACCTCTAATAACCCTTGCAGATATCTATGAAATCCTCAAGAGCTTGTGCAAGTTTACTTGAATCGCCAGACTTTACAGCGCTTGCAACCCTGCTAGCAGCGTCTTTTTTAGCTACGCTTGTGTCTTCTTCTGGTTCTTCTTCGCCATTCTTTTTAGGCTTGCCTAGCATAATGCCGATGGACAACCCTTTTTCTTTGCCTTTCATGCTAACCTCCTACAACGGAGCGCACAACATGAAGAGTAATAAGGGCGATCTCACCGCTTGTGGCGTCTGTTGCTGACCCTGCTTCAGTATGGTGTAGGTCAATAGTTGTTGCAGCGGTTCCGCCACCCATAGACAAGCTTTTTACTTGCCATGTGTCGTCGGTTGCACTTGTACCAACTACTGGCATAATGCTCATCCCTACAAGCCTTTGCACTTTTTGTGTTAGTGTGATCCTGTATAGCCCCGTCCCTGTTGGCTTTGAGACCGCGAAGCCTTCTCCATCGGAAGTCGCTACCGCTCCAGATGTGCCAAATGTGACAGTGCCAAACAATGTTATTACATTGTTCATGCTGCCCATAGGATATCTCTTACTTAATACGTCAGTCATAATAATAACTCCTTGTTTGTTGTCCTAAGTGCGCCCACTGCGATCATAAAGATCACAGTGAGTTAACACAAGGAGATACTAGTCAATAGAGCAGCGGATATTGAAACCAGGAGCGGCACAACATAAGTTGGCATAATAACCGGCTCTTAGTTCTAATTCGTCAGCATCTTGAACAGTTCGCAACATCTTATCGAAGTTGTTAAGCAATCTTGGAGCGCCATTTAAAGAGCGAAGCTTCCAAGTATTGAGATTCAACAACCATACAACGTTGTTTTGGCACATTTCGTCAGGATATACATTGACCTTGCCATAAGGCGTTGCAACTTCGATCCCCTCGAATGATACTTTGCCAACATAGCCATCACCGCGAGCGCCTTCGCGCACATAGCGAACTCGGTTTTCTAGCTCTAATGCTAGGATAGCAAACTTAGTTGGATGGATAAAGGCATGAGTGATGCCTTGCGCTCTGTTCCTGCGGCCATAATGCAATGCTTGGACAATAGCCTCATGAATTGCCTTGCCTGTCCCATTATAGCGAATACCACCAAGACGAACGGGGTCAACTGAACGGTCAACGCCATAAAAAGCAGTTGCACCTGGCGCACTAGAAGGTATCCAAGCACTAAGACCAGAAACAAGGGCGTCTTTATCACCGGCAACAAATAATTCATCGGTTGCGGCTAGGCTTGTGATCTGTGAAGTCCAATTGGCATCACTTGTCAATACACCGGTTTCTCTGTTGATAGCTGTGATTGTTGCTGTTCCAGTTCGGGCGGCTCCTGCTCCTGTTTGACGTGCGCCGACTTCCATTCCAACTTCAAACTTACTTACATCATCAAGGGTTGCGAGAGTGAGGCTAGTGGTTGACTCAGCGCCCACGATCGCCCTTGTGCCTGTGCCATCACCATACAGAGAATACCAAAGATTGTCGGCCAATGAGGCCATAATGTTTTTCATCTCTTTAGCTTTAAGCGCGAAGAAAGCTCCCTCGTTGCCTTCTGATGCCTCTAGGGCTTCATTGTCAATACGGACAATACCATAATCTTTTTTACGTGTTACCTCAAAAGCTTGTACTTTCGAGCTTGTGATTTGTGCCAGCGCGTTACTAAACGTAGCGCTGCGCCCTTGTGGATAGCCATAAATTATGGCCTCTTTGATTGATTCACCCTTGAAGTTGTCTGATTTCGGGATAAGACCAAGCAAGGGACGCTCAGCCATAACAAGATCAAAAATCTTGTCCTTAGAATATAGCGTTTTAAACGCTTTTGCCATTGTAGTTAAATTTGAAACTGCCATTTTGTATAGCTCCTTAGCCGCCTGGCTAAAGAGCCAGCAGCTTAAAACATGTCAATTAATGCCTGTTCTGCCTCTTCAAATGACATACTTTCGAGATCGGGTATGCTTGAAGGACTAGAACTTGCTTTTCCTATTGTTTTTGATTTTCCAACTTGCTTGTTGGTCTTGACAGTCTCGGAGCCTTCCAACGATTGCCCTAGTAAACGTCTTAATGCAGGGCTTGCTTTAAGATCGTTTAGCCGTTTTTCAGCCTCACTATTCATTATAGCAGCTAGTTCCTTCTCTGTCAATGTTTCGCCGTTCTCATGATAATATGTGTAGATGTTTACAATGTCCCTATGTTTGTCAACTTCTGGAAATAATTCGTAATATGTATTGACAGCATCGTATTTCTCGTCCTTTAGGACTCCCTCGATATTATCAATATAAGCCTGGCCTTGTTTAGCCATTTCTCGTTGTTGCAGTTCTTCAAGGAATTGTTTTTGCCTTTCTTCATATTCCTGCAATCGTTTTTCAATCTCTGACTTTTCTTTAATCCTTGATAGCTCTTGTATTGGCTTGTCACTGGCTAATCTATCAATCAAGTGCATGGGATCAATGCCCATTTTCTCAAGCATAGCCGCCGGATCTTGGTTGAACTCTGCAATATCAAATCTGGCTTGCCGTTGTTGTTCTTCAAATGACTTAAGCTTATTTTCAAGCTCTTGTCGTTTGCTTTGCTCTTCCCTTAGCTGTCTTTCGTATCTAATGCGCTCGGCGAACTTTGCACTGATTGGCTTGTCTTCTGACTGTGCTTGTACTCCTTCTTCTTGTTCTGGCTCGCCTGTTTGTTCTTCTTGCTCTTCACCGTCTGCTATTTCTTCTTCTTGCCTTTGCTCGTTGTCTTCTTCTTGCAAGCCATCACTTACCTCTTGTTCGGTTGTTTCTTCTTTCGGTGTTGTCAATTGCTCTGCAATGCTGTTTATTTCAGCATCAAATGCAACATCGGCTATCTGTTCTGTGTTCGTGTTTTCAGTTGTCATTTATGCTCCTTGTGTCATTTCTGGCACCATTGCCGCCGGTGCCGGTGGTTGTTCTACTTGTTGTTGTGGTGGCTGTTGCGCTGCTTGTAGCTCTGCCGCCATGTTTTCCAATTCTAATAAATAGTTTCTATAATACTCTTGCACGTCATCCGGTGCGCCTCTTAGTCTCGCTTGGGCGAACGCCGCTTGTACCATGGGGCCAGCCATTCTAATATCAGTGAACGAGTCAAGGCTCTCGTATTTTTCGCCGTTGTTCATAAGTTCAATGTCATTCATGATATTTTGATAGGGTGCGTTTTTCTGCTTCATGACCATTTCTAGATCTGGCATGTCCATCAATTGCGCAAATTCAGCATCGTTAATCTGCCCGCGCTCGTGCATTTCGCTTGCTTGCTGATATTTGGCCGCCGGAGTTGTGGCGAAAAAGTTAGTTGGGTAAACAGCAATCTGATATTTGTCGCGGTCGAGGCTGATATCATCCCATGATATTTTATTGATAAAGTCTTTTTCATCAACCATAACTTCTGTTGTTGCGCCTTCTTCTGATAGCTTTCTGGCCGCGTCAACTAACCTCCCTGCTATTTCGCAATAGAAGTCTTCGATATCTTGTGCAACGTCTTTCATTCTCTCGGAGCCTAAATCGTTGTATTCTCTAATGGCTACGCCGCTATTTAACCCGCCTGGCTTTTGTCCTTGGCTTTGCAACCTGTTAACTCCTGTAATATCATAGGCCTTATCAACTAAGCTTTCTATCTGCCTCAGTGTTTCCGGCGCGACCGCTTCAATGGCGTGATAGATAGGTGGTTGACCCACGAACTCTATCACAGACCCGTCCATGTTAGACAAGCTGCCTTTGTTGACTTTTGATCCTTTTTCCACAAACACCATAAAGCCAGCCAATTTCATTTGCCTTTGCGCTTTCATTAACAGTTGATTAATTTCAACCTGAATTGACAATACTTCATCGGCTAGCGATTGAGGCCATATGCCGCCGCTTGTGCTGCTATGCCAGCCAAATGTTACAATGGGGAATTGCTCATCGTCATACTTTTCATCTATCAGTGTATAGTTGTCGATGCAAGCGATATAACGCCCTGACTCATTCTCGGAAGGCAAACGCCAAGCTTCAATCATGGTTGTCCTGTCTTTTTCTCCTGCGTTGCTGTATTCTGTCCATGTCGCATCAATTAGGTGTGAACCATAAGCCTTGTCTTGTGGTACGTCATAATCGCGGACAAGCACATCACGCCCTATTTCGCGCACCCTAAACATGAATGAAGGGTTGCCATGTCTGGCCTCGCGCTCATCATATAACAGCTCGTATGATGGCACATGCTCAACCTCGATCTTACCATCCTTGGTTATAACTTGGACACCGCCAAGACCGTAAAGAGCACCGCTTTTGATTGTGTTCTTGCCCTTCTTGTAAACCTTGTGATACGTGAACATGCCATTAGTGAACTTGTTAAGCTTCAACCCTTGCTTGTATGTTTCCCAATCTGCGCCCACTGTCTTGAACATTGGTTTTACTTTCATGGTGCCATACCTGGCTACGACCGTGTCAATGATAGACTTGATAACATTAAGCCTCAATCTTGTATCATATTGTAGATATTCGCCGCCAGATCCAAAAACATTATGATAATCATGGCGCGAATAGCTAAGAAGATTAATCTTGTGTTGCTGCATACGCTCTTGATATAGGTTCATCAAATATCTAGCATGTTCAAAAACTGTGCGCTCCGGCTTGTCTCCCGGTGCGTTCCAAAAATAATTCTGTGTAAACATATTGGCCCCTATGAGCTATAAGCAACTAGATTTAATAGCCGCTTTCTTTTATTTTCTTCGCTTTCTTCTTCTTTGATCATCAGGTCGATCTTGTCTAATGATTGTGTGTTTTCTTCTTTGTGCCCTCTAGCTATGAGATT
>Ga0208019_1001287_pt1 | contig 13360 bp, 33 predicted proteins | sample CB_VirMetaG_5_FD_184540 | JGI IMG/M metagenome (GOLD analysis project Ga0208019, IMG submission 184540) | Freshwater to marine saline gradient viral communities from Chesapeake Bay - CB_1508_1D Viral MetaG (SPAdes) (version 4) | ecosystem: Environmental > Aquatic > Marine > Coastal | place: USA...
TAAAACAATTAGGGTATTGGTCAAAGACTACACAGAAACATATCAATTATTTGGCTCAAGTAAAAGGATTAGAAATAATTAAATAAAAACATAAACACAAATTATAACAGAATAAAAAAATACAAATTATAACACAATAAAAAAACACAAATAATAACAGAATGTGGATAACAAAAACATTTGAAACAAAAAAGCAACTAGATAATTGGATAGCTAGAAATAAGAACAAGTACCGCTATGAAGTTATTTTTATAAATAACGGATATGGAGTAGAGTACAAAGAATTGTATAACATATATTTATAATTATGAAAAAGAAAAACCTATTACTAGATTGGGAAGATACACAAAGAGAATACTATGAGCAATTTAATCGTTCACAAGTAGAAGAAGTGTATATGGATTGGTTTGGTATTAATATAGACCACTATCCATATATGGAAAAGTATCAAATGATTGATGAACTAATTGAAGATGAATTTATACACAGAAAAGAAGATAGTATTGATGACTTAATTGATACAATAGAACATATTAAACAACTTATAAATATAAAATAAAAACATTAAAACAACTAAAAATAATAACAGAATGGGAAGAAGTGTAATGTACCTAAACAACGCATACGATGTTTGGTATTTAGATAGTGATAGTTTAGACTATGACTTTGAATTTGAATATGATTGGGATAGCTTTGAGGCTGACTTATGTGAATGTATCAAAGATAAATATGGCTCCTTTGAATACGCTGACAAATGGGATAACAGAGAAACAAAAGTAATTCTGGAGAATAATCTATGTGAGATAGGAATATCAGAGTATTGTGGATTGATAAGCGTATCAATACAATTTTCTGACAACGACTACAACTATCATCAAAGAGGGTTAGCTGAAAATTATATGGACAAAATCAGAGAAGGAATGACCAGCATAATTAAAGGCTTCGGACAAACATACAACAAGCTAGGCTCGTTCTCAAATGGAGAAGGAGTTTATGAACTTAATTAAAAACATTAAAACAAAATTAAAATACTATGAGAAGTTATAACGATAAGGAGGCTCACGAAATGTACTTAGATTGGTTGAATAACTTTATATCAACCGAAAAGTTTAGTGAATACTACAACTTAGGTATGGCTGAAACAGAAAACATACTAGACAGAGGTCGTAAAATACAAGAAGAAATTAACGAGTACATTGAGTACACGAAAGAAATAACATTAAAAGATAAGGTGTAAAAAAAAACACAAATTATAACGGGAACACAAATTATAACAGAATGAGAGATAGATTAGAAAAACTGAAAGTAATGTTAGAGAAAGTAGATGATAATACTTTTAAGTGTGATTTACATTATAAAGATAAAAATATAGGATACATTAAATCTAGTCAAGTAGAAGTATGCCACAAGATAGCTAGTTACATTGAGGAAATACTTGATGAGGAGAGAAAACAAAATGAATTAGCTTACAACATTAGGAAAAAGAAGCAATGAACAGATACGCTAGTTATCCAAGAGGAGTTAAAGAACCTCTTAAATACAGATACGCAACACAAGATGATTACCGACCAAAAGTATGCGTTAACTCAAAATGCAACAATATATTCTACGTATTAAAGTATCAATTCTTTCTAAAAGATACATGCGATAAGTGTTGTGGCAAATAACGAAATTTTTGAGTATAGCTAGGGCGTTAAATGGGACATAATCTATGGCTTCGCCACCGCTTCGCTGATAGAGATTTTTTTTTTTTAATTTAAAATAAATCGTGATAAGAATGCTTACTAGCTTTTACTTAAAAGCGGTGTGTTATCCTATACAGCACAATAGCAAGGCAAAGTTATGGGGAATAATTGACAAAATCAATACTAAAACAACAACAAACAATAAAAGTTATTAACAATTCAATTAATTATTATGAAAGACAATAAACTAATAGATATAGTAGATGACGCATTCAACTACTTCAATGGTTACAGATTAGAAGAGCTTAAAGAAGATGATAAATTTTATATCAATGCACTAATGACATATATAGAACTATTAGAGTCTAAAACAAAAAAGCTTAAATAACAAGTTTAATATTTAAAAATAATAAAATAATGAAAACAACTAATGAGATAGAAAAACAACTGCAGAGTAAAGCTTGTAGCTAAATACACAAAAGAATTAATTGCTAAACTAGAAATTTTTGAATAATATGGAAAGTAAAGTAGTAAAGGACATAGACTTTTATGTCGAGTGTTTAAAAAGAGAGTTAAGGAAACCGTTTAATAAACAAGACTTTATGTATATGAGGCACCTTGACCAAAAGATATATGAATTAAAACAAAATAAAAATAGAAATGAGTAACAATATGGAAAACAATATACTAATAGCAGAATTTATGAGTGAAGAACCTAAGACTATACTTGGTAAAGGAAAAATTTACAAAGATTATTCTAAGTCTTGGGATTGGCTTATGCCAGTATTAAAAAAGATAAATGAACAAATATCTCCTAATGTTCGTGGATTATGGAGAAAGATTACTAATCCATATGAATTTAGTATAGAAGATGTTTATAAACAAGCAGTAGAAGTAATTAACCGATTAAATAACAATGAGTAACAATATGACTAAAAAGGAAAAATTAACACTAATGAGATTACGAAGTGAAGAGCTTTACGACAAGATTGCAGACGCATTTCACAATCAATCTGGAGGAGATTACAATGACACAATGTATTACCAATGGCTTGGTGCGTTAGAAGAAATGGAAGAAGCACAGATGGACAACAATCTTGAAGCTTGGGAGTACGCATACAAAAATCTGTCAGAGTGCTGGAAATATGTAGAACATTGTAAGAAGATTGATGACCTACAACAGAATATGCCTAACGCAATATATTGTTAATTATGAGTAAACACAGAATACCAAACGACAAATGGATGGAGTTTATTAGCGAGATAGCTACACAACTCACCGAACTAAACTTTCACGAAGAAACATTTTGGTTTGATGCAGAACAAAATCAAACAACCTTTACAGAAGAGGCACAAGATTATTACAATGAAATGTATGATGAGTATGAAACACTACTAGAAAACATATTAGATATAACTAGCGATAGAGATGAGTATTATGGAAAATAATATAAAAGAAATTTTAAAATACATATTGTTGTACTTAGGGTTCTTCACTATAATAATATCAATAGCATACAATTTTATAACTAACTTTTAATAACTAAAACAATGAGAATATTAATATCAGATAGCTATTCTATTGAGAAAGATACATACACAATAGAAGTTGATTACAGATACTACTCGGATAGTGGTAGCTGGCAACTACCACCAGAAGAAGATATAGAAATAAAGAAAGTAGAGTATAACGGTATAGATATTACAGAATTATTCTGGGACTTTATGGACTATGAAGCGATAGAAGATGAAGTTATGGAATACGTTAAAAGAACTTAATTAAAATTATAATACTAACAATATAAAAAAAACAAAATGGGATTTAGAAGTACAGTAATTTTTGGTGTCAAAAAAGATTATCAACAAAAAGTTTTCGATATACTAAACAAGTATGATTTAAATGATGTCTTTGAGTCAGGTGTTAGAGTACAGACTTGGACTGAATATGATAAAACACCTAACATTAAATACACAGAATACTACGCTATATTTAAAGCAGATGATATTAAATGGTATGAAGGTTATCCTTATGTAGATGAAGTTGAAGGTCTAATATATGATTTGATTAATGAAGATGATGAAAACGCTTTTATGGTTTGTCTTGGAGAAGACTCAATAATACATGGAGAGGCAGGTTTTTGGTGGGACTATGTAAATCACGTTAGCGAATTACAAATAATAGATAGTACTGATTTTTAATTAAAAAACACAATGAACATATTTTATTTACACCAAGACCCACAAAAATCTGCTGAGTATCAATACAATAAGCATGTAGTTAAGATGATATTAGAGTCAGCTCAAATGTTGTGTACCGCTCATCACCACTACGGAAATGATGAAGTACCATATAAAAAGGCTCACTATAATCATCCATCAACCGTATGGGCTAGACAAAATAGAGCTAACTATACTTGGCTATTCAGACACATGATGCACTTAGGAGATGAATACACCAAGCGTTACGGCAAAGAGCATCTCACTATCAACAAATGCTGGTCGCACTTATGCCACGCTCCTCAAGGTATCCCTGACGGAGAATTTACTCCGCCACCACAATGTATGCCTGATGAATATAAACATGAAGATACCATTACGGCTTACTGGAATTACTATATTGCTGAAAAACATTCAGTAGCTAATAAAGGGGAGCCTATATATATAAAACCTTATGTACGAAATTAATTTGTATATTTGACATTAACATATCAATCTTAGCTTGATGTCGCAATTTGAGACCTCAAGTTCGACAAGCAAGTATATACAATTATGAGATAGATATGTTACAAATAAGTAAAAACTTGTTGGTATGATAGGTAAAAGTCAGTTGCAAATGACCGAGCGAAACCACCCCGTTGCCCGTACAGTAAAGGAATAAAGAAAGGCTCACCAACTTATTTGTTAAACAATTAAAAAACTAAAATTATGAAAACTATAACAAAAAATATATTACTATTTTTAATTTTATTTATAACAGGTATGGCTTTGGGTTTTAATGAAAACTATTTTTTAGGTTTCTTATTCTTTTGCTTATCACTATATTTTATTTACAAAAATGAAAACACCTGAATACTACAAAGGAACTTATTACAAACTAGAAGCACACTTAACTTTGAATTAAATCAGTTGCGAATGACCGAGCAATCCAAGGTTGTTGCCCGTTTTGTTAAACAATTAAAAAAATAAAATGACTAAAGAACAAACCGTTGAATTAAATCTATTATTAGCTACTTTTAGATGCTTTAATGAGCAGTTATATCATTTTAAAAAAAACATTATGACAACTACAAATCAATACACTAACGAACAGACTGTTAAGTCTTTACAATTAAGAGCTATGCTTCCTCAATCATTAGATATAAATAGGAACTGGAACAAATTAGTCTTATCAACACACAATATAAAAAAGTTAAAAGAAATGGTAGAATTTATAAAATGGAGAGAAGAAGTATGTTCGAAATAATTGTTAAGATAATCTCATTCAGTTTCTTTTTTTTCTTACTGGGAATAACTATATTTACTTTTGCATCAATGGTGCTATTTATATTATTAAATAAATTACTACTATGGATAAAGAAGTTAAAAAAGCCCTTAAAGAATTAAGACCAATTATTTTCAGAATAGTAGTAGAGTCTATTTCTCAATATAGAAACTTAGATGAGTTTATTTTAGAAGATGAATTATATCATCACCTTGTAGATAATTCAGATAACTTAAAACAAGTATTTAATCAGACTGGTAAGCAGGATGAAATAAATTTAGTTATAGATTATCTTATAGATTACTTTACTGCTGAAGAACTTTACGAAAGATGTTCTATTATGCAAGAACTAAAAGAAGACTTAAATAGTATAGAATAAATTTGCAGATGTAAAACTTTTTTATTACATTTGCTCACACTTTAATTAAATTAAACAACAATGAAAACAATTAACATCAAAGGGAAAGAGTATATCCCAGTAAACGAAAGACTCAAATTTTTCAGAGAAAATTATCCTAATTACTGCTTAGTTACTGAGCTTATTCAAGCCACAGAACAGCATTGTGTATTTAAAGCTAGTATAGTTAATCCTGACGGAGTTCTTATGGCTACGGCTCACGCTCATGAAACACAAGCTGATGGTTACATCAATAAGACTAGCTTCATTGAGAACTGTGAGACTTCAGCATGGGGTAGAGTTCTAGGTAATTTTGGTATAGGTATTGATACTTCAGTAGCATCCGCTGATGAGGTGAACAACGCTATATCAAAACCAGCACCAACAAAAAAGAATACAACGACAAAATCTAAACTTACTGCACCTCAGCTAGAAGCTATGTTAGATGCTATTAAAGATGGTAAGGGTGATTTAGTTAGAGGTAAATTATCAAATTATACGCTAACTAAACCTCAAGAAAATTTAATAGCTGAAGCTTTAGATAAAATAGCTTAATATGTTTGGAAAGTTTATAAAGAAGTTTGCTGAAGACTCGGCTTACTACTCTGACTTTGACTTTGTTACAAATTCTCAGTTAGGTAAGATAGCCGTTAGTCCAGCACATTATCAGCATTACAAAGATAATCCTGAACTCAGAGAAGAGACTAAGGCTTTGATATTCGGTAGAGCTTTTCACCTTTGTATACTGGAGCCTGATAAGTTCGATGAACTTGTTGTGAAGGAGCCTAAAATGGATAAGCGTACTAAAGATGGAAAGGCTATGGCTCAAGAGTTTGAAAAAGAGAATGAAGGAAAGATAATACTTAGTCCAGTTGAGTGGAATAGTTTAATTGGAATGAGAAATAGAATTTATTCTTCTGTTGAGGCTACTGAATTATTATCTAAAGGTAAGGCTGAAGAGGTCATGGTTTGGGAAGACCCTGACACTAACGTTCTTTGTAAATGTAAGGCTGACTGGGTTAATCTTGAAGATGGTTACATCATGGACATCAAAACAACTCAGGATGCTACACCTAGAGGATTTAAAAGTTCAGCCTATAAATACGGATATGATAGACAATCAGCATTCTATTCTGATGCCTTTGGAGTAAATAACTTTATATTCGTAGTTATAGAAAAGTCGGCTCCATATAATATAGGAGTATATACTTGTGGAGATGATTTTGTTTCTGGAGGTAGAGCAAAGTACAAACATCTTTTAGGAATGTATAAAGATTACTTTGTTGAGGAAACGAGAGAGCCTTACGAATTTACATGGATAGATGAATTATAATAAAAATAAAACAAAATGAGAAAAGAAAACAAATTAACAAGCGAGATGAGTAATAAAGGTTTATCAAGAAATCAATTATCAAAGATGACTGATATATCTTTACCTACACTTAGAAAGTATCTGAATGAACCAACATTATTCAGTGTTAAACAAGCGAGAGAAATTAATAAAATTTTAGAAGTATCTGATGACTATGGATTTAGAAACATGTTCGTATAATATGAATGATGACAGCACAACTGTTATGGAAGAGACTAATACAAGTCAGATACATGAGAAGATAATGCAGATTGTCTGTATTGTTTGCAATGTTAAGAAAAAGGAAATATCTAGCCGTACAAGAACTAGAAATTTAGTTAATGCTAGAGTTTTATTTTCTCATCTTGTCAACAAGTATACATCATATACCAAGACAAGAATAGGTAGAATGATTAATAGAGACCACGCATCTGTATTACACTATCTTAAAAATCACCCAATATTTGTTGAATGTGATTTTGAATATAAGTTGTTACATACTCAATGCGAAGCTCTAATAAGAGATAAAGCAAATCTATATGACTTCTCTAATCAAATAACATATATAGAAAGTCTACATCAAGAGATAGAATATTTAAAAGGAAAATACTTGGAGTACAAAGACAAGTATTCTATGCTTAATTATAAGTATGAAAAACTTTGTAAAATTATTAATAATTAATTATTTTAAATTATGAAATCAGAAACAATTTATTGTGGAAATGGAAAGGAAGTAGTATTCGAGGATGGCTCTTCTATCGTAAACTTTAGCGTAGCTTTAAGTAAAATTAAAGACCACGTTTATGATTACAAAGGAGAAAAGTACATCAATCTTACAATCGCTGGTAACAGAGATGGAGAGAATGAATACGGTAAAACTCACTATGTAAAAGTGAACACCTACAAACCTGAAGAGAAAACAGATACTAAATCTAAAGCTGCTAAGGTTGAGGATGACTTACCATTCTAAGATTTACCCTTGTTGTTGAATAGGTAGGGGTTTAGGTTATGTGTTTCCTATCCCCTTACTTATTCCTCTAAGATAATGAAAGCTAAAATAGAGATAGAAATAGATAGAGAAGACTTATCTGATGATGAGTTAAAATCATTATTAGCTGAAAATCTATACAACATTTGTTTTGAATGGATAACATTTGATACTCCTCCAATGATAGAGTTTACAGATGGTGAAATAAAAACGAAAGAAAAATCATTTTTTAAATTTAATTGGAATGAAACAAAACAGTAACATAAAAAGAAAGTATGTTTCTAGGGTAGATAAGCTACTAGAGGAAAATGCTTCTATTAACGCTAATATAGGTATAGATAGTACTAAATCTGAAATAGAAGCTTTAAGAAAAAAAATTAGAGCAAACATAAAAAAGATTAAAGATTTATGTCCTTATACATATTCTATAATTGAAGTAGATGATAACCATAAAACAATAAACTAGAAATGTTAATAAAGATAAACAACACATTCGTAGACTCATCAAAGATATTGTTATGCGAGATTGATAACTACATTATAACGATACTATTAGAGGGAGCTATGGAACCGTATGAAATTGTCTTTGAAGATGAAGATGATTGCTTAGAAAGTTTCAATAAACTTTGCGGTAAGATGTCCGTAGTTGACATCAATCAAGAAAATAAAAACAGAAAGTCTACATTAAAGGAAGATAAAAGGGAATTGTTTGATACATTTTGGGAGTTATATCAGAAGAAAGTAGGATACAGTAAATGTTTAGAGAAGTTTATGCAGTTCGGAATACCTACTATAAGTGAGATAATAAAAGCTGTACCTAAGTATGTTAAAGACACTCCTGATATTAAGTATAGAAAAAACCCATTAACTTGGCTCAATGGTAGATACTGGGAAGATGAGCCTATAAAACAAAAAGAAAAAGAGAAAGAGAAGTTTAATCACGATGAATTATTTTAGTAATGAGTTTAGCCAACGACCAAATTACGATAAGCAAAAACGAGGGAGAAGTGAGGACAATATGTCGTTCATGCTCTCCTGAAAGAAAAAAAACAAAAGAAAAGTGCCTAGCTATAAATGCTGAAAGCGGTGCGTATATATGTCATCACTGCGGAGACTCAGGCATTATAATAACCCACAGAACAATGGGTTCTAATGAAACTAAGTACGAAAGACCTAAGTCATTAAATTCAACTCCATTATCTGATAAATTATACGAATGGTTTAAGGAGAGAGGTATATCTTCTAATACCATATTAAGAAACAGAATTACTCAATCTGAAGAGTACATGCCTCAAGTGGGTAAAGACAGAGTAACAATTAACTTCAACTACTTTAGAGATGGAGAGCTTATAAATATAAAATACAGAGATGGAGAAAAGAATTTTAAGCAAACTAAAAATGCTGAGAAGATATTCTACGGACTTGATGATATTAAAGATTGCAAAGAAGTATATATTGTAGAGGGAGAAATGGATAAGCTATCTTTAGAAGAGGTAGGTATCACAAATTGTGTGAGCGTTCCTGATGGAGCACCTAATCCTGGCACAAAAAACTATGATAATAAATTCAGCTACCTTGATAATTGTTGGAGTTATTTTGAAAAGGTAGAGAAGATACATATATGCTCTGACAATGACACAAACGGAAGAGTTCTTCTTGAAGAAATAAGCAGAAGACTTGGAAGAGAAAGATGTAATATAGTTGAGTTTCCTGAAGGTGTAAAAGATGCTAACCAAATGTTAGTTGAGCTAGGTAAGATAAAGCTAGAGGAATGTTTAAAGAACTCTAAGCCTTATCCAGTTGAGGGAGTCTTTACTGTTGATAGTGAAAAAGGATATATGCTTGACGTATTCCACAACGGTAAGAAGAAAGGACTTACTACTGGATATAAGATATTAGACAATCATTATAAACTAAGAACATCAGAGTTAGATGTTTGGACTGGTGTTCCAGGCTCAGGTAAAACTATGATGGCTATGCAGATAATGTTAAACGCATCTGTTCTTTACGGATGGAAGTGGGGAGTATTTTCTCCTGAGAATTATCCAGTAGGTGATTTATTTGATGTTCTAGCTGAGATGTATATAGGTAATACATCAGATATGGATAAAGAAAGAAGAATGACAGAGTATGAATATGAGAATGCTATAGAATTTCTTAATGAACATTTCTACGCTATTTATCCTGAAGATGATTTTAGTCTTGATAATGTATTGTCAAAGTTCAAGCATCTTGTTATGCGTTATGGCATTAAGGGTTGTTTACTTGACCCATTCAATCAACTTGACCATGAGTTTAGAGGAAAAGATGAAACTACATACATCGGAGAATGCTTGACAAAGATTAGAAGATTTGAGCAGGTCAATGACCTAAAGTTTATCATCATAGCACATCCTAGAAAAATGGACAAAGATGAAAGCGGATTACACTACAAAATGCCTACAGCTTATGATATTAGTGGTTCTCAGAACTGGTTTAACAAAGCTGATAATGTAGTGTGTATTCATAGAAACAACCCACAAGATACCTTTGACACTTCCGTAAGAGTCAATATTCAGAAGGTGAAATTCCAAAAACTAGTTGGCATACCTGGTGAACAACTTTTGAAGTTTGATAGGAGGTCGAATAGGTATCTTGACTTGGGTAATAGCTGTCCCTTAGATAAGGTTAGCTATACTTATTCAGTATTAATGGCTTCAAGCCCATCAGATAGTTTTTATCCAAGATAATGAAAGCAAAAGAATTTTTAAAACAGAAAGGTCTCCCAAATGTTCATCAAGGCAACATAGAATATTGGGCTAAATTATTAGAAGAATATAGCAAAATTAAATTTCAAGAATATTTTAAAATAAAAGAAAAGATAAAATGAAAAACTGGAATAGTAAAAAGAAAGAATATACTGACATAATAAAAATGGATACTAGAGAGAAGGCTCAATTAGCACAATTTCTAAAACTTCAAGGAATGTCAGTTAAGGATATAGCTGAAAAGCTAGAATTAAGTGAAAGTAGAATTAAAGAATATTTAAAAGATGAATAAACCAAAAGAAGGAGACACAAGAGAGATGTTTCTACACGAAATTATGACAAAAGGAGTCTTTAGACTTGATACAAGAAACGGAGAAGAATTTGAAGTATCTGCACAAATGCACGTATTAGCTGATGTAATACAAGAATTTGATGGCGAAGATTGGATTGAAGTTGATAGAAATCATGAAGAAGATTATTTCTATTTAACCGACTATGAAGAAGGATATAGATTTGATGAAGAACAAATATGCGAAATGTTTGATGCTGAATATCCTGATTATGAATGGAATGGTTATAGTAATGATTGGTGCGATATTGAAGAAACAGATACTAAAGAGCAAGCGTTAGAGAAGTGGGAAGTTTATAAAAACAAATTTCCATTACTAACATCTAAAGAACAATTTGATATATTATAATATGAATGAAGCAAGAAAATTTATAGACGACTATTTAATAAAGCATAACATTAATAAAATTGAATTTTTATCTGGTGTTAGAAAAAGAGACTTAGTATTTCATAGAGTTATTTTAGCTAATGTATTAAGAAATGTATTCAATTTTGAATTAAGAATATGCGGAGAGCTATTAAATAGAGACCATTCATCTGTTATTCATTATGAAAAAGAATATGAAAAGCTACATAAAATATATAAAGAATATTTTAGTGCATATACATTCGCTAGTTCTTTTGCTAAAACATACTTGAAAGACAAAGACAAACATGTAGACTTAGTACATAGACTCTTAGTTTCTAATAATGTTCTTAGAGAAAACATTAATGCAAAAAAGATAGAAATGGATAAAGTAAAGTTTGAAAACAATAAACTTAAAAAACAAATAGAAGAATTAACACAAACTAATAAAGAATTAAGATACAATTATGTTTAATAAGAAAAAAGAAAATGCATACTTAGATGCGTTAGCAAACCAGGAATATACAATTATGGTAGTTGAACATGTACTTGAACAAATGAAAGAGATATATGTAACTCCAGAGCATTACGAAGAACTATATCAAAATGTAGTTAAATTACATTCTGATGTATTAGCAAATGCAAAAGATTTACCAAACTACGAATTGTATAAAAAAGAATTTAGAAAACAAGATTTAAACCCACAAACAAAAGGTATTTAATATGCTTACACAAACGAACTACTATCAAGATAAAGAACATATATCAAACTCAATGTTAAGTTGGTTAAATCAAAGCCCTGCTTATTTTAAGTCTCAACTTGATTCACAGTCTGTAGCTACTGATGCAATGATATTAGGCTCTGCTTTTCATTGTTGCACATTAGAACCAGACAAATTTGATAATGAATATTATGTTATGCCAAAGATTGATAAAAGAACAAAGATTGGCAAAGAAGAATATGAAAATCATATACAAGCTGCTGGTGATAAATACATTATTAATACAGAACAATACTCTAAGATTATAGCTATGAAAGACGCTATGCTTGAAAATAAAACAATAGCAGAATTGTTAACAGTTAATAATGGTGTTCCAGAGTCTGTAAATGTATGGGAGGAAAAAGTACAAGATGATGATGGTGAGACACACGTAGTAAAATGTAAAAGTCTAATAGATTTTAGAATAGACGATCAAGACTTAGTTGTAGATTTAAAAACTACATCATCTGTAGCTTCATTTACTTCAAGTATTAGAAAGTTTGGGTATGATAGACAGGCGGCGTTTTATTTACGTGGATTACAAGCAAATGAACTTGTTAGTCCAGATGCAAGATTTTTATTTGCTTGCGTAGAAAAAGAAGCTCCATTTGAAATTGCAATGTTTGAATTAGACAAATCTATTTTAGATATAGCTAACGCAGACATAGACAATTTATTAAAACAATATGTAATATGTAAAAAGAATAATTACTATCCAAAAAGATATGAGACTTTTGATGGTGATTTAAATTTAGTAACCTTATCTTCTGAAGATATATATAAATAGAATTATGAAATTAAATTTTAAACAAACTGTAAAAGCATTAGGATTTACCAAAAAAGAATTTGGTGAAGTAATTGGTGTGAAAGGTAGAACCATAACAAAATACCTAAACAATCCATCAGAATTACGCATTAAACATTTACAGCTATTAGCTGATGACAAGAAGTGCGAAGAAAACAATTTATTATTAGAAGACTTAATATATTTAACTTTATGAAAAATACTGTAATATTTGAAGGAGGAGTAGATAGTTTGAGAACTATGGTAGACTCTTCATTAAAAATAACATTAGGTACTCCTGAATTGTCTCCAGATACAATGGCTAGACTTTTTGGCTTACTAAAGCAACCTGGATACGTTGTAATATCAACATCACCTATTCAAAAAGAAATGGTGGAGCTTGTAGAAACAGCAGGACAGGAAGCGGAGTTTGAAACAAAAACACCAAGTCAAAGACTACGAAATGTATTA
>Ga0208019_1001292_pt1 | contig 13333 bp, 18 predicted proteins | sample CB_VirMetaG_5_FD_184540 | JGI IMG/M metagenome (GOLD analysis project Ga0208019, IMG submission 184540) | Freshwater to marine saline gradient viral communities from Chesapeake Bay - CB_1508_1D Viral MetaG (SPAdes) (version 4) | ecosystem: Environmental > Aquatic > Marine > Coastal | place: USA...
GTTGAGTCATTATCTAGAGCATTCAAGACATCGACTTTCTGGCGCAGCTGGTCGAGCATTCCAGCCATATTCCCTAACGTGTATTTCTTCATTTGATCGTTTGTCATTTTACGCAACCTCCACCAGCTTGTATCGCTTGCCATTCATTTCAATAAAGATGTCTTCATTGGTATCAGACTTTTCTGCACGGTCAGAGAGTCGATGACATGTATCGTCAAAGACCTTAGCATTGCCATAGACCATAGCACTGCCATAGACCATAGCATATCGCCCTACATATACAGTCTTATCAACCTCGGCTGTATCTGCTACCCAACCACCACCATTAGGGTGTTTATGAACTGGAACAGGACCGTTACCGTCATTAAAATCAAAAGTAGTCATTACGTATGCTTGCTCCTCAAACTCAACTTATAATGTATAATAGCACTAATACCCATTTTGTCAGCCTTTTTTGGTAAAAAAACTGGGCTAAAAACCCTGTAAAATCAATGACTTAGCTCTGGGTTAAAAAACCCTGTAAAATCAATGACTTAGCAAGCCAAAAAAAATAGCCAAAAAAGGCTGACAAAACCCTTATATGTGCTAATATGTATATGTAGAAAATGAGGAGCCAAAATGGTAGCTATGCCAGCTGACGGCCGTGATATAGGTTCAAGGGAACGGCTCCCAAAAGTGTTATGGAGCGGGCAAAAATAGCATTTACACTACAGAAAAAAGCTCACTTTGGTGAGCTTTTTTCACCTAAAACGGTTGACTATCTGCTAGCCTGTGTTAGTATTAAGTCTAACTTAAAGGAGAGCATAATGTCCAAGTTTACCACACAGCAACAAGTTTTTCTGTTTTTAGGGGAACTCACTGTTAATCCTAACGTTCCTGCAAGTGTGCAAGAGGATGCCCTAGCGTTACAAACAAAAATGGGGGATTATGCTAGTATGCAGTTGCCCCATATGCCCAGCTTTGAGGAATTTGTAGCCCACTTACACGGGAAAGCAAAATGGCATCCCTGCGCTACGTTTAATCCGCAAAAACTAAAATATTCACATAAGGACTAACCCATTAAAAGTGCTGCATTTTTTGCAGCACTTTTTTTGTCTGTTTTGGTTGACTATACTGCGGTCTATGCTAATATGTATATATAGGAAATGAGGAGCAAGCAAAATGAAAGTTACGGTTTACATTTACAAGGACTATTGGATTGCAAGCCGTCCTTGGTGTGCTGATCTTAAGATTGCCAATGGCGATGTATTTCGTAGTTGGCAGCACGGCTTCCGCACCAAGAAGGCGTTGTTGGCTAATGTTAAAGCCGCACTTGATTGTGCTGGCAGTGATTATAAAATTAACGCTATTTAGGTTGACTGTATAGCAAAATACGCTATACTATAGTTATGTTAGGAACGAGGAGCAAGACAGCAATGTCAAATTATATCCTGATTAAGGAGGGGTTGTACCGAAACGCCCCAATTAAGAATACGGTATTTCCTGTGGTGAAGAATTTCACCAAGGGTGCTACGGGTACTTTTATTACCGTAGATGCTACCAAGACTCTTGGACGCGATAAGATTCGTATCAAGTGTGATCCTGCTGATACCATGTTTGTCGAGCAGGATGCCTACGACGCCCAGTTTTCGTCTATCGTTGTTGAGTCTGTTGCTACCACTGGTAAGATAGACTATACTGCCGAGGATGACGATCGACGCATGGACGAGATTGAGGAACGGTTTGAGATCCTCAACGAAATGACCGGTGCTCTCAAGAGCGGCGACATCCGTGCTATGATTGTGTCGGGCCCTCCGGGTGTTGGCAAGAGCTATGGCGTTCAGCAGACCTTGGAACAGCAGAGCATCTTTGAAGATGTTGCCGGTTCTGTTCGGCGGTTTGAAGTCGTAAAGGGAGCTATGACTGCCCTGGGCTTGTATGCCAAGCTTTACGAGTACAGCGACAAGGGTAGCGTACTCGTGTTTGATGACTGTGATAGCGTTCTCATGGACGATCTGGCACTAAACATTCTTAAGGCTGCTTTGGATTCGGGCAAAAAGCGCAATATCTTCTGGAACGCAGACTCGGCTAAGTTGCGGGCAGAAGGTATTCCTAACAAGTTTGAGTTCAACGGTAGTGCCTGCTTTATTACGAATATCAAGTTTGAGAACATCAAGAGTAAGCGTCTCCAGGATCATTTGGAAGCACTCCAGAGCCGCTGCCACTACTTGGATCTGACCTTGGACACCATGCGAGATAAGTTTTTGCGTATCCGGCAGATTGCTCGTTCGGGCAAGTTGTTCCAGGGCTATGAGTTTGATGCCGATGCCGAGAAAGAAGTACTAGACTTTATGTATGAGAATCGCACCCGGTTGCGTGAAATGAGCCTGCGTATGGCTCTTAAGATTGCAGATCTCAAAAAGATCTCAGAAAAGTGGCGTATGCTTGCAGAAAGTACTTGCATGAAGCGAGCTTAGGCTGCTAAAATAATAGAATATTAACTGCATCGCTTGCTCCTCCTCTCTCCTCCAGATGCAGTTAATTGGGACGGTGGGTTTAGAAATAGACCCACCGTTTCCTTTTGTGTATAATAGTATATTATGAAATTTGCAACAGGCTGTAGTTTTACCTATGGAGAAGAACTGGAGGATAGGAGCTTGGCCTGGCCGGCGTTGCTAGGCTATGAAAACCATGGACTCAGGGGGGCAAGTAACGAGTATATTTTTCGTCGAAGCGCAGAGCTAGCACCAAAGGCTACGCACATGATCATAGCCTGGAGTGATAGTAGCAGACACGAGGTATATACACAAAAGCCGGTAAATGTAGCAGAACGTTATGCTAAAACCACTGGAGTTATACAGATAAACAGCAACTGGAGTCAACCATGGTTTGGAGACTATTATAAGTATTATACACACGAACTACATCAGTTTCTGCGAACATTAGTGTATATGGTAACACTTCAGGATGTGTTAGATGTAAATAAGGTGGATTGGCATTATTGTAGCGCATTTAGCAACCAACTGCTTTTTAAAAAGTACATGACAGACCCTGCTTGCATGCCCTGGATAGCAAGATTAAATACCAGTAGATATATTGGATTTCCAGATTCTGGCATGGTTGAATGGGCGTACGGCACACCACAAGGTCCAGCCGGCCATCCACTAGAATTAGGTCACAGAAGGATAGCAGATGAAATTCAAAAGTATATCTGACATACATTATGCTAACATAGAGATATCTTCACGCTGTAACGCTGCTTGTCCATTTTGTAGCCGTAACTACAATGGTTATGGTGTCCGAGATAATTTTCCACTCAGGGATATGACTCAGGATGAATTTTCTAAAATTATGGATCCAGTTTTAGGACATCCAAAGTTTTTTTTAGATTTTAGTGGAACATATGGAGACCCTTGTATTAATCCTGATTTTAAAAAAATCCTAGAATACGTATCCAAGAAATATCCTCATGTAAAAATAAACGTTCATACTAATGGTGGAATGCATAAATCAGACTGGTGGCAGGACCTGGCACAGTATAAAATGATACAGATAGATTTTGCATTAGATGGGCTGGCTGATACGCATGGAATTTATAGACAGAGAACGGACTGGCATCGAGTTATAGAAAATGCTACCAGTTTTATACAAGCGGGAGGTAACGCTACCTGGCAGTTTATAAAATTTAAACACAATGAACATCAACAAGAAGAATGTAGACAATTAGCCAAAGAGTTAGGGTTTAAAACTTTTAAAGTTTTTGATGACAACAGGGACACTGGTCCCGCTTATACCCCTGACGGTGAGCCTTTTGCTATTGGAGACTACACTGAAAAATTATTACCAGTAGAAGAATTCGTAGCGCAAGAAAAACAATTTCAAATAGAATATGAAAAAAATAACCAACAGGAATTTGTTAGAGAGCTAGATAGTGTATATGAAGAAGTGGATTGTTGGGCATTGCCAGGTAAGATCTATGTTGCGGTAAATGGAGATGTTTGGCCCTGTTGTTGGTTGGGCGGTACATTTCCACTAACCAGTGACACAGATAATGGCTGGCAATTAAAAAAATTACCACTTAAAATTAACGCCTTTGAATACAGTTTAAACGAGATCTTTGCTAGTTGGCAGAGCATAGCAGACACCTGGACGGGTGATGAGCCATTAAGTACCTGTGTCAAAATCTGTGGTAAATGCAGTGACTATTCAGGACAAAAGCCCGAAGGTGAGTATGAAAATTTTAACTAACGGCTGTAGTTTTACACAGGGCATATACGACAATTTTTACGAACAAGATGCCTGGCCCTGGGTATTAGGAAACATGTTCGATGCTGACATAGTTAATCTAGCAGAGGGCGGCGGCTCTAATGCCAGAATTTTTAGAACCACACAAGAATTCCTATTAGACAATAGTGCTGATTTAATTGTAATAGGTTGGACTGGGCCTGAACGCACAGAGTTACCCTATTATAAAAATGATTGGTTACGAATAAGTCACAGTTATGTATTACCAGAAAATGATTCATACAGCCAAGATAGTTTTGATCAAAATACTTACTGGTACAAAAATTGTCATAACGATTTACAAAGTGTAGAACAGACTGTATACTACATAAGAGTTTTACAAAAGTTGCCAATACCGTGTATAATGTTTAATGCATTGCAGTGTGACTTTTTATGGCAGTATGAAAATCTAGATCACCCAATGACAAAAAAATTAACAGATACCAGTATCAACAAAAAAATTAAACAAATAAACAAGACTAACTGGGTAAATTGGGGGTCAAGCATGCAAGATTATTTGCAGGACTATCCAAAGGCAGACAGTTTTGGCCATCCAGCCGACGCTGGCCATCTAGCATGGGCACAAGTTTTAGAAAAAAAAATAAATGAAACCCTGTGTACTACACGTTAAAGACGAAGTCAACGTAAAGATCGAAGGCTTGGATCTCGACACTCGACGTAAGCTGAGTAATAAGTTCAAGTATGAGATACCTGGTGCTCGTTATATGCCGGCTGTTAGGCTAGGTCGCTGGGATGGCAAGATGGCATTCTTCCAGCTAGGTGGCAGCACATATATCAACCTACTGCCCGAAATACTACCTATGCTAGCCAGTGATGGCTACAGTGTCTCTCTTAACGATACACGTGACTATGAAATGGACTATTTGCTAGAGCCTGTAACAGAGGATAGTTACAGTGATCGTACCTGGCCCGACAAGCATCCAGCAGCAGGTGAACCTATTGTACTACGTGACTATCAGGTAGAAGTTATCAATAACTTCCTAGATAATCCACAGAGCCTGCAGGAAGTAGCAACCGGAGCAGGTAAGACACTTATCACAGCAGTACTAAGTCACAGATGCGAAGCGCATGGGCGTACTATTGTTATCGTGCCTAACAAAAGTCTGGTAACACAAACAGAAGCAGACTATGTTAACATGGGTTTGGACGTTGGTGTGTTCTATGGTGACCGTAAAGAGTTTGGGCATACACATACCATTTGCACCTGGCAGAGTTTAAACATACTTCTTAAGAATACAAAGAATCAGGTTGCTCCTATAACCATACAGGAGTTCCTCGAGGACGTTGTGTGTATTATGGTAGACGAAGTACACATGGCTAAAGCAGACGCACTAAAGACCCTGCTTACAGGTGTAATGAGTCAGATACCCATACGCTGGGGACTCACTGGCACAATACCCAAAGAGCAATTTGAAAAAGCAAGTTTGTTATGTAGTCTGGGACCGGTTATTGGTCAAATCAGCGCAAGTGAACTCCAGGAAAAAGGAGTTCTTGCTCACTGTGAAGTTAATGTGCTACAATTAATAGACTTAAAAGAGTATACTAACTATCAAAGTGAACTTAAATATCTATTAGAACAGACTAACAGATTAGATTATATCAGTGGCCTTATAGATAATATAAAAGATTCGGGCAATACTCTTATACTAGTGGATAGGATAAATGCAGGAAAAGAACTTGAAAAAAGGATTCAGGGTTCCGTTTTTGTCAGCGGTGGAACAAAGGCACAAGAGCGTAAAGATCATTATGATGAGATTTCTGACTCGACTAACAAAGTTATTATTGCTACTTATGGCGTTGCCAGTGTTGGTATTAATATTCCCCGTATATTTAATTTGGTACTTATTGAACCTGGAAAAAGTTTCGTTAGAGTCATCCAAAGCATTGGACGAGGAATTAGACGAGCAGAAGACAAAGACTTCGTCCAGATATGGGATATTACATCGACGTGTAGGTTTGCCAAGAGGCACCTCTCTAAGAGGAAAGCGTTCTACAACGAGGCAAAATATCCCTTTAACATTCAAAAGGTAGATTGGCAATAATTAAATGAGATTACTTACACTTGAAAACAAACCGTTTGAAATGAACGAACTTCCAGAGGAAATAGACGATCTAAGATTTGCTATCCTTGATAACAGCGATCCTAAGAATCCAGATTATTTTTTTATTCCTCTTATCTTTTTAGAAAGCTTTAATGCTCCAGCCCTTGTGTTGAATATTGCAGGAAAATTAATTAAAATGCCAGTGGACTGGAAAATATTAATTGGTGAAAAAGACTTTGGAGATCTTGAAGTAATAAATCTAAGCAGTCTCAACGATCGAGGATTTAAAGCATTTAGTTTTAATCCAATTGGAAGTTTTAAAGCAGACTTCCTAGACATAGACGTAGTTGATTTGTATTCGGATATTAAGTGGTACTTTCCTAAACTTAAACAAGGACAGATTCTAGCCGTTCCGATTGACGATAATGAAAATCCTCGCTGCGTTTATTGTGCTAAAGATATTAATAAACAAAATGAAGTTGTAGATATAAGTAAGGCATGGTAAAATGAAAACAAACGAATCACAACAACCCGTAGATGCTGGTGAGTCAGTTAGTTTACGCAAGGCCGGCATGTATTTGTTAATGAATGATGTTACTGAAGATACAATGCGTCCAATAATAGAATGGATCATCGAAGAAAACCTAAAAATTAAAAAGCGTAGTCATCTAACATTAATTATATGCAGTCCCGGTGGCGATGTTAATGCTTGTTTTGCTGTAATTGATACTATGAAGGGTAGTACTATTCCTGTGCACACAGTAGGTCTAGGAATGATTGCAAGCTGTGGTCTTCTACTGTTTATGAGTGGCACAAAAGGACATAGGATACTTACACCCAACACCAGCATACTCAGCCATCAGTATAGCTGGGGAAGTTCTGGCAAAGAACACGAGCTTTTCAGCACAGTTAAAGAGTTCGAACTCACAAGCCAGCGAATCATGGATCATTATAAAAAGTGCACAGGATTAAAGGAAGCGGACATTAGAAAATATCTATTGCCAGAAAGTGATGTTTGGTTAGATGCCAAAGAAGCAAAAAAACTTAATATCTGTGATAATATTAAAACAACCTATTAATCAATGTTTGACAGTAGACTTATTAGGAAGATTGATTATAGGAAGTTCGAGTATCGCATAAGTCCTATAAGTGATGAACATTATGAGGTCATAAAAATCGTTCACAACAAGGTTGAAAATTATTTTAAAGATAGAGATAACTGCGGAGTTGAGCGTAAAATATACACTAGTGACTCGAGCAGATATTATACAATAACCTTTGCCTTGCTCGATGATAGCAAACTGTTTGAATTTGCCTTTGCTGAATATATTACCACCAATGGTGTTAGATACTGGTATGAGTGAACTAAGTTTGAATATAATACTCAATGCGCTGGATCGCAAGGACATGAAGTTTTGGGATAAGTGTACACCCGAACAGCAGAAAAAAATTGCGCCATTTTTACTAAACAGATATATGAGTATTGTTAAAGGCAACGCAGAGTTACATGCTTACTATCTCATGGCAACAAATCAACGTGTGAACATTAACTACTTTGCTTTAAGCAAGCATCCTAAACTAGTATGGCAGTTATTATGCACAGTGAGTCCGGGTATGGGTAATCAGTTTCATCAGTGGGTAGGACACAAAAAGAAAGATGGTGGCGGCAAATCAAATGAGATTCGTAAAAAACTAGCAGAACTGTATCCCAACTATAAAGAGGATGAATTAGATTTACTTGCTCGTATCACTACACCCAAGGAACTTAAAGAACTTGCTGAGGCGAGTGGACAATGAGTGACTTGCGTGAAGTCATAGTAGATGCTATAATTAACAGAGATATGTCGGATAAAATTTATACTTGTACATACTGTAATAGAGCATATAGGAAAGAATCAACACTAGCAGCTCATCTTTGTGAACCAAAACGCCGAGCGCAACAAGAACGTGATGTTGGTGTTCAATTTGGCATGCAAGCCTATCTGCGTTTCTATGAACTAACCCAGGGCAGTGCTAAATTGAAAACATACGCAGACTTTTCAGAGTCTCCGTACTACAATGCGTTTGTGAAGTTTGGCAGACACTGTCAAGCCATTAGAGCGATTAACATAAAGGGATTCATAGATTTCGTAATCAAAGGAAATCATAAATTAGATCATTGGTGTAAGGATACTATCTATCAAGAATTTCTGATGGATCACATTAAACGTGAAAATGTACGTGACGCCGTTGAAAGAACTCTAAACACCATGATAGCCTGGGCAGAAGAAAAAGAAAGCGTTTTTAATCATTATTTTTTGTATGCCAGTACAAATCGTGTAACGCACGATATCTCAACAGGCAGGATCAGCAGTTGGGTAATCTATAACTGTTCAACAGGTGTAGAAATGCTTGATAAGCTTAATCCCGAACAAGTTGAAATGGTGTTCCCATATATCGAACCTGATTTTTGGCGGCGTAAGTTTGTGGATTATGTTGCCGATACAGAATGGGTGAAACATATTTTAAAAGAAGCAGGATTATGAAAATTGAGATCCCAGATATTGATATAGATTTTGCGAATAGGCAAGATGCATTAGATGTATTGCCAGGAGGAACCACTGCCAGTATTGAAAGAGATGGTAAACTTATTCGCCACAATACAGGAATGTACTATACTGATATACCAACTGATCCAGTTACTGGACAATGCACCGTGGATTATAAACGTGCTGAAGAACTTGGATACTTTAAACTAGACTTACTTAATGTAAGTGTATATGATCAAGTCAGGGATGAAGTACACCTAGTTGACCTTATGACCAAAACTCCACCATGGAGCCGGCTCTGGGAAGACTTGGATTTTTGTAAACGCATTGTTCATATTGGTAATCATCATGCGTTAATTGCTAGTATGAAACCAGACAGTATAACTAGAATGGCGATGTTCCTAGCTGTTATACGTCCGGGTAAAGCTCACCTACGTAACAAACCATGGAAGGAAATTGCTGAATCGGTTTGGGATCGCAATGTGGATGGTTATACCTTTCGTCGTAGTCATGCTATTGCTTACGCACACCTAGTTGTTGTGCATATGAATTTATCGGATTCTTCTAATTAAGGTTATGTTTTTACGCTTGCTGCGATTTTTACTTAGATCGCTGATATTAACAGCGGGCCCAAACTTAATTTCACAATCTTTGATATTTAAAGTTACGAGAATAGTAGAAAACTTTTTCCAGTCTTGCTTTAAAAAAATATTAATTGGAATTTGTTGATTACTTTCCCACCACCAGACTTCGCCCAGAGATAAAAATTCTATTTTATCTGTTTCATTTTTAATTAGATCGTAGTTGTATATACTTAAAACAGTGTCATCGCTGTTTTGTATAATACCTATATATTCATTTCCGCCATATACGACTAGGCTTAAAAAAGGATACTTCTTTATTATTTCGTCAGTGAGATTAATCATATTGAATAAATAGCATATAATGGCTGCTATCACTAGTTACTTATACGAACAAAATATCTTGGCTACAATAAATGATGTAGCCCCGGGGAATATCATGCATATGTTTTACGCACCTAATGTAAAAGTATATAGGGGAATAGACAACCCTATACGGGTTAATTTTGTAAACAGAGATCAAAAGAAAGTTAGTTTATTAGACAAGACTATTACTTTCATTATGATTGACAAAGAAACAAATAGAACTCTATTACAAAGAACTGCTAGTGTGGTTGATCCATATCTAGGCCTAGCAGAAGTTACACTTACCGAAGGTGACATGCTTGATCTTGAATCTAAGTTTTATACCTATGCTTTTAAAGTTGTTAGTGGCGAAGGTAGAGCACAGATTGGCTATAGTGATGATAATTATGGCGCCGGCGGCGTATTAGAAATAGTTGAAGGTGTATATCCGTTGTTTATTGCTAGCACAGAAGAAGGCTTTTCTAGTGGAGATACTGGTAGTATTATATACATAGATCCTTACGTTAATCGCAATACTGCTCTACACAGCGCACAGGTTTATTTTAGCAGTGCGTTCACCGGAACTTTAACAGTTAAAGGTAGCCTAAGCCCTGCGCCAAGCGGACTTACCAATGATGAGTTTACTACCATTACAACAAGAACCTATACCGCACAAACCGACAACGATTTCTTTAGTTGGAATGGTGTGTATAGTGCTATAAGATTTGATCGCAGTACAACCATAGGAACACTTAATAAAGTATTATATCGTCCATGAAACTAGTAGGATTTGGTTGTAGTTTTACATATGGCAGTGAATTACTTGATCCAGAACTAGAAGATAGCTGGGATCGTCATCACGAAAACACACCATATAGAGAACAGAATACCTGGCTAGGTAAACTAGCAACAACGTTAAATTGCAGCGCAATAAATTTAGCAGAACCAAGTGCTAGTAATTTCTGTATACAGGAAAAATTTGCTGAATATGTTCAACAAAACAATTGTGCTGATATGATAATCTGTATTGGCTGGACCAATCATTTACGCACCAGCTGGTGGAGTGATGAAAGACAACGTTGGGTGCATGATGGTTTTATTAGGTATAATGAGGAAAAACTTTTTAAAGGTAGTTTTCAAGAATGGCTTACGCTAAGTTATCTTCGTTGCGAACAGGCCACACTGAATGCCAAATTGTTTGTTAACAGCGTATGTGAAAATCAAAAAATTAGATTTATACAGTTTGATGCACTGCCTAATGTAAAAACACACTATAATAATTTCCATCAACAGGGCAGACACATGCAAGAAGTACTGCGCGAAGAAGGTCACAGATTGGACAAAACATTTCTAGCAGAAGGCGGCCATCCTAATGAAGCAGGGCACGAGTATTATGCTAATTTGTTACACGCTTGGATGAGGGCAAAAAAAATTGTATAAAAGATTTTTCGCATTTGGTTGTAGCTTTACACTATACAAGTGGCCTACCTGGGCTGATTACTTGTATGCAGGCGGTGTTGCAGAATCTTATGAAAACTGGGCGTTGCCTGGCGGTAGCAATGATTTTATATTCCACAGTCTAATAGAATGTGATAGTCTGCGCGGCATTACACCCGAAGACTATGTTGCTATTATGTGGAGTCAACCCTGGCGCATTGCAGATTATGATAATGAGCATGGATGGGATATGCCAGGAAACGCATATTTGTATCAGCCCAAAGAACGTACTAAGTACCTAAAGGAAGATCAGATACATCTAGAAAATCAAAGTTATTTCAGGGCAACGATTAACATGTTACAGGCAATAGGATGTGACTTTGTGTTTACCAGCATGGAACGTATTGATCTACAGTTTGAGGATGTATACTTAACACAGGACTATTTTAAACCTAGTATGGCGGAGTTTCTAGGATACACAGGCCCTAATGAAACAACATGGAGGGAAACCTTGCCTGGTGATAGGCACCCTAGTCCAAATGAACACGCAGATTTTGCCATGGCGTTAGGGCTAGAATTAAATCAATCTAACATAGATAAACTTTGTAAAGCCAGCGTAAATTATATCTTCGACAGCGATCAACCTCACAGGCAGATTATTACAGTTTTTCCAGAAAAAATACCCAAAGATAGATTACCAAACACACTAGGTAAAATTAACTCTGGTTTGGGGAAGTTAATAAATGTCAACACTATTCAGCCTTTCAACTGGTAACGAACACGCAAACAAAGATACTCCTCAGGGTAACTTTTTAAGAGAACTGTTAAAGGTAATACCAAAACAACCTGACGTTTGGTACGCTGATACATTTAGTCTACCTGTATTTGGCAATCTAAAAAAATATTATACTGGAACCGTAATATTATATTGTTGGTGGGATCCTGCTGACGACAGGATCTTACAGCATCTAGATAACATGGATCTAAACTTTATAATAGTTACTAGTGATCCAGATCTGGCTCCCAAACATAAACGTGTAAAAACAATCCAGTGGAATAAACAGTATGGTTTTCACATGGAACTAATAAAAAGTAAACCATGGACACCTGCTAGTACTAGGAAAAACTTTTTATGTATGATGCGTAATCATAAACCTGAGCGTTTACTGTTCCTAGAACAACTATGGCGTAATAATTTACTGGACGGCAATTTGGTTAGTTACTTAGGTCAGGTTAATACAAAAAGCATACATGGTAGAACAGCAAGGCCCATATCAGACATAGTTGGCGAACAATATCAGGCGGACACAGAATTTACTTATACACCCAGCGCAGACTTTGCTGAATGGTTAACTGATAATATACCCATATTATTACCCGAAGATCACACACAGACAAATGAACATAACACTGACTTTTTTACTATTGGTAATCCCGATTGGTATAGTAGTACACAGTACAGTGTGGTACTAGAAACATACTGGGCCAGAACAGAATTTTTAACAGAAAAATCATTTAAGCCCATAGTAGCAAAACATCCATTTATAAACCTAGGAAACGCTAGCAACAAGATATTAAAAAATCTTGGGTTTGATGTTTTTGAAGATATATTTGGCGTGGAGCATGATAATTTGTTAGCACCAGAAAAAATCAAATGTCTAATACCTAAATTAGTTAATGTAAGCATAAATCCGGATCGCACCGAACGTAATTATTTGATTGGACAAGATCTACTCGCACAAGCGCGATTAGAACAAAAACAACTTGCTTTACAAGTAGCCAATTTGTTATAATAGCGTATGAATTCTATACAGCAAACAGTGTTTGATAATCTGCCCAGACAGAAGCGTAGTCCAGGTGGCTGGTATACTTTTAATGCTGTTTGCTGCCATCACAATGGCGAAAGTCTGGATAAGAGAGGCAGAGGAGGTGTTATCACTGATGGCGAGGCTGTAACCTATCACTGCTTTAACTGTGGATTTAAAACTGGCTGGCGGCCTGGTAGGCACATCAGTTTGAAGTTTCGTAAACTGCTAACCTGGTTGGGCGTAGAAGAAAACGAGCGTCAGCGTCTTGTGGTAGAAGCACTGCGTATAAAAGATACAATAGTAGTAAA
>Ga0208019_1001293_pt1 | contig 13333 bp, 17 predicted proteins | sample CB_VirMetaG_5_FD_184540 | JGI IMG/M metagenome (GOLD analysis project Ga0208019, IMG submission 184540) | Freshwater to marine saline gradient viral communities from Chesapeake Bay - CB_1508_1D Viral MetaG (SPAdes) (version 4) | ecosystem: Environmental > Aquatic > Marine > Coastal | place: USA...
CATGATAGATTCCTACAATTTTTGTAGGTGCTACTTCGTTAATCAATCTATCATATAAGATTGTATGTCCTAATCGAGTTGGTCCTTCATTTCTGATTGCATGGAAGTTTTTATCTTTTTCCATCATTTCTTTACACCATTCCCAAGTTCCATCGTTTGAGAAATCATCTGCTACACAAATATGTGGTTCATCACCACCATTTTTTCTAATTGATTCATACGACCACTTCAGATACTTTAGATTGTTTCTTGATGGTTGGATGAATGATATATCTTTTTTACTTATCATAACTTTTTACCAATTTATTTTTAAATTTTTCCATTTATGTTTAAACAATTCTCTTGAGTTCGAAACTGAATTTATATATTCTTGAGGGTTGGTGTTGGTTTTTTTATCCCAGTCGAAGTGTATATGTGTTATTTCATTTTTAGAATTTAATAATCTTAAATTATGATACCCAAAATTGTTGGCTTTATAACAAAAATCTTCACTTTCTTTATCACCATAATAATCTTCATCAAATAACCCTATTTCATTTACAATCTTTGAATCAAAAAACATAAATCCGTCTGCAAATAAAGTTTTTACAAATGGTTGTCCATGTATTGTAGTAAATGGTATCTCCGGATATGTATTTCGTATGGTATGTGGTAAAAATCCAATAACACCTATATCATCATACATATTATAAATATCAATACAACTTTTCAACCAATTTTCATTTTTAAAATGAACATCAGATTGAACAAAACAAACATACTCTGAATCGGGTGATGTTATTATTTCGTTCAGAGCCATATTCAATGATATTGATATACTATAATTGTTATTATGCCCCATAACAATAACATTAGGGTCGTTAAATTTTAGGTTTTGAAACTCAGGTTTTAAATCCCACTCATTACATACAAAATATATTTTGTAATTTAATCCTAACTTTTGTGCAATAGATGATATACCATTCACACATTTAACCTCTCCAACAGGGTCTCGCCACGGGGTTGGTACTATAAAATCTACTCTAATATCATTATATTCCATACTATACGAGTTTTATTTGTTTAAAATTGTTTTCATATAATCCAAAAATACATCTTCACCAAAGTATTTGTCATGATTTTGAATTGCATTTATGGAACACTCATTGTAAAAATCATCATCTTGTTTTAACATCTTAGCCAATCTTTGTGCTTTTTCTAAATCATATTTTTCAACAGATAACTCAGGTTGACATAACCTTTGAGTATCTGCCTCTGAATAACCAATACATGGTATTCCTAAAAAAGAACAGTTTAACGAAAAAGTCCCAGCAGTTATATTTGGCATTAAATGTACTGCGTATTTATAAGTTGATAATAATTTCATCCACTCATTGAAACTGATATGTGGTAATACTTCAACTAATTGGTCTTCAGATGACACATTACGCATTTTTGGAACTGATATGTGGTTATCAAATTCAGTTGCTATCAAATACGAATCAAATCCCGCATACCATTCATTAAAATTACCACCAATCATTGTTTTATCTTCTCTATGAACATTTCTTAATTTCATAAAGTTATCAGCGATTATTAGAGTTGGTATTGTATGAATATCCTTACTGTCACCAACTAACCCTTTAAAGTAATTGTAATCTGTAACATTTTCTGTTAGAATACCATCCACTTCTTGAAGTAAATTATAATGTCTGATTTGATGTTGTAATTCAAATTTATGATAAATTTGTGCAGTAGATTCCTGCATAAACCAAATCTTATTTCCATTTTTCCTTAAACTACTTACCAAATCTGAAGAGTTGAGTAACCAATTTCGTATGGCATCACTTTTACTAATAAGTAATATGATATGGTCATATGAACCCATCATTGATATGTTAGTGTAACAGTAATGGTCTGCTTGTAAAGCACAAAACTGAGCAAACTCGGTTCTCATGTGTGGGTGGTTTCTATCAACCTTACCATTAAATGGTAGTTCTGATATAAATGCTATTTTTGCCATAGTTCGGTATATGCCCTTTTTAAGAAATATGCTGAATCTCTATTTAAATTATTACGAGGTATAGCATTAAAATGATATACCCACGCCTGTTCATATAAATTCTCCATACTATCACCCCACCAAGATTGTCCAAAGTTTAATAAGTTTTTACTTGACATATGATGTAGATTATATGTTGATGGGAATAGTTTTAAATCAATATCATTCGTTTGAATGAGATAATTTATTGGAGTTTGGTCAGTTCCAAGTCCTGATTTCTGCTTTTCTACTAATACTAATTTATTTTTTTCGTAGAAATCCAAAACCATATCAAAAAATTCACGATGTGATTCATTTACAATCTGAAAACCACCATTGAAATACATCCCTCTATCAAGTTTGTACCCATCAAATAAATCTTTGTAATGTCTTAATGACCTACCAGTCCATTCCCAACATCCCAAATCCAATACACCCACATATTTACGTTCTGTCATTTCAAAAAAGTTTGGAGTATCAGGATGAACAATAGTATCAGAATCAACCATTAATATCTGGTCAAATTTGATTTCATTGTGGTCCAATATCTTAAATAAATGATATCTCTGCCAAGGAATTGTCATTTCTTCCCAACTATATAATGGAGTGTCCCAAACTAATACATCTGCATTGTGTTTTTCAGCCCATTTCTTCCAAGAAGAAATACTGTATTGGTATGCGTTATGCCTACCTCTACCGGCATCAATAGCTGGGATAAATACTATATTTTTCTTCATTTTATTATTGTTTTTATGTAATCTTTTAAATCGATACTAGCTTTCCAATCTAAAATCTCAGATGCTACTATATCATCATTTAATGTAGTTTGTGCTTCACCTGGCTTATCATCTTCATATTTTGGTGTAATACCAAACATTTCAGCAACTTCATTTACTGAATGATTCTTACCCCTTCCCAACTCAAATGCATATCCCCATGCTTCTTTCTGAGGTATTCTCACTAAAGCCTCTACAATATCATCGATATGGGTGAAATCTCTTCGTTTAGAACCATCGCCGTATATAACACAATCTTTTCCATTTTGGATGTTATGAATCCATCTACCAATTAAAGTTGTGTATCCACCTTCAGTTAATTGATGGGGGCCATACACATTGTAAAATCTTGTAATAGATGCTTTCAATCCAAAATGTTCACAATATAATGTTATGATATCCTCACCCAAATCTTTTGAAAATGTATATGGGTTTTTAAATCTACCACTATGTTTTGAAGATGAACCAGCATATACTAATGGAATATTATGTTTCGTACAAAACTTCACAATCTCATATGTTCCGCTAAAGTTTGTTTCAATGTAATCTTCAGGTTTTTCAAATGATGGTTGGATTCGTGCAATAGCTGCCATATGAAATACAACATCTACACTGCTCAGCAGGTAATCACATATATTATCTATATCATCATTAAAATAGGTACAACCACTTTGTTCGTTTTCGGATTTACCTGTTGAGTAGTTGTCTAACGACTGAACTTCATGACCATCTTTTAATAATCTTTTGATGAGGTTTGTTCCTACAAAACCTGCACCACCTGTAACTAATACTTTCATTATAATAACTTTAACCGATACCTTTCCAAGTGGCTCCATTAGTAGTATAATAATGGTTCACTCCTATCACCGGTGTATATAAATATGATTTTTTATTTGATAAAATATCAGCTGCCCAATATCTATCTTCTTTAGTTGAATAAGTCTCATCGAACGGGTTATTAACCAAATCCGATTTGTTATAAAAACAAAATGCATTATGTAAGAAAGGCCTATCTTCAATCTCCGACCACATATTTACTTTTGAGGAAGTTGTAAAATGCGACCAAATATATCGTTTAGAAATCTTCTTACCACGATAAATTGGTGTTTGATTTCCAAATACAGCAGCATGTGTTTTTAGTTCTTTAACTACATATGGTAAATCCATATCTATAATTTGAGAATGTGCTGATAGTACTAATATAGTTTCATTGGAACATATCTTAACTGCAGCGTTAATTGATTTTCCTGGAGTGTAATTATTTATATTACTTACTGATATATTTAACCTATCATTAAATAGAGAAACCACACTTAATGAATCATCGGTTGAGTTATTATCCATAACTATTACCTCCGCATCAGGAATGTAATCACATATCGATTGTAATGTAAATCCTATATATTCGGATTCATTTTTATTTCTAAGTATAATACTAACCATATTAATTATATTTTTTAAAATTATGCATCAAATCTACCAGCGTAATTTGTTCTTGAATCAGATTCACTACTCTGATATCCCGTACCATGTGATATAAACATTTCATCTCGTATAGCAATGTAATCTGTTAAATCTTTCATTTGATGAGGTAGAATTGCAAACTTGTTATCACGACCTGGTAAATCATTGTTGGTAGTAAAGTGCTTTTCTACTACAATTGCACCCTCACCAATAGCAACCTTTGCCGACTCGACCCCTTGAATATGGTCAGAGTATCCGATTGGTAGTCCAAGTGGTTTCAACATATTCATTCTTGGTAAATTTGCCATTGATGGATTACACGGATATGTTGATACACAATGTAGTAGGTAGAAGTCAGAATATCTAACGTGTTTTACACTATCACCAATTTCTGATAATGTGGATGTCCCAGTTGACATAAATACACTCTTGAAGTTATCATCACAATACTTGATTAACTCGTGGTTACGAGACTCAAAACTTGGAATCTTTACATCTTCTACGCCCAACTCAACAAGTAACTCAGCATCTTTGATACTGAATACACTTGACATAAACTTGATACCAACCTCGTTACAATAGTTGATTAATTCAATATGTCTTTCTCTTGTAAGTTCTGCTTTCTCGTAAATCTCTCTACGACCATCAGTATCCCAAACACCTGGTTTGAGTCTACTAACCGACCAACTTTGGAATTTTGCATATGTTGCACCACTTTCTTTAGCGGCTAAAATCATTTCTTTTGCAAGGTTCATATCACCACAATGATTCCACCCTATCTCTGCTATTACTTTAATCATTTTAACTTTTCTTTTACTAATTCCAAATCCAATTCGTAGTGAATATCAACGGCGTCATCTTTAATACACCCCAATCGCTTACTTACTTGTCCTGATTTTAAATATTCGTATTTAAATATACGAACCGACCCACTTCTCTTATAAGATGGGTTTACCGTAATCAAGTCATCATAGTTATTATCTAACATATAATCAATACACTCATCTAATGTATGTGACCTATTTGGATTGTCTGGTTGAAGACCTACTACGAGGTCGTATTCTAATAATGTTCTATTCACAACATCTAAATATACATCAACTACTTCCGTGTCACCACATAATGAATCTGACCTTTTTACAAAATCTACTCCATACTTCTCACAAATTAACTTTACAGTACCACTTTCAGATGAAACTAATGTGGTTACATCGTGCTTACTTTGATTTGCATAGTCAACTGAATGTAGGAACATAGGTTTACCACTCAACTCACGGATGTTTTTGTTCTTTAATCGTGTGGAATCCAGCTTTGCTGGGATGATTGCTAGTACTCTCATTTTCTTTTCAACAACCAGATAAAGTATTGGTCAGTCTGTTTACTATCTCTCTCGTAAACGAGGTCGTACTTATCTAACAATCGGTGATATTTATGAAACAATTTTGGGTGGTCTGGTGCTTCGTATTCTTTCTTAACCTCACGGATAATCATATACTGTGGAGTCCAATCTGAAAGAATCTTTGTTAAGATGTTATCTACCTTTTCGTACTGCAGATGCATAAAGTGGTCTGATACAAGAAGTAGGTCAAGATTCTCTACTTTAGATTCATTGAAGATATTTTCAGAGTCCCCTTCGTAGAATGTGATAAGCTCTTTAATATCGTTATGCATTTGTTCTCTTGATTCTTTTTCAAACAAGTCGTTAGCATATAACTTAACTGATTTGTTTTCTTTCCAAATGTACCACAAATTTCTTGCACCGGCGGCACCCATCTCGAAGACAGTCATATCATCTTGAATCACATTATGGTCTTTTAGAATCTCAACGAGTTCTTCAGAGTTCTTGTGTAATAGTTCTCTTGCGTTTTGCCCAACTTTTTTTTGATAGGATTTTGGAAACCTCTTTTTACCAAAATTTGCCATATTAACCTTTTATTTGATTTAAATTAATGTTCATAGAGTTGCTTATAATTTATTTATTGACCATTTATATGCCTTTGTTTGACCTTGAATGGTCATACCACCTATATGAGGTGTAAATATACAATTTAATTTTGAATTTTCCAAATTAAAAAACGGAGATTTTGAAATGTCTCCAAACTCATCCTCAATCACATCTGCACCATATCCCCAAAGTTTACCTTCTTTGAGTGCTCTGATTACACCCGACTCTTTTACGATTTCACCACGAGAGGTATTCACCAAAAACTTTACATTACGAGAAAGTAAATCGTAGTCAATCATATATTTTGTCTCATCACTAACGTGAACGTGTAACGATACAGCATCACATATCTGAAATAGGTATTCTAATTCTTTTACGTTAGATTCATCAGAATATGGGTCGTAGATGTAGACTTCTGCATCAAATGCTCTACAAAACTTGGCCATCATCTTACCCAATCTACCATACCCAACAATACCAACTTTGTAGTCTTTCATTTGCTGACCTACGAATGGTAGGTAGTCCCAACTTTTATCTCGTTTGGTCACATTGTTTGACATTGTGATATTTCTCATCAAATCAAGGAGTAACCCAAATGCTAACTCCGATGTAGATGGTAAATCATTGATAAGGTCATAGTCTTTGGTAAGTGAATATATTTTAATCCCTTCCTTATTACAATAGTCAACATCAATGTGGTTCATACCAGTTGAACAGGTATTGATTAACGATACATTTGTATTGTATAACAGTGAATAATCAATCTTATAGGTTTGTTGATTTGGGTTACAAAGAATCGTATCAATATTCTCCTTTATAAGAAGTTCTCTAACTTCGTTTCTATCACCATCTTCCAACATAAAAACTTCACCTTTGGTCTGAAGAAGTTCGTATACACCCTCAAGGTGTTTAATGGGAGTAATAACTGCTATTTTCATTTTCGTTTGTATACTTTATCTCTACCATCAAAAGTTTGAATGTACCCAATTTTTTTTATCTTTTCTGCACCATGTCCCTTTTCTAATATGATAATTGGATTGAACTTCTTTATTGTATCCATCCCACCGACTAATGCATCAGACTCAGAACCTTCTAAGTCCAAATGAATCAAGTCACAATGTTTCAAATTAAGGTCATCTATACGAACCGACGGTATAGCTCCTCTTTTTGAAACTTGAGATTTTATTGTACCAATGTTGTAGCCTTCGTAATTTGACAATGTGGCCATTCCACCATTACCTACTGCGGTGTTAAATTTAATAACATTATCTAACTGACAATTGTTAGTCAGACAATAAAAATTTAACTGGTCTGGTTCGAACGTATATACATTACTAAAGTAAGATGAATATAGGAGAGGATACATCCCACAATTACCACCTGCCTGTACTACAACTCGTTTTGACTCAACATCTTGTAACCAATCTTCGTGTTGAACTTTCCAATCGTTTAATATAGAGACATACGCATCGGTGTCTGATTTAGGCCAAAGTAACTTATCAACACCCCCATATCTAAAATCTCTATATGATGTCAGTTCTGAATATCTCATAATGTAAATACTTTTATAGGTCCTTGAGTATAGTCATGGTCGTAGAACTCACGAATCAGTCCGTCTGTATATCTATCAGTTGGGAATGTATTTCTGACATTATCCCTTTCCCATCCCCAAGTGGATTCCCACTTAACAAAATGAGGACCATAATCACCAAAGTGTTTAGAGTCACCCTTTTTTGCAGCAGTTGCTGATTTGATTGGTACTTTACCATCTTTAATATGTTGGTCGTGCCATACTTGTAAAAATGGTAAGGTGACATTGTATATTCCATTTTTTAGGAATTGTAAACAAATATCATCAAAAGCACAAAATAGGTGATATTGGTCACTTACTTCAATGTATCGTGTAAACATATCAACATTGATAGCAAGTGTCATATCAACTGGGGATTCAACTGCAATAGCAGTATTACCACCCCATACATCCCAAGGAAGCCTCATATCAGGAGTACGATACCAACCACCACGACCTGGTAGTTGTGTTAGTGGTGACCTACCCAGCATACCACATTGTGTAGGTGATACCATTGACTGGTTACTTACACCACATTGTGGTCCTAATATATTAAATCCAACGACACCAAAGTTTTTTAACTTACCATCTGATACTATTTCATCAAACGTACTTACGAAGTTAGGTGTGATTGTATGTGAGTCGTGTGTCATCCACAAAACATACTCAGACTCCACACCCACATCTTGTAAGTGTTGAATCATTGTTAACGTTGCATTTTGTAACCCACGTGCTTTATTAGATACAAATGGGATATTGTATTTTTTACAAATAGATTTACCGAGAGTGACCTGCTCTTCATCTGAGAAGTCATCGATATTTACAAAATAATAACCACTAAGGTCTTTCTTGTTTCTCTCAATAAACTCCTCTAACAAAGCGTAGTTATTTCGTGATGATACAAATACTGATATTTTATTCATAGATAGTTACCTCATTTAGTTCTACATTATATAAACACACGAACAATTCACAATTTCTATCCACCACCACTTGAGATTCCATCTCTCGTTGTGCGAGTCTACCTGCGACTGTATCGTTTACTTTTTCACCCATCCATTTTTTACAATTTTCTAAGAATTGTATAACAAGAGTAGTCTCACCAACACAACAGCCAGTATTCATATATCTGAATGATGAGTCGAATGTATTATCATATTGTTCTAAAGACTTGTATTGGGATTTTAGTCCCAATGACCACTCAGTTTGTCTATTTTCTTTTGGATAATGATTACGTTCGGCATTGAAAACCAACTTACCATCAAAGTGTTCTTTATATCTACTGAGTATATTTGATGGTGATTCCAATAATATAACATCACTTACATCAAACCACATAAAATACTTTGTGTCTATACCCCTCAAATATTCAAGCGTACCATTGATTTTATACTTCGACCCTTCCCAAAAGTTAGTTGTATTCGGCCAAGGTAGTGTAACTAATTCTTGACCATATCGACTCATACACTTTTCGAGAATCATCTCGGTATTTGTATACTTACCACCCTTCCACGTAACAATCGTTAGGTCATCACTTGGGTCGATGATTGGGTTACTACTTTCTAAAAATGCAGTTTCTATCTTTTTGTACAAATCACCACTTCGTTTAGACTTACCATTAGCGTGAATCACCAATGGTGTGGTTTTTGTTTCGTGTAACTCTACTCTCATATCATTTCTTTTAATTTGGATACTACCGAATTCGTAGAGTTGAAGTCAACACCACCCTCAATTGAACGTTCTATCCAATTTGTATTATCACCATCCGTTAGTAAATAGTCTAATTGAGGTTTACTAACATCAAACAACCCACCATAATCGTAAAAACTACCAATCTGACCTGAGTTATTGATTAGCATAGTAGGTATCCCCAATTGAATTGGTTTGAATGCAAGTGTGGATGGTGCAGATATAACACATTTACTTTCAGCAATCAGTTTATTATCATCCTCAATATCAATCACTATATTGTAATCCAAGTCAGTTGGTAATATACTTTTCAAATACATTAAATTATTCGTATACCCACCGTCATCTGCTCTACTCTTTAGTTTTATTAAGATTGGTAGGTTAAGTTTTTTCTGAAGTGATACTAAGTCAAGTTCCCTAAACAACGTATTATCAAAATTCACCTTGAATGGCGATTTCCGATTCCCTAAAAAGTTAACTATTACTAAAATGTGCTTCTTTTCTAAGTTTCTATATTTTAACAACCCATCGTTAGATGGAATACCACCTGCTATTTGGTCTTTGTGGTTGATATCCTTCTTACCAAATACAAAGCACTTATCGAATACAACATTATGTCCTAATTTAAAATATGGTTTATCATTATTTCCATGCTCAAATGAAACCATTGGGCAATTTTTACCTTTATATAGTTTGTGTAGATTTGTTTTTGGAGTATGTCTATTATCATCTGATATGATTAAATCATACTTACTAACATCACACTCATTCTGATACACGTTCTGAAAAAGATGTAGATACGTTTTATCAAACACATCTCTCATATCAAGGTCACCGGCCCAATTATAAGAATTAGTCATTTGGTAAACCTTTAATAAGTCCAACGAATACTCATCTGCTAATATGGGTAGTATCGGATATATACGTTCACCAGTCCTATATTGTGATGTTATAAATAATATTCGTTTCATTATGTATGGGATGTGTGTGTTATTATACCGTCGCCTCTACCATCTCCAGGTAAATATACAAAATCTAACCCACTTTTCCAAGCAATATAGTCAAAACTAAGTTGGTCACGTTTAGACCCATATTTGATTTCACTCCACCACATTTCCATAGCATCCTTAGTAATAGGTCTATTGTGATGTCTGACCAACCCACACGTGAACCCTAACCCATTACCTTGTGGGTATCCATCTTGGATATAACGTTCCATCTGCTCTTTGATTGTATATGGGTTATCCTTAAATGTTTTACCAGGCTCTTGACCTAATCGAAATATTGCATTTGCTTCTTCGTAAACACAATTTCTCTTGTCGAAACACTTCATATGGTCGAACAATGCAAGGTCTGACTCCCCAAGGTATTCTATGTATTTAAGAACATCACCTTCGATAATCTTGTTACCATCCAACCAAATACTTACATCGTATTGTGGAAACCATCTATGTGGTAAGACCTTATACTTTCTTGCAGTTCGTGTGTTATCTCCATATAATGGGGTTACTTTACGAATCTCCCAAGTGTCAGACTCTATATCCCTATCGGTAAAACAAACAAAGTCTACACCAGCTGGTTTTACGAGTGGTTCATTGAGTGTATCATACCCACCAATGATTGCTGTGTATACTGCTATTTTCATAAGTAAATCTCACTTCTAACTAAGTTTGACCCAAGATTAGGTCTTGCAATTGTATAGGTTGGTGAATAATTTGCAATGGTATCATTCACCCCAGTTTGGTTACCCACATTAAACTTTGCTTTTGTTTTGATGTATAACTGAATACGAGTATTGATGTGTCTCATATCCAATGCCTTTTTGAAATCCAACCCCACATCGGTAGATTTAGTCCAATAGAACATAGGTAAGTCGTACTCATCAATTTTTTGTTGGATTTTTTCAACCCCAACACCATCGAATCTATTTGATATTAGAAGAGTTCCAAACTCCCCATCACAATGCTCCTTAATGATTTGGTCACCAAGTTCTATTTCTTCTTTTGAAAAGTATAGTTCGGGTTCAATATCACCGAACTCATCAAATTGCCAGAACCTCAACAACTCTTCCATTAATGGGACTTCCCCACCATCCGTGATACGATAATGGTCATTAAAGACCTCACCATCAAACGAATCGATGAACGCATCAACATATGGGTTGTTGTCAAAGATAGTGTGAACCACTTGGAAGGGGTCTGACCAAGAAGACCAATTTTGTTCAAGATGCCCAAACATCTCACGAAGCAATTTTGGTGATGGTATCAAAACCGTACAATCAGGATACTTCTCTTTAAGTTTTCGAGGGAATGCTGATATTATTCCCCAATCACCAACCCCAAAACACGTTCTTAAAATTACGAAGTGTTGCTCACTTAAATATTCATCTGGAATGTATGATGGTTCATCTAATGGAAATCCCAATCTATCCACATCTCCAATAGAAAATACTTTGTTGTTATATGTTCTCCAAAATATCATAATGTATCGTAATAGTTGTTTTGTTTTTCTTGTCGTTCTATTGTTTTTGGGTGATACAATGCCATACTAGCATCTAAAGGTAGATTTGATATAGTTTTATACCCTTCTAACTTTTCATGTACTTTATTTACCCACTTAATATCATCTGAATTTTTGTAGATTCGCCATTGATAATCAGGCCAATTTACCCAACCATTTTCATTAACTTGCCATCCCCATTTTTGAATATGTTGTGGAGTTAAACCTTCTACTGTATTTACTCTTGGAACTACAATAACATCAATATCATTTAATTCTAAGATATCATGTATGTTTTCCATCAAAATGACATGCGGTAGTTCATCTGCATCAATTTGGAAGATATAATCACCACTACATAGTGATGTTAAGTGATTTTTCATATTCCCAAAGTGTCCATCAAATGGATAATCATACCATTGAAATTCACCATTAACTGAATGTGACCTAAGGTATTCTTCTACACCGACTGACCCATTAGTCTTATCAAATAAAACTACAATTTCATCATTAGGTTTTTTTGTTTGTAATAAAAATGATATCAATCGTTGGATTTCCATCGATTCATTACAGACTGGTATTGCATATGATATTTTCATACTTTGATTATATTTTAAAACCCAACACTTACTAATTTACTAATTAATTATTTTTTGTTATTTAATTTATTTTCGAATTTATCGAATCTTGAATCTAATACACTATATACTTCATCAACTCGTTGATGTAATGTATTATTAATATTTTCAAATTCTCGATAAACATCATCGAATTGTTTTTCTTGGTCGTTTAACTTTTGTTCGCTATTAGCGATTCGTTTATTCATCCTAAACATAGACACAACCATTGCAATTGCAATAACTGAACCTACACCTAACAAAAATGCGATTATTTCCATAATATTTCTCCTTATTTAAGCGTAAGTGTTGGGTTTATTTATTATAATTCATTCATTAATTTAACAAACATTGCCATTGTGTTGATTTCTTTATCAACTGCATGAGCATCTTGATACTGAGCTTCTGCCAATATTAAAATAACACCAGCAACATGACCTGTACCATAATCATCTATTGTGTCATATAAGAATGTGAATAGAGGCTGAAAGTCTTTTACTTTGCTGTCAGCTATAATTTGACGTATTTGAGTAAATGCTTTCTTCTTATCTTTCAAATTCTTTAACACTTCAAGTATTTCAGTCATGTAATTGGCTTGAACTGTGCTTTGCTTGTCAATACGCAATTCGCCGTTGACTACTTGAGCTTGAGCTGCATTGATTGCTCTTCTAACATCTGGGTATGATGCATTGATAATTGTTGCTACATCTTTAACATCATATTTTACACCCTTATCGTCAAGAACCGTTACCA
>Ga0208019_1001297_pt1 | contig 13302 bp, 17 predicted proteins | sample CB_VirMetaG_5_FD_184540 | JGI IMG/M metagenome (GOLD analysis project Ga0208019, IMG submission 184540) | Freshwater to marine saline gradient viral communities from Chesapeake Bay - CB_1508_1D Viral MetaG (SPAdes) (version 4) | ecosystem: Environmental > Aquatic > Marine > Coastal | place: USA...
ATTCTTGTCACTGACAGATTTGTCATTTTCTTTATTAGTGACAGATTTGTCACTGACAGATTTGACACTCTTGAGAATCAAGTTTGAGTTGATCTGAGTTAAAGCAATCTTTGACTTTTTGTCTTCGATCTTCTCTGAGAATCGACTGATATATTTCTTTGCTTTGAGAGTCTTCATTGATCTTTGTACTGATCGATGACTCATGTTTAACATTGAAGCGATCTCGACAACTGAGATACTCCCGGAGAATGTTTTCCAGTCTACTCTTATTAATAAAGACAGTAAGACGAGTTTATCGGTCGACGATATATCAAGAGACAGAATCGCTCTTCTCACGTCGAACTCCGTTTGATTGTTCATATTGCTCTCCTTTTTTCGAGCTGAGTTCATGTTGATTAAATACACATATACTAAAGATAAATTCAAGTCTACTAACTTTTTTTAAAGTTTTTTTACTAATTTTTTATTTAGTACTTGCACTAACAAAAAAGTTAGTGTAACTATCTTATAACAACTCGACACAAACCAACACAAACGGAGAACGAAATGAAAGAACTCAAGAACACAACTCGCAAAAACTATTCACTTAATAAACTTGTTAATCACTTTGAGAGATTCCAGTCGTCTCACTTCAAGATTGATCCTTATCGTTTTTCGATGAATGGATCGACAGTCATGATCTTCGAATACGAGACAGAAGAGAACGCTTATTATCATGTCGGACATTATGACAAACAAGACTTAAACGAACTACTCGAATCAATTTATCGAACTGTAAGGAGACAAAGTGAAATGAAATACTACACAAGAGAAGAGCTTGCGACTTTTCACTCTATCAAGCTCGACAACGTTTACCGACAGCTATTCCCGAGCAATGAGCCGGAGTTCATCACAAACAATAAGCTCGCTCAAATGAGCACTGAGGAAATCATCAACGAAATACTAAAGGAGTACAAAAGACAGCATGAACAAAAAGAAACTCAAACAACTAAAAGAGCGAACTAAGATCAAGACACTCGCCGAAGAGGCCGGAACCGACAGAAGTTATCTTTCAAACATTCTCGCCGGTCGTGATCGATGTTCTTATGAACTAGCTAAAAAGCTGGCTATGGCCGCAAACAAACTCACCTTCTCTTACGATTACCTCCCGGAAGACTTTAGAAAGGATTGACGAAATGACTCCAGATCAACACACCGAAGACAAGATGAAATTGATCGAGAAGATTCTCGAAGACAAACCGACCGAAAACCAAGAAGAGATCAAACAAGAGCTCTTCGACATCATTGAGACAAATCTCTTTCTGGAGATTGCTCGACTCGCTGAATATGCTGATCGTCTAAGACAAATCAGATCAAAGAACGGTTTATTCATACGAGTCATTCACGACTTTCAAGCGATCTCAAGACTCGCCGAGCTTCAACAAATTTTCACAAAAAAAGACTAAAAGACTAAAAGGACAAAACAAGATGAACAACTCTCAACAAAATACAATTCTTCTCGCAATCGTCTTTTATACTGCGATTCTCATTCTTTCGTATGTCATGTTTAATATGACCGGCTATGAACCGAAAGACAGTTGTGCTCATGAGATCAGAAGAGTTCTGTCGCCGTACCAAATAAGCCAGATGACGAACATGAAGTTCCCGGTCTCATATGACTCAACGGCCGCTTTTTGTGAAGATCATTTGAATGACTATAAATCTTTAATTCAAGAAGCAAAATCGTTTCGCGAGTTCGCCGATCATGATATGTTTTGAGACCTTATGAACGACAAGCAATACAAGGAGATAGAACGCTGGATCAACAATATGACTGATTCAGAACTAAGAATTTTAATAAAGGAGAATATCGGTTCAACCGGAACGCGATATTTATTCTATAGACTCTCACTCGCCGAGCTTATTTGTCGAGCTCAAAAAGAAGAACTACACATTCAAAAAAGGATAAAACAATATGAACAACTTAAATAATTTTTGGATTCCGAAAACCGGAGAAGAACTTGAACGACTCGCTTCAATTCTGACAACTAATCAAAAGGACGCGAAAGACCTGATCGTTGCTCATGCGTACTTCGGTCACTTCTTTGAAGGTCATCTTGGGAAGGTAGCTGCCAATACTTCAACGATCAACGGCAAGCCGGCTCTCCTCTCGGACGCTCTTGTCGGAATCTGTTACCAGTCCGGACTTGTTCGTCGCTTTCAAGTTGTTGAATCAAACGATCAAAGATGTATCGTCGAAGCCGAAAGAAACGATCAACCAGAAGGCGTGATTCATCGACAGATCTTCACTATGGAGAAAGCGAATCAAATGAATCTCATCAAGCCCAACTGGAAAAGACAGCCGGCAAATATGTTGATGAAACGAGCAAGAGCTTTCCTATGTCGCGAAGCATTTCCCGAAGCCGTCTCTGGTCTATATACGATTGACGAGATCGCGGACTTCTCTAATCTGTCAGATCAAGAACATGAAAAACTTGTCGCTCGTTCCCTTGGCTATGAGGAAGACTTGAGTTCAAATTCAAGCTCGAAATCAAATTATAATCCAGCTCCGGCTTATAGCTCCGAAGAGTTAAAAAAAAAGGGACAAGCGATCAATAGAGAGCTAGTCAGTCGGAGAGCGAACTATCAATTCGAAACTGAGACCGAATTCTTTGAAATTTGCGAGTCGTTGAGAATCGATCGAACTGAAATCAATTCTCAGCTAAAGCGACATGAATTTAACGTCGAGAAAGCAAGTCCGAAGCAACGAGAGCGATTCTTCTATTCTGTCATTCTTCACGATGTCACAAGAAAAAGTCTATCGCTCCCGGTAGACTGGCATAACATCAGCGATGAACACAAAGAGCACGTTCATCAAGGATTTGCGACTCAATATCCGATCTTGAAAGACATTCCTATCTCTTGGTATGAGAACAGAATCACTCAGCCGCCATTTGCGGAAGCGATTAGTCTTTCAAATGACTTGAGCGACTTCGATAAAGAGAAGTTAATCAAAGCGATTCAGAATCACGAACCGGACGACTGGGATCTTTACGATTACGCTGTTAGTCTTTACGACGGAGTTTAATTATATTTGTGACTTTGCTCGACAAGAGTCTCTACTTTAGTAATCACTTGAAGAAGGCTCCCGAGCTTTTCGTCGATCTCTCCGAGCTTATTGTCAATCTGATTTGTTTTTGTTTCAAGACTCTTGACTTGTTGCTTTAGCTTTCCCATTTCTTCGGCTTGAGCGATCTTGTCTTGAGTCGTCTTGTAAAGAAGGCCGGCGATCGCTAAGATCGTACCTATATCGATTGCGTTCATGTCCATTTTAACGACTCCAAACGAAGAGCGTCGTAATCGTTGCAATACTAATTACACCGAATCCGAGCGTTGAATATAAGAACATTTTACTTCTTAACTGTTCTTGTATCAACTGTTCTTCTGTTTTTGCGAGTCGGAGCTCATACGCTTTCAAAGTTTGACGAATATCGACTTCTCGATTCAAAGCGACGTCAATCTTCTTCTCGCTCCCTTTTACACATTCTTTGACAGCTTCATCGATTGCAAAGACGCAAAGATCGGCGCTCCCTTCGAAAGCAGATTTAACTCGAACCCAGTCGTCGACGGTCAAGAGAGCTCCGTAAAAGGAGACTTTGAATCCGGGCTCGACTTTGATCGCTTGGATCGGTTTGACCTTCGCTCCCATATATAGCCAATTCGGCGGAATCTCGTTCGGGATCAATGGATTTAAAATCAGACTTAAGCTCAATAGATAGTTAATCATCACAAATCCAATCGTTCTTATTCTTAAGAGCTTCTTGAACTTGTTTGTCACATACTGAGACACAATCAAGAACGCATGCTCCGGACGCTTTCGCTTTGCAAGTTGTTAGCTCGTCGACTGTCTTCAAATGAGCTTGCTTCTCTTTATCAAGATCAGTGATATAAGATGAACAGACATCGATCGGGTCTTTATGTCCGATCATGTATCCGATTGAAAGACAAGCGACGACGCAAAAAACGACGGCGATATATAGAGCGTTATCTTTTAATGTTAATAGCTCAATCATACTAGCACCAGATTAACCAAGTCGCCGGAAACGTAGTCTCCGGAATCCGGGAACGGACGCGGACAAATTAAGCCGATCTTATTCGCTCCGGTTGAAGCGACTGAACTTCCATTGATGAAAGCGTCTCCTCCATTTTGCGGAGCGGCTCCGTTCAGTCTGGCGATACAATCACCATGAGTTACAAGCGTACAAATTTCATAAGTCACTTCGACCTCGTTTTCTAATATTGTGATACTGCGACAGTCTTCAACGACTCCGGCGAAATTTCCGCTTGAAAACGGTTGGACTTTTCCGGCTTCGGCGAATTCGACGAGCATAAAGTCTTGTACTTCGCTAGTTCTTTTAATTGTTAATTTCATGATAACCTCTCTATAGTTACTAAAATATTTGTATCGCCCAGTTGAGCATATTTCGGACTGTTTATAATTGCGTGCTTATAGAAACCGACCTCATCATTTACACTCGCGTTAACAATCCCGACGATATTTCTCTGCTTGACATTAACGTTTCCGATTCTAAATTTTGGGCTATACTTTACCGAGTTTGTAGAATTGCTTAATTGTAAATCTACAAAAGACGTATCTGTCGAATTCGGGCCGGCCACCATTTTGGCGGTAATTCTATATACACCGGCGGTATTAAATTTAAAACCGTAGTACCAAATTGTCGTGCCGGTCGCTTCTTCTAATAGTGATACGTCACTAGTTGTTGAAAAGTTTGCGTATCCTGTCCCGGTCGTTTGTTTATTATAGAAACGATAAAAACGAGCCGGCGCATTTGGGTAATTTAACAGTATTGTACTTGCGTTTGTTACTCCGATTTGAATTGAATAGCTATGAGCTGATTCTTCATAAGCGTTAACCCAGTTTGGAGCTCTATTGATCCAGCTCGTCCCATTATAGCCGAAGATTTCACTATCGGCCGGACTCGACACGCTCGAAACGTCCGAAAGGTTCAACGTGATCTCATTGTCTCGATTCGCCGTTTTCGACGATACTTTGATGGTATTGTGACTCATTACGCTAGCTTTCTGATTTCGATATATCCATATTCAGCTTGTCGAGTACCTTGAGCCGCGAGAGTGTTAATATCGGTCGGAGTTGCGTTGATACGAACTGATACTGTAATCGATGAGCCGCTCGTAATATATCCGCTCGAACTTGATCCGATTGTATCAGTATCATTCTTTACGTTTCCTTGAGTTCCGAAGAAGCTCGTCCCGTCATGCCAGCGATAAGTACAAACTCCGTTTGACGTGCTAAAAGTTACCCCGGCGACAGCGTTCAACAAATAAGAGCCGGCCGGGAGAGTAATCGAATCAATCCAGCCGCTCCCGACTGTCGCCGATACTCCGTTGTAAACTACTGAATAAAAGTGAAGATCGACGTTGTTCGCGAGTGCGCTTCCTCCGGTCGGATAGTTTTGACTTGATCCGTCGCCGATAAAAAGAACAGTTCCTCCGCTTAATGACGAAGCGTCCGCATTAATCCAAGTCGAAGAGCCGGAGTCATACTGAAGAACTTGATCCGCTTGAACACTTGTAATCGTTACGTCGTCAAGATGATCTACGTTTACAGTGATCTCACCGTCTCGATTTGCCGTTTGTCCGGCGACTTTTATTTTATTATGACTCATTTTAAACTACCTCGAAATTTGTCCCGTCGCTGACAAGAGTCACCGAAGAATATTTAACATCTAAAATATAATCATTTGTTGAGCCGTCGATTGTGACAGTTTGAGGATCGATCGTGATCGTTCCGTCTCCCATGTTCTTGATTCTAATTTGATCGCCAGCGCTTAAACCGGAAGTTGGAAGAGTGATCGTAAAAGTTCCGGAAGTACAAGAATAATGATAGTTTGCTTGTGCGTTCGCCGGATCCTCTGTAATCGCTGAGTAAGTCAAGCCGCCGCCGGTTGAAAGCGTCGCGTTGATCCAAGCTGAAGAGCCGGAGTCGTATTGAAGAACTTGATTATCTGTAACGCTTGTGATCGTTACGTCCGACAAGTCGCCGAGATTCTCCCCGGTGATTCCGGTCAAATATCCGGAGTCATTCGTCAATAAACTGATATTGTCTCCGCTTGAAAGATAACTAAGATCATCATTAAACGAGCTTAGAGCGATTGAACTCAAAGCAGTCGAGACGGCTTGATTCGAAGCGTTTCCAAGAAAGATTTTATTTTGATTTAGATTCGGAGTTGCGTTCGATCTTCCGGCTCCTCCGACTTTGATGATTCCAGCTGTCGCGTCCGCTCTTACGACTCGACCTATATTTTGAATCAGATTTGTCTCACTTGTTGGAGCTGAGTTCGTCAAAGCTCCGGCCGTCGCCGCTGAGACATAAACAGTATCATTCGCACTTAAAGAATAAGTCGTTGTATTGTAATCGTTCAAGTTGCCGAAGGTCACGATCTCAATATCCGCTTGATCGTTTGCAGTTGCATAAGCGAGACCGAAGGCCGGCATGGTCAACGATGAATTCGCTTGAGCGAGCTTGACTTCCGGGACAGTTCCAGAGACTCCGGAAATATAAACCGCTTGCCCTTTGGTGATCTGACCTCCTTGATTATTTTTCGCTTTGAATCGAATCGCTCCGTTCATGTCGCCATAATATGAAATATAGCGATTATTCTCGTCTCCGATTGTGTGAGTCGCGTCCGCGTCCGGAATCAAGTCAGCTCCGATTGATATATCTCCGGTTCCGTTTGGATTAATGACGACGTTTCCATTTGAAGCGGAAGTGATCGCTTTTCCGTTGACGTCTAAATCTCCGCCGAGCTGCGGAGCAGTATCTTCAACAACGGAGCCGAGTCCACCGGTTGAAATTGTCGCATTGATCCAAGCCGAAGAGCCAGAGTCATACTGAAGAACTTGATTATTTGTAACACTTGTAATCGTTACGTCCGACAAGTCACCGAGATTCTCGCCGGTGATTCCGGTCAAATATCCCGCGTCATTAGTAAGAAGGCTTACATTGTCGCCGCTCGAAAGATAGCTCAAGTCATCGTTGAAGCTAGAAAGAGCGATACTTGAGATATTGCTCGGAACTAGCGCTTTATTGTTGACCGAAGCTCCTTGAGCTTCAACGTTCGTCGCTGTCTCGATAATTCCTTCGACGGTCTCGGAAGCTGAAGGGACGCTCGTCAAATATCCCGCGTCATTAGTAAGAAGACTGACATTATCTCCGCTTGATAGATAACTAAGATCATCATTAAACGAGCTTAAAGCGATCGATGAGATATTGCTCGGAACGAGTGCTTTATTGTTGACCGAAGCTCCTTGAGCTTCAAGATTCGTCGCAATCTCGATCACTCCGGCGACGGTCTCACTTGCCGGTGTCTCTGTATTGTCGATCTTGTCAATTTTTGAATTTGTGATCGTTCCTCCCATGTCTTCATTGATAAGAAGATGATCGCCGATATTCCAGTCTTGACCATAAAGAGAGCCGGCTGTATCGATGACATAAAAGTCCCCTTTTTCAGCGTTCGCGATCGAAGGAGTTCCGGCCGTCGCGTTGAAAGCTCCTTGATAAACGAGACCGCCAGTCACATCTAAAGCGGCGAATGATAGCGTCCCAGCTCCGTCCGTCTTGAGATATTGATTCGATGAACCGTCCGCCGCTGGAAGACTATATTCGGTTCCGATCGTTACTCCTCCGACGGTGATCGCGTTCGTCGTTGTCGCTCCTCTGGTTGTGACATCGTCGAGATTATCAGTTCCAACTCCGCCGCCGCCGGCTTTGAATGTATCAAATTTAATACTCATCTTTGACGCTCCTTATTTATTGAAGCCGGCTTGAATAGTGAACGTGTCACCTCCGGCCGCTTTAGCATAAGAAATATTTGTCACTGATTGACCGCCGTCGACGGCCGCAATGTCAAGACTATAAGTCGATTGAATCTCGATCACTCCGTCCGAGTTTGTCTTCCCGGCTCCCGAAGCGACAGTTCGAAGAGTCAAGAAACTTGATGTCGTTGTATTTGAAGACGCTACTCCGACATAAGCAAACTTAAGGTTCGCGTCGAGTTGAGCTCCGGTTATTGGATTGTAAAAATCGCTAGAATTCAGAGAATGGAAATTTGTATCGTTGACGCTTGAAGCTGAATAGCAAGCGATGACTTGTCCGGCAGTGATTGGATATTGAACCTTCATTTTGTTTCCTCATTTTTCATTTGTTGTTTTTCAATAGCTTTTTGAGCGACAGCTTCAGTTCGCTTGACGGCGACGTTCGCTCCGGCAAAAACTAAATATAAAGTATCGATTAAGCCGAGAATCTCGGTCTTCGCTTTGTCGAGAAGAGCAAGTGTAAAACAGCAAACAAGAGCCGCGTAAAAAGCCATAGCCTTACGTCCGCCGAGTTGCTCAATGATTGGCTTCTTCTCATTCATCGAAGTCGCTCCCGAGTAATCTATAGACATGAGCGATCTTTTCTAGCTCTCGCTCTTGACGAATGACACCTTCTCCGAACTCGCCGTTTCCGAGCTCTCCTTTTGCGTTTCCTTCTATCGTCTTAATATAGCCGTCTTTCTTTGTCGAAGCGTCAACGCAAAGCGTAATATGATCGCCTTGAACGCTCCTTTTTGCTGTATAAATGACGACGATGTCTCCGGCTTGAACATTTTCTATCGGAATCTTTCGGCTAGTCTTTGCCCAGTTCGAGTATAGCCGATAACAGCTCGGAAAGATCTTCTTCCTAATATTAGAATTAACTTTTGTATAGCAAAAACTAGCAAAAGCACCACACCAAGCGAACTCTCCGTTTTTCGTATACGGTTCAACCCAACTCCAGCCGAGTCCCTCCGCCGATCGAATATAAGCATTGATTCGGTCGCAAGGATCAACAACGACTCGATTCAACTCAACTTCAGCTCGTTTGATCGCTTCGCGAGCATGAAAAGAGATCGCCGGGGTATTATAGTCATGATCTTCGATCTCAAGAGCGTTGATGTCGAGTTGAGCTTGATTAAAAGCTCTTTCTAGTCGTCGATAGTCTTGTTCGAGATTGTCGAGTTTGTCTTGTATTTCCGCTTTTGTAGGCATAGTTTCCTCAACTGTAGTCTTGAGCTGTATCTGTAGAGTTTAGCAAATTATTAGAGTCTGATAAATAAGCGTCTTCTTTGTGACTCGTTGAAGCGTTCGCGTAAGTCGTTGGTTCAATCGTTCCATTCGCTGAAGAAATGCCATGAGCTGAAGTAAACGTGATTTGATTTCCGCTAATTGACTGAATTTCGAGACCGGTGATCGAGTTGTCTTGATCTCCAGTCGGAACGAAGTCGACGACGTCTCCGACTGAAAAGAACTCAATATCAGAAGAAGAATAGTCGCTGGCATTAATTGAGATAGTATCAGAGTCAACGATACTCGCGACAGTTGCCGAGCTATTCCACGCGACCGGAGAAAGGCCGCTGATTAAGAATTCAAGGTCGCAACCTTCATCTTGAAGATTCTGATTAATCGAGCGAATCATCGCGACTCCGTCAACGACTCCGTAAGAATCTGAATAATCTCGGAAATGAGGAGAGCTCGCTTTGACGTATGATCCTAGATCAAGATAAATACTTGAACCAGTTGCGATCGATCCCGTCCACGTCCGGAGCGGATTCGCAAGCAAAGAGAAGATTCGATTCGCTGTCGGAATGAATTGAGAATATATGTCTCCGGCTCCTCTTCCGAACTGATTTGAACTGACTCCCGGGAGATCAAGAGTAATCTTCGATCGTTCGCCGCCGTAGCGATTGATTGCTTCTTGATCGTTGAAGATGACAGTTGATCGATAATCTTCGTCAACGGGATCATAATCAAACTTGAATTCGATTTGAGTCACGATGTCTTCATAAATATTCCAAGTTGGAGCCGGATTCGTGAAAAAGTCGCCGGCTTGAATATTCAAGCTAGTCGCTTTTGATCTTTCAGCTCCGACAGCAACTAAAGCAATTTTAGAGCGGCCAGTTGATGAATCTCGCTTCATTACGAGACAAGCTCCGAGAAGCCGAAGAATGGATTCAAAAGTCGATCTTAGGTCTTGACCGTCTCCAGCGTATTGATCGCTAAACAAGAATGGAGAACCGGAGCCGATTGAAAGAAAAGACTCTTCGTCGATATTGCTTGAATCAATATTCAAGCCGATCGACAAAACATCATAATCTCCGTTGATTAAGTCGCCGCCGCCGGACTCAAGAAGCTGAAGAAGAACGACTCCGGCATTTTCTCCAACGAACCTCCCTCCCCGGAATATCAAAGCTCTTTCGCTGTCGCTCCAGTCGCCGAAGCTGAAGTTCGCTGAATAGTCTTGTCCTTGTCTCAAGTGAAGTAAATATCCGACATCACTTCCGCCGAAAGTCGCCGTCGTTTCATGAGATACTTGAAAGAATTGAGTCTTTGTTTCTTCTGTCACTCGATCATAGTATCGAACTGTTATCCAATGAAACTCTCCGGCCGTCGCAACTGTAGGCAAGCCGAGCGAGCTTTCAACGAGAATCGCTTTTTCATATAATTGATAATAAGCCGAAGCGATGTCTCTTAGATTATAGGTCGACGTTGCTCCGCTTTCGATCTTGACTTGTTTCACAAGGTTTGAAGAAGATTCTCGGAAGTCTTCTGGATAAGGATCGTTATTCTGTCCAATATCAATCGGATAGGATAGTCGAGAAAGAGAATCAAGTTCGAGCTGATTTCCGTTTGCGTCAAAGTATTGCGGAGCTCTTGGATAGTTTTCGCGAGTGTAGTTACTCCAAGCCGCTTGGCTCGTCCAAAGATAAAGGCTTGCTGGAATGATTGACGTCGTCGTCTTTGAAGTAATAATCCTTTTGTTTCCTAGATCAATTCTCCACTTTGCGACAGCTCCCGAAAGGCCGGTCACTGAAGACGCTCCGGAGCTTTCAAGAGTATCATTAATAACGGCCGGCCATTTCTTGACTTCTTCGTTTCCGAGCTCATGACGCTTAAGCTCGGTTCTTGGAAGTGAAGTCATGATGAAAGAATTTGTAATCTCTGAAGCTGTCAAGGAATTGCTCGGAGAGCTATCCGCGTTGATTGTGTATTCAGTATAATCGCTCGTTGTTGACGCAATAGAGACCGAAGTCGGAAAGCCGGCCTTCTCAGTAATTAAAGTCGGTTCAATTTGTAACTTTGGATATCTGGGGTGGGTCTCTGTATATGTATCGAGCTCTAATCCGGCCGGGAGCGTCGCGTCAAAGTCTTCTAATGATCCACAAACTCCTAAGCCGAGATAAGTTATATTATTATAACCGATCAAGTTGAAAGTGTTTGCAGTTATTGAAAGCGAAGTATTCGCGGCTAGAATGTTATAGTCTGAATTCTGAAATTTATTTAATTCTGTCGCGTATTCGATAGAAGATCCGAATTGTCCGTCATAATAATGATAGCCGCTCAATAAGTGAGTTTGTGAAATCTTATCACTAAGACTAGTATCGATCATCGCTGAAAGCGGAACGATAGACAAAGAGACGACTTGTCCGTCTTCGATCGTTGGAGAACTTTCGATGAAGCCGTTGATTATTTCCACATAATCAGAAACGGAGCCGTCTTGATATTGATTCGCTCCGTAGAGTTTCGCTCTTCGCCCTCTGAAAGTTGTAATATATTCTGTCACTTCCGGGACGATCGTTCCCTCAAGATCGATCGAATGACTTTGAACCGGAGTGTTTCCAGCTCCTCTTCCACTTGAAACGGTAAGTGTTGTCGTTGAAGCGGAGTTGACTCGAACTGTCTCGCCGCCTATGTGCATTAAACGCGGAAATGATAGAGAAGTTAAGTTTGTATCAATTTTCAAAGACGTCGCTTCTCGATCGGCGCTCTCTGTCAATCTTGCTCTTATTCCGCTTGAACGAGCTCCGCAACGACCGAAGACGACTCCAGCGTCGCCGAGATCCGCTTTCTTGTCGATTGCTAGTGATATAGAAAGCGGAGAATATTCGCCGATACCTCCGGAAGGATCAAGAGAAGCCGAGAATGATCCGACTGTCAAGATCCCTTCTCTGTCAACGTAGTTAATTCCCGAAGCGATCTCAGCTTCAAGACTTGTCGAAGCTGGAGGAGTTGTCGAATGATAACGATATAAAAGACCGCCGATCTCAAGAGCGAAGACTCTTTTTGCGTTTATACTTGTTATCATGTTTTCCCCTTTTTAAAAAAGGTGGAACGACTTCCACCTTTTAAACCGGAACTCAGTTCCTATTTAGAAAAGGTAGAACAACTTCTACCTTTTTTCATGGTGTCACTTCAGCTTCATATATATCATAAATGTGAACAGAAGAGAGCGCAACTGAAGCAAGCAATATCTGAACATTCAAAAGCTCTCCTCTATTCGCCGAAGGAACAAACAACGGACGCGGAGGATCATAGACGATATTCGTCGGAGCGTCGATCAGCTCGCAACCGGTGAACGCTTCTCTCGCCGCGACATATTGACGATAACTGTCTTCGATATGAACTCCCGATTCGAACTCGATTCCTTCGTCGAGAACAGTCCCAGAGTAACTATTCCCGGAAGTCGATCTTAACTTAATTTTTACATAAGGAACGATACTCGCGTTCTCAAAAGCGGCATACTTGAAAACAATCGCGAGCCGAGTTGAAAGAGGAGTCGATTGATATAAGAAGTTGTATTCTCGGTCGCTCTTGTAGCTTGCAAGGACAATAAGTCCGCCGTTTCCGCCGGTCGAAGATCCGAATCCGGTTTGTCCCCAAAGCGAATGATTCACTTGAAAATGAGCTTCTCCGAGCGATTTGACGTTCGATAGTTGAGCGAGTCCGGAGGCTATTTGTCCGACAACTCCTCCCATTAAAACGACGCCATTATAACAGCTTTCATCATTTGGAAGTTTAGCGAATCCGGTTGGAATTAACATGATTAAACTCCTATGATAGACAAAGATGAAATATACGGACTTGACGAAACCGGATTGTTGAAACTGAGAAGAGATTGAAGATTTGTATCATTATTATTTATTTCGACTCGATAGACTGACAAGCCGAACTCATCGCTCAAATTCAAATCACTTCCGAATATCTCAAGAGAATAACTATTCCAGCCATTGAATGAGAATGTCATTCGATGATTGAAGATCTCAACTGTTATCGATTGACCGGCTCCGAGTCCGACGACATACGCAAAAAGATTGATTGAAAGGCCGTCGATCTCATTCATTCCGATCGGAAGAGCCGCTATCGAGCCAAGCACTCCGGCGTCTCCGACACCGAGACCGATCGGAGGATTCGCGGCGAATTGTA
>Ga0208019_1001298_pt1 | contig 13288 bp, 15 predicted proteins | sample CB_VirMetaG_5_FD_184540 | JGI IMG/M metagenome (GOLD analysis project Ga0208019, IMG submission 184540) | Freshwater to marine saline gradient viral communities from Chesapeake Bay - CB_1508_1D Viral MetaG (SPAdes) (version 4) | ecosystem: Environmental > Aquatic > Marine > Coastal | place: USA...
GATGAAAACTACTCAATTGGTAGTTTTGATCAGTTCTACTTCCAGAAGTACGGCAAGAATCCAAGTGGTCCAATGTATGATGCTTACATTCTTGTAAAGCAGTACCGTGACGTACTACAAAAAGCATTATGGATGCGCAAGGGTAATCCAAATGCTCCTAAAGTACAGGCGGCACTTGTTGCAATGCTTGCTGACCCAGAAGCACAGGCTGCAATTGAAAAGAAAGCAGGCAAGTATGGTTGGAACGTAGGCGACGATTTGCTTAAGGCAGTTGACATTCTTAGTAACCTAACCAAACGCCAAGCACTACAGGATCTTGTTAAGTTCCAGTCAGAAGCTCTTGGTGTTAAGGCTGTATACAAAGCAGACATTACTGTAGATGCTAATGCTGCTGAACGCATGGTGAGCAGAACTGCACGCAGATTGGATAGCGCAGAAGAATCTACGCTAGGCGCAACTGACCGTGCTATTAAGTGGGTTAAGGATCTGTTCTAAATGGAACTGCTGCTAACAAACATCGTCTATGTATCATATCGTTTGTTAGTCAGCGGTCCTATAGTTCGCTTTCTAAACAGGTATCTCGCGTATTACTTGGCTGTGTTTGTAATGGCACAGTTGAGTTTTGCGTATGATACCTTCGTTTTTGGTTATTACTTTAACGCACAGGAATTACCGCACATATTAGATTATTTGTATTCGGATTTTCTGTATACCCTGCGTGTTATTGCTGCGTGGTGGGTTATCAAACAGTTATGGAACTGGATTGGGAACTATTGGATAGCAGTATTTTTGGGTGCAGAATTAACCTTTGTGGTTGATTATTTTATCTTCCACGATTTATTTACTAGCTAAATATATACAGTATCGCAAGATACTATCCATTTTGTGTTTGAATTATTTACAGCAACGAGTGTTGTTGATCTTTAGAGTAAAGTCTTAATAAGACAAACATTTACACTTTAAACATAAAAGGATATCTAAAATGTCATTTAACGCAAAAGCCTACGTGGCACAAGTTAAGGCGGACAACGCAGAACTATTTGCTGCTAGCCGTGAAAACGCAAAAAACTACTTCACTAGCAACCCTTCGAAAGAAGAACTAGTAGATCACTTCGTTGGTCGTATGGTTAACGAGCGCATGAACATGGTTGAAATTTCAAACCGTGTTGCTAATATGCCAGCCGACACTAGCCCAGAAGAACTAGAAATGCTATCAAAGCAAGCCTTTGACGAAGCAGTTCACTTCAAACTAGTTAAAGAAGTTATCGAACACATTGCTGGTGGTGAAATCAACGTTGCTGAAAAGATTGAATCAGCAGCAGGCGCAGAAGTTGCAGAAGGTAACTACGCTAAGGGTGCTACCCTACTAGCTAAGTACGAAGCAGCAACTGATCCAGTTTCACTAGCACTATATCAGCTAATTGCTGAAGGCCGTGCTGAGCAAGTTTGGGATGAAATGGCTAACTGCATCGAAGATACTTTTGTATCTAGCCGTTATGCAAAAATCGCTCGTGACGAAGGTTTCCACAGCAACATTGGTGCTTGGAAGTTAGAAAAAATGCTAGAAGCTAACCCAGCTCTAGTTGCCCGTGTAGAAGAATTAGCACCGCAAATGCGTGCTGACCTAATGCACATCAGCAACGAGAACACTGCCCTAGCAGCATAATGAACATTGGGCTCACACAAAGAGTCTTAGTTCATAACCAACAAGCGTATGACTCAACAGATCAAGCGTGGTATCGCTATCTAGAGGGTCATACGCTTTCTTTTATTTCAAATAGAACGGATCAAGACTTTAGACATTTAGCAGATATGCTGGACTGTCTTATAATCACAGGCGGCGATGATAGTCCCCTGCGTCGTGTCACTGAACTAAAAATAGCCGCAGAGATGATGAAACTGCAAAAGCCTATAATGGGTGTTTGTCATGGTTCATTCTTGTTACAAGATGTGTTAGGTGGAACAATTAAAGAGATTAATGCGCATTACAATGTAGATCATGCGGTAATTTATAATGATAACAAAATTACAGTCAATAGTTTTCATACGTTAAGCATCACCGATCCATCTGGTAATACGTTAGCATACGACAGCGATGGCAACACAGAAGCCTGGATAGACGGCACAGTTTCTGGTGTAGTGTGGCACCCAGAAAGAATGAAACAACCCTGGTTACCGAATGAAATACAAAAGTTAATCTATAATAAATAGTATTATGGATAAAGATTTTTTCAAAGACGACAAAGCATACTGGCAGATCGCAGACGAAGTTAAAGGCATTTACATGAGCGATGGCTCAATGGCAAGTTTAATTGACTTTGAGCGTGTGCTAGACGAAGTGGACATTTATGCGTTTGCAAACTGGGAAGATGGCGAACTAGTCAAAGGTCCGGACATTGGACGATACAAAGTCGCCTGTACATTTATGTGGCCTGAAAAGCGCATGCCTGATCCACGTGGTGCTAAACGGTTACTACCGTTTGACTGTGACGTATCGTTTTTGAAAACAGTTCTACAAGTACCAGCACGGGTACAATCTTATGATGATTTCAAACCGGGCACCAAAAAGCCAAAAATGATTGACCAAACTGTTTGGCTAGTTGAAATCACCATGCCCAAAGATCTAATGTCAGACATTCGTACTGGTTCGGTTGAATTAGAAGGACAGGACATTGACCTAGAAGACCTAGACTCAGCATACGAGCAAGACCTAGATCAGCAAGAAACGCAAGACGCAGAAACACAAGAAGAGCGCGACAAAGCATTTGAAGGTTAAATACAAACTTTAATATTATGTTAAGGTTTCATGGATTCAAACTTCAAACATATTCAACTTGAAACTGGTGAAGAGTTCTACGTCATCTGCGATGTATACGCAGAGGATGACTTAACCCAATTCATGCGCACACGCGATCCAGCAATCATTGTTGATATCGGCCCAACGTACTATAAAGAAGAAATTTATAACCCAGCGTTATTTTTAGTTCCGCGATGGATTGAAAACGACGCTTCGTATTACTACAACGACGAGTTTAGTGATGTTGTAGAAACCAAATCAACCTTTAATTTTATGATTAATAAATCAAACATACATCGTTATGTTTTGATTAAATTATTAGAGGCAATGAATTTCACTACCGATTTTTATACCTTTAGCGGGGTTGATAATTTCTATACAGATCAATTAAAAATACTTGGAAAGTATTATATACATCAATTAACGAATCTACCAAATGACATTGCCGGAGAGTTAGTTAACCCAATCAAAACCTTACCAAAATTTTATACTGACGAGAATTCTATTGTTACAGACACATTTGTTACAAGTTCAAATGACAATAGTCCTGCATACAATCATAATAATTATCATCGATATTTAAAACAAAATTTTGAATCAACTGCTGTTGCTCTTATCTCCGAAAGTGTAGTTAATGACAAACAAGCAAGCGATCACTGTATACATTTTTCTGAAAAAACATTGTTTAGCATTTTGGGTTTAAATTTTCCAATTTGGGTAGGCGGGTATGCTCAAGCAGATAATTGGAAAAATTTGGGGTTTGATGTTTTTGATAATGTAATAAATCATTCCTATCAATATAAAAATACTCTGCTAGAGCGATGTTATTATGCATTATTTGACAATAGACACATCCTTGAAGATATTACGTTAGCATCAAATTTAAGAAAACAGTACATGGATAGATTGTTAAAAAATAGAGATCTTTTGTTGAGTGGGCATCTAAATTATGTAATAAAAACCGAAGCAGAAAAGCTACCAAGAAATATCGCCGACTATATTCAACAAACAAAAACTATTTGGTTTGACACATTTGATTCAAAATCATGAAGCCCGTATTACCATTTTTAGAAATTATGATCACGCAAGTGTGCAACTTGAGTTGTGCCGGCTGTACAAATTATAGTGACCTAGAACACAAAGGGTATGTTCGATGGGAAGATGGTAAACAACAATTAGAAAGTTGGTTGGAAAGAATAAACATTCCTGACTTTGGCATTATGGGCGGCGAACCACTTATCAATCCACAATGGAGACGTTGGGTATATGGTGTTAGAGAATTAATGCCCAACAGCCAAATACGCTTTACCACTAACGGACTACTTCTACACAAATATCCAGATATTATCGACGAGATGACAGAAGTTGGAAATGTTGTGTTTAAGATTACAGCACATACCGCAGATGCAGACGACTTTATAGAACAAATACTATCAACACACGAGTTTCAACAGGTCGAGGAATACGGCATTAAACGCTGGAGAGGGGCTAACAATATTCGTTTTCAGGTGAATAGACCAGACCGCTTCGTAAAAACATTCCGCGGAACATATGAAATAATGCGACCACATCACAGCAACCCAGAGCTGGCGTTTGATAATTGTTGTCAACAGACCTGCCCGTTGCTATATAACGGACGTATTTATAAATGCAGTACTGCTGGGCTTCTTAGAGATATATTGGAAAGATTTGATAATCTAACACCGGAGTGGGAACCTTATCTACACGATGGCATTGGCACAGAATCGTCAAGCACCGACATTGAGATGTTTATTGAAAACTTTGGTTACCCTGCGCAAATTTGTGGGCAATGTCCTACTGCAACGGATATGGCAAGCAACATCGTGCACATTGATAATGTTTTATATAAATAGTATAAACGAGAATTATTTTTAATGCACAACAAAACTCTGAATGAAGGACTAGAATTCAAAGATCTCGAAGGCATCGTAAAACCCACGGTGTTTATTGATGAATTTGCCAGCAAAATGGGAGACAACGACGAAGTTTCGGTAGTAAGTTTTTATGTTCGCAATGATCGTGCAGCAGACGATTTAGTTAATTGGTTTGAAAAAGGCTATGACTTTGTGCTTGATGCTGACCGCAGCCCAGGCGAAGTCAAACCAAACCGTTACTTAGTTTATGTTGAAATAAAACGTCGAAATTCACTACCAGAATGGATTGCAGAATTACTCAATGACTTGGGTACACTAACCGAGCACGAATCAGAAGGCGTGTGGACTGTTGGCTACAACGGTGAAGAATTTCCATTTACTGTGGAAGACGTTCGATCTCGTGTTATCCTAAGTCCAGTTAAATATCGAGAAGCAAAAGAAGCTGGATTAAACGAAATGCGCATCTCTGCCGGTTTAAAAACAAAATCAATTCGCAACAACGACATTGATATCAAAAACTTTGCTGCTCTAGCGGGTTTATAATAATTAAGTGTGTGAGCACTTATTGTCCGCTTCCTTTTAAACATGTCTTTGTAGAAACAAAAGGAATAAAACCTTGTTGCTCATACACCAAGGTTTTTTCCGGCACAATCGACGATTGGATTGACTCTGACGAGTTAGCACAACTACAAAGTGATCTATTAAACAATCGGTATAATGATGGATGTATTTCGTGCTTGGAAGCGGATGCAGTTGATAAATTTTCAACCAGAACAACTGCTTTTGTGGATTATGGTCCAACGATATACGATCACACAGACATTGATTATGTTGATTTAAGATCAAGTAATGTATGTAATTTTAAGTGCCGTAGTTGTGAACCATCTTATTCCAGCAAAATAGCTGCCGAAATTAGACGCAACCCAAAGTTAGCCGAATTTTATTCGCCGGTGGAACTTTTACCGCAAGAACAAAATACACACTGGATATTAAACAATCTGTCTACGTTGACTCGTATTATGTTTACGGGTGGAGAACCAACACAAATACCAGTTGTTAAGCAATTGTTGTTAGAAATCAGTAAACGGAATTTAACAGATATAAATATTCAGATCGTATCAAACGGCAGCTTTACGGATAAGTTTTGGTTTGATATAACTAACGAATTATCAAATATCAATTGGATAATTAGTTTAGATGCGTGTTCTAACCAAGCAGAATTAATTCGTGATGGAACACAATGGGATTTAATTTCAAATAATATCGAAAAACTATTTGATGTAGCTAATAGTATTACTATAAGCACAGTGGTTACGGCACTAAATGTTTTGCATTTATCGGAATTGTTTTGGTTTATAAATCACATGCGGCAATTAAAAATAAACACCGGTACAAGTTTTGGACATTCGTTGAGCATATGCAATTATCCAAAACACTTTTCTCCATACAACTGGCCAGATGACCTTAAACCCAAAATTATAGAAAAATTAAAATCTGCACTGAATAATGCACAGCTAGATACTCAGAAAAATACATTGGATATATTAATTAAAAATATCCAACACACCGAGTTTAACGCCGCACTGTGGGATCAATTTATGTTGCACAACCGAGCAATCGATGATGTTAGAAATCAAAATTTCTTTGATTTGTTAATTGAAGAACCATTACATGTATAAACGACTAATTTCATTTGGTGATAGCTTTGTCTGGGGTAGCGAACTACAGGACTGTGTTGTTCACTTATCAATAGATATAGCGAACTCACCAAATGTGTATCCCAACGAATACAAGATCATAAAAGAAAGAAAAATTGGACCGTTTTCTGAATTGGATATACACGGACGAATGGCTACACGTGAGCGAGGCCATAGTTTTAACACATGGCCAGCTCTAGTTGCAGAACAGCTAGGTTTAGATTATTATTGTCATGCTAGACCTGGCTCTAGTAATCAAACAATTGCGCGAACGTTGATGAAATTTATTACGGATATTAATTCCGATGATTTAATAATTATCAATTGGACATTTTGTGATCGATGGGATTACGTTGATACTAATGAAATATTTGTCGATAAACAATGGAAAACTCTCCGCCCATCATCGAAAAACAAAACAAAAATTGAAAAATTTTATTTTGAAGCCGTTCAAAGTGAACTTTGGAATAAATGGGAATCTTTGCGTGCAATAATGTTAGCCAAATATCTATTAGAAAGTAGAAATATTCGTTACTTTATGACCTGTGAGGACGAGTTAATTTTTGATAATAAATTTCACTGCCCTTCATATATTGCAAATGCACAACAGGAAGTTTTAGATAATATTGTTTGGTTTGAAGGTAAAGGTTTCTATCATTGGGCAAAAGAGAAAAACTTTCCAAGAGGCAAAGAAAACGATCACCCGCTAGAAGAGGCACATCGAGCCGCGTTTGACTACATCAATGATAAAATTACTCTGTGAACCAAGCGTTAGGCTGCGAAGATATGCAAGATACCATCCTCAGCTAGAATATTTTTTTTCGTATCCTGTAGGGTATTGGATCGGAATACCGGATAACGGTAACTTGGATAACATTTACATTCGAGCAAATCATATCGTAAAGCACCATGGGGATTGTAATCCTATTGTTGTAATCTATTCCATTCCTGACAGAGATTTTTCGGGAAGGTATAGTGCAGGTGGCTGTGATACGAATAAAGAATACTTGGCGTTTATTGATATTATTTCACGAGAATTTTCGAAAGGTGCAGATCCCATAATAATAATGGAACCCGATGCATTGCCGGCAGTTTGGAACAAGAGTCATTTATTAAGACAACAACGCACACAGTTAATCAGCAACGCAATTGATATTATCAACACAAACATCAAAAATCCACATGTATATTTGGATATTGGAAATCCCCAGTGGATACTCGACACCTATGAGGCAGGAGAAATATTACTCGAAGCAGGTGTTGACAAAACCTGTGGTTTTTCGTTAAACGTGTCCAATTTTTTTAGTACACAAGACTGTGTGTATTACGGCGAACAAATTGCCACAATGATAAACAAAAATTATGTAATAGACACAAGCCGAAATGGCAACGGCCACCTACACAAGGATGCATGGTGCAACCCTCCGGGACGAAAACTAGGTGCAACACCAACATTTGATGTCGACGAACCATATGTAGATGCTTATTTGTGGATTAAACCGCCAACAGAAAGTGATGGGGAGTGCAACGGTGGACCAAAACCCGGTGATATATGGCCCGATTATGCAGTGAGATTAATAGATGGCATTTAGAATTTTAATAATGGGATTATCGGGGTCGGGAAAAACAACGCTCGCAAAAAAAATTGTATCCGGCCTTAAGAAATGTGAATTCGATACCGCATGGTTCAACGCAGACGAAGTTAGAACATTAACAAACAACTGGGACTTTTCACACGAAGGAAGAATTCTTCAAGCACATACGTTGCGTAGACTAGCAGACAGTGCACCAAATGACATTGTTGTGGTTGATTTTATTGCACCGCTAGCACAACAAAGATCTATTTTTAAACCAGATTTTACAATATGGCTAGATACCATAGGCTCAAGTCAATACACCGACACAGACAGTGTGTTTGAACCACCAGCTATTGTTAACTATTACATTTCTAATCACGTCGAAGATCACGAAGTAAATATACTACATTTACTTCTAGAAGATGAATAATCCATACGTCACACTGGGTGTTTCTGCTAGTGCAACACCCGAAGAAATCAAGCGGGCTTTTAAAAAATTAGCCATGAAGCATCACCCTGACCGTGGTGGAGACGAACAACGATTCAAAGAAATCAACGAAGCGTATGCAGTGTTAAGCGATCCTCAACGCAAACAGCAGCATGATAACCCAGGATTTAATTTTAGAAGTAATCCAAATGGATTTCATGATGTGTTTGATGAGTTTTTTAGACAACAACGTCAACAGCGCACATCAACTGTTAGACTATCACTTTACATTGATCTAAAAACTGCTGCCACGGGCGGCGAAAAACTTGTAAGTTTGCAAACTAACAAAGGCACCGAGGCCGTAGAAATCGAAATTCCCGAGGGAATCAACGACGGAGATACGGTTAGATATCCACAACTATTGGGTCACAGCGATTTACAGGTAACATTTCGAATTCATCCTGACAAAACTTGGACTAGGCAAGGCAACAATTTAACCCGAGAAGTTAACATAGATTTTTGGGATTACATTGTGGGTACCAAAGTCAATGTTGAAACTATATATGGCGACATTATCGCACTAACTGTGCCGGCAAGAACTCAACCCGGCACACTAATGCGCGTCAAAGGCAGAGGCATGCGCGGCAAGTATGCTGGACAAACAGGTGATATGTTTGTAAGACTCGCAGCTAAATTGCCCAATGATTTACCCGAACACATAGTTACTGCTATTGAACAGTTGCGCAACTAAATATTTTTATGTATAATATTACATTCAATATTATAAAAACCAGGAAACCTAATGCAAATTAACCCAGAAATTGAACAGATTACCGATTACGCAATTACAATTGCCAAGAAAAAAGGACACCACTATGTGTTGATCGAGCACTTGCTGCTCAGTCTTGTTCGATTTGAATCATTTAACAACGTATTGATTAAGTATGGTGTTGAAGCAGATTTGTTAGCACAGGAACTGGAATATTATCTGGACAGCCTGGTAAATTTAACCAACAAAGACTATGACGGTCACCCAAAGCGCACAAACGGTCTAGAACGTGTATTTAATCGTGCAGGTACTCAGGTACTATTCACTGGACGCCGTTACATTACTACAGTTGATTTGTATCTATCAATCACCAGCGAAACCAACAGCCATGCAAGTTATTTCTTGCTCAAGTACGGCATTGAAAAAGAAGCGTTTACTGCGTTCTGGAATGAAAACTATAAACAGGGCAAAGTCAAGCTCAACGACGAGCAAGTTAAAGAAGTACTAGAAGAACATTGCACAAACCTAAATCAACTAGCACGCGACGGAGAACTTGAACCGTTAATTGGTCGCAGTGCTGAATTGCAGGACGCTATTGAGATTCTAGCCAAAAAGTTTAAATCCAATGTGTTGATGATCGGTGATCCTGGTGTGGGTAAGACTGCTATTGTGGAAGGTCTCGCACAAAAGATTGAAAACAATGATGTACCTGAGTTTTTGAAGGGGCATGAAATTTGGAGTTTGGAAGTTGGATCACTGCTTGCGGGAAGCAAATATCGTGGTGAATTCGAAGAAAAGTTCAAAGATGTTATCAAAGCTCTAGAAGCCACCGAAAAAGCAATTTTATTTATTGACGAAGCACACACCATGCACGGTGCAGGTGCTGGTACAAACAGCAGCCTTGACATGGCCAATATGCTTAAACCAGCTATTACCAAGGGAAAGCTCAAGGTGGTTGCATCGACTACGTGGGAAGAATACTACGAAACATTTGAAAAGGATCGCGCAATGATGCGTCGATTCTACAATCTTTCGGTAGATGAGCCAGACCACGATACTACTGTTAAGATCTTACAAGGTCTTAGTACTCGACTAGAAGAATATCACAACGTTAACATTGATCCTGTTGCAATTAACATTGCAGTTGATCTAGGCACTCGTTATATTCACGATCGTAAAAACCCAGACAAATCAATTGATTTGCTTGATGCTGCATGCGCTAAACAGCGTGCCAAAGACAATGCAGGCGTAATTATTACATCGGATTTAATTTATGCAGAAGCAAACAAGCTAACCGGCATTCCAACCGAACGACTAAAGAACGAAGACTGCGACAAAGTGCGCAATCTAGAATCACGTGTCAAAGAACGTTTATACGGCCAAGACGAAGTTGTTGAAACAGTACTAAAACGTATTAATGTTAGTTTTGCTGGACTAAACACCGAAAAGAAACCAATTGCAAGTTTCTTGTTTCTTGGACCAACAGGAACTGGTAAAACAGAACTGGCCAAGCTCTTGGCAGAAAATCTTGACATGGAATTATTGCGTTACGACATGAGTGAATTCCAAGAAAAGCATACAGTTAGTACACTCATTGGTGCACCTCCGGGTTATGTTGGGTTTGAAGAAGGCAACCTTGGCGGCGGCAAATTGATCAGTGACCTAAGCAAGGATCCATTCAGTATTATTTTGTTTGATGAAATTGAAAAAGCGCATCCAGATGTTAGCAATATCCTGCTATCAATGCTGGACGAAGGCAAGATTACTTCTAGTTCGGGCAAATCAGTGAATGTAACCAATGCTATTATTATCTTAACATCCAACTTGGGTGCCAGAGATAACGAAAACAACAACATTGGTTTTGGCACTGATCTAGAACGGTCCGGCGAAGAAGACAAAGCAGTCAAGCAGTATTTTAAGCCGGAACTTCGCAATCGTCTAGACGCAATTGTCAAGTTTAATAAGTTGAACACGCTGAGCATCAAAAAAATTGTTAACAAGTTCTTGAATCAACTCAAAAAGAATTTGTCCAAGAAAGGTATTTCGATCAATGTTACTGAGCCAGTGGTTGAATACCTAGCAGAAGTTGGATACGACAAGAAAATGGGCGCACGTCCACTGTCTCGCAAGATCGATGAATTGCTCAAGGTTCCACTGTCAGAAAAAATTCTATTTGAAAATTTAAGAGATGCCGACATTGTGGTTAAGTTAACCACAGAAAAAACCATAGAATTTGTAAATAAAAATAGCGGCGGTCAGGAAGCCGCAGTTAATGAAAATGGATTCATCGTTCTGGACCAATTTAAACCTAAAGCATAAGATTAGAAAATCTAACCGGTTGTTTTACGATCAATATCGTTATTGTGCAGCCGGGGAGTTAAACTATGCTAAACTTCTTCGCGGGTTTGATCGCGAAACGCTAGGTTATCGAATCAAAACATATCGTTCCATGACCAAAAACGAGTTTGGTTACTTTTTTTATAGTTATGGACAAGGCAGAAAACCAATCAATGATCGTGTAGAATTAAATCTATATAATTTCTTAGATTTACTGGAAAGTATTGAAAATGATCACAAGATAGTGCTGGGCTGGCACGATTTTTATTTTTACACTAACAGTGTTGATGACGTTAATCGTGTGCTAGCAGCAGATGGAGTTTATGCCAAACCAGTGGTCGAAACAGTTGTAACACACCCCGCAAAAACAATCGTAAGAAAACGCAGCAATTATCGTTATCGAGCATACTTGACAAATATGTTAATATCCCAGGATCAGCAACATAAATTGGTTAATTTCTTTAGCACACACGAAACTGAAACTCGGTTAAGCAAAACTTTTCGAGACTGGTTAGACAAAGACTATAAGTATTGTAGAGATTCGTTTTTCTTTGATTACAATGACAGAGGAATAGCATTGTTTTTGGAAATGACAGTTCCTGGATTAATCAAAGGAACACTAAAAATTATCACACAGGATTAATTATGGCTAAAATTCAACAAGAAGTGCTAACAATTAAGGTTAGTAAACTACTCAAAGACAATGAACTAGAACAAGAACTTGTTACCGGCGATTTAAAGGCACAACTAGAAGTTATCTTAAAAGAGCTAGCTGGACAAGAAGTCTTAATTGAAATCTATCAAGGTGAATAATGGACAAAGTAACATTTTCGTGCGTGGTTAACACTAACATTCCCACAAATCCAATAAATTTACAAATTTTATTAGATGATGTAGTTATGTTTAACAAAATCATCACAGCAGAAGAAACAGTTTCTTTTGATTTTGCTCAAGATGAAACCAATCATATATTACGATTTTTGATTTCGGGTAAAGATAATTCTCATATTGTTCGAGATGAGCAAGACAATGTTCTAGATAGTACCGAATTATCGATTACTAATATTTCTTTTAATGATACAGATATTACTGATATTATTACAGTTTCCCCTTTAATCTATAAACACAATTATAACGGCAACGGAGAAAATGTAATAGGCAAATTTTATGGCATTGCTGGTTGCAATGGCGAAATTACACTAAACTTTACAACTCCAATTTATCTATGGTTGCTTGAAAATATGTAGTACTGTGTTTTAAATAAATACAGTATCATGAATTTAAAAGAGCTAGACAGTTACAAACTCAATGACGCCGTAAACTTTCACGAAGAGTTAAATCCCGCACTGTGGGATGGCGACAACATGCGCACTGATGTTCGCCGTGCATTATTGCGTATTGCGGCAGATTTTCAAGAGTTCCTGGGTGTTAAAGATCTAGCAATTGAAGATGTTAGAGTATCGGGCTCGAACGCAGCGTATTCGTATACCCCACATTCAGATATTGACTTGCATTTAATTGTTGACTTTGATCAGTTAAACAACGATGCAGTTTATCAAGAACTATTCAACGCAAAAAAATTCCAATATAACCAGGAACACAACATCAAAGTTCGTGGTTTTGATGTAGAACTGTACGTTCAAGACAAAAATCAACCACATGCCAGTTTAGGTGAATATAGTGTAGCACGCAAAGAGTGGACTCGTATTCCAACAAAACAACGTGCCAACCTAGACGATTTTGCAACACGCCAAAAATACGATAAACTCAAGGGTTTGGTAATGGCTGC
>Ga0208019_1001299_pt1 | contig 13280 bp, 4 predicted proteins | sample CB_VirMetaG_5_FD_184540 | JGI IMG/M metagenome (GOLD analysis project Ga0208019, IMG submission 184540) | Freshwater to marine saline gradient viral communities from Chesapeake Bay - CB_1508_1D Viral MetaG (SPAdes) (version 4) | ecosystem: Environmental > Aquatic > Marine > Coastal | place: USA...
TTTTTCTTTTTATTCATAATAATTTAAATTAATGAAATAAATGTACAAACTTGAACACCAACAGTAAAACCTAACAAAAACCAAATAATTCTATCTTTCTTCTCCTCACTCATAGTTATTGTTGGTTACACTCCTATAATTAAACTTGTAATTCATAAAACTTTAAAAGTGTCCCTTCGTGTATCTTGTGTCCAGTATCAACATTCCAGTGGCGGTTTCCTGACTTACGACCAGTTATCTTTATCACCTTCCCACTATCTTTTGACTTCCAAAATTGTCCTTTTTTTATTTTTATGTTTTTATTCATTGTTCTCAAATGTTCAGAACCAAACTTGTAAGCGGAATTGATGAGTTCAAAATACTCATTACCTCTGCTAGTGATAATACTGATGCTGTTACTGTTATCATGCTATGTGTAAAATCCTGATAAATATTTAACTGCTTGAGGGAACGACACTCCCTTATTTGTTTCCATATAAAACTTGATAGAATCACCGTGTGCGTGGCAACCGAAACAGTGGTAGTGGTTGTCATTTGTGTAGATAAAGAATGACTGATTCTTCTCATTGTGGAACGGGCATGTTCCTATATAGCGATTACCGTTCTTCTGTAGCTTACCCACGTAGAGGTCTTTTATAGGGTACTCCTTTGCCGTCGCTGTCATTGCAGAGTTGATTCTCCCCCTCTTTGGGTTTTTGAGTGCCCTCTGATGAGCGTAGAGCTTTTTGAGTTGCTCTAGGCGATTTCTCGGCACAACTTTCTTATCATTCAAAGCGTCTGTGATATTACTTCGCTCTGACGCTATAATCTCGTCCAAGTTCTCACTGAAGATATTGCAGGCAGTATGGAAGTTTAACTTCTTCGCACTAATACGCCCATGAAAGAGGTCGTCTTCAATCTCTAGGCGGTCTTCAATTTCTTCTTTTGTGAGGTACTTGTACATTATTCTCTTACTTTTTGCCACGGGGAACGCCAACTTTTCGGCTTTCTTCCAATAATTCTTGTAACAGTGGAAAGGTGCTTTAGGTTGAACATCTGCTGAATATCCGCAGGCGTATAATCTTGTTGGGTTGAGAGCGACCATATAAGCTCGTCTCTTTTAGCCCGTAAATGTTCTTTTATGTGTTTCATGTTTGACACTATACAGCAGGGTAATGTATAATGCAAGTACAAGTTGCGTGAGGGTGTGGATAGCAAGTTTGCGTCCACTGAACGCAAGCTGTACAATACATCTTATGGTAAACAAACATAGCACTTCAAAAGACCCCCTCCAAGAAAAGATAGACGAGCTTGGATTGGATATTGACCTCAAAGCTGACACCACAAGTCACAGGGAGATATACCTAAACGCCCTCAAACTAGTTGAAGAGGCAACTGACGCAAAGGAGAGAGCGAAGTGTGAGAAGGCACTGAAGAGTGCAGAGAATCAATACTTTCTCCATTACCACGAATACCTGAAGGAACAAATGCCGTTCCTTCTTTTTGATAGAGAAGAGGACAAGGTGTATTGGCAGTATAACGAAAAGACTGGAGTGTACGACGAGAAGAAACTCGTTCACATGCGAGGTGTTGTGGTTAAAATGCTCATGGACGACGAAATGAATCAACGTGCGAACGAGAAGGGTGCAAAGGATATACTTGTGCGGTTTCGTGGAGAGTACGTTGAGTGTGGCAAGGTACACGACGACTTCTTACAGCACGGTGATTGGATTCACTTGAAGAACGGTTGGCTCAATATCAAAACTCGCAAGTTTGAAGAGCATACTCCTGAACGCCTCTCACTTGCGACAATGAAAACTGAGTATAAAAAGAATGCTACATGTCCTGAGTGGCTCAAGGCTGTAGAGCACCTCGCAGAAGGAGACGAATCACAAATGCTGATACTGCAAGAGTTTGCAGGGTACTCACTCACCACTGATACACACTTAGACCGCTCTCTTATCCTCGTTGGTGAGGGGCAATCAGGGAAGAGTACAATCGCAAACACTATCTTCACCATGCTCGGTGAAGACAATGCAACGAGCACAGACCTTGAGAGTATCAATAGCAACTTCGGTATGTTTCCTCTCGTTGGTAAGAAGTTGAACTGGATAGATGAAATGCTAACCACAAAGTACCTAGAATCACAACGCTTGAAGCGTCTCATCTCAGGAGAGCCGTCTGTCGTAGAGCAGAAGTATCGGGACAGCTTCACTTTTATACCTACTGCAAAGTTCCTTTGGACAATGAATGAAATGCCTCGTCTTGCTGACACATCAAACGGCTCTTATCGTCGTTTTATTATTATAGAGTGCAACAATGTATACACTGAAGATGATAAGGACGTTGATATTGACGACAAGTTGAAGGCAGAGCACTCAGGAATACTCAACTGGGCTCTTGAGGGGCTTAAATCACTGTATGAACGTGGTGACTTTGAGATAGTGGAGAAGAACAGGCAGGCAATAGAGCAGTACAGGAAAGATAATAGCCCTGTTTTGGACTTCATTGACTTCTGTTTTGACTCCATAGGAGTACCAACTAAGGGAACTGACGGTGGAATCGCCGCACGTTCACTATATAGAGCATATAGTACCTATTGTAAGGACACTGGACGTAAGCCGAAGAGCGAAACAGCATTCGGTAGGGAGCTCATGCAGGACTTGAAACATATTGGATATAACATAAAAAAGGAGCGTACCAATTCTGGTAATGTTTACTTGGGACTCATGCCAAATGGGAATGAGGAGGCTTTCCCATACCATGAAACGATAGAAGTGAAGTCTGAGGTGTTGCAAAACGGCGTTTTCTAGTATACTACTATGGTAGCTTTTAAAAGCCCCTGACTATACAAAAAAGACCTCGCAAGAGGTCTTTTTTGCCACAAAGCATTGGACTATCTATTGTCAGCAATCCACTCTTTTGCAGCGTATAGGATAGAGTTTACAAGTGGTACTGCCCATGCGTACTGCACAGGGAAGTCTATTGCGTCAACAAGGTTGAGTAGCAAAACAACCATTGCAGAGCCGAAGCTCCATGCAAATACTTTTAGTGCTTTGTCTAGCTCGTGCCTCTTGAACTCGAATCTTCCTCCTTTCATATTATTTATATTAACTGATAATCTATCCCCCATATAACTTTTTATACTCCTTCTTGTATTCTTTGTATAAACTGTCACTAGCAAGACAGTCTACATAATTTCCTGACTTACCTTTACCGACACACATATTTTTGCGGTCTGCGTGGAGTACTTTCATTGCCTCACTAACTTGTTGAGGATTCTCTAATTGTAACAACTTTTCAATTTTTTCATCATTATTATCCCCAGACAGTAATATGTCTGATACTTCCTTGTGCTCTGGGTACATAGAACGAATACGGTACAATTTGTTCACAATGTCAATCTTTTCCTGCTTCGTCTCGTCGTCCATGTCTTTCCAATCAGGAGTATCGCCTCTTCCATACCTCCATTCATTCTCTGCAATCTTCTCAGCGTCAAACTCACCGCTCTCTATTGCTTCTGCAACGAGCTTTTCTTTAGTGTCTACTTGCTCCTCTTCACCTTGAAACTGTCGTATAGCCATTGGTGTGAGTTCTTGAGTAAGGTGTCTCAATCCCTTAAGGTCTCCGATACCATATCCCTTACCGTCTTGTTTGTACTCTTCAAGTTTAATTAGCTCTGTGACACTAGCCATTATCTCTATCACATATGTAAGTGCAGGGAATAGACCTTTCAGGTTTGTGAATATCTTGAGTGCCTGAGCAACTGTGGTGAGCTCCCTAATCATTTTGGCTCGGACTCTTCCTAAGAAGTCATCATCATCAGACTCTCCTATCATTGCCACCAGTGCGAGCACCAACATAAGGTCTCCAACCATTCGTGACACTGATTTGAAGTCCTCGTCTGTCATTGTTTCCTTTATTCCCTTTTCTCTCAATTTCTTTGCTGAGGCTTTGACCTCACTCACGGTAGTAGTGAGATGTGGCATAGCCCAACTCCTGAATTGGAATATCGCTGATGAGAGTGATGTTGAGCCGAGTATTGAGCGTCCGTAGTTCTGAGATAACTTAAACTTATTCATTTCAATCTCTATTTCAGCAAGTCTCTCGTTTGATACTTCCCCTGAGCTCCACTCCTCTTCTGTAAGAGCACCCCTGTAGTATGTCTTTGTTGAAGACCACATTGAGTGTGAAAAGCCAACAAACATAAGTTGTCCGAGTATGTCGGTAATGTTCATACCTGCGTCTCCGAGCTCCTTGATTGGATTACGTCCTGTTACACCCATAAGAGCTTTTGCAATACGAGCCCTCTTTCTGAAGTCAAAGAATCGCTTGATAAGGTTGAATCTCTGTTTGTATGTGAGCCCTCGTACTACTGACACGTGCTCACCTACATATGAAGCCATTTGCACTGGAATACTGACAGCAAGGATTATTATTGAGAAGAATTGTGTAACACCACGCAATGTGAGGTCTTTCCAACTGCCCTGCTCTATAGCCCCTCCGTAGTCAAACCTTCGTCCCTTTACGTTATTGAGCCACGTTTTTATGAATCGCTCCAAAGTTTTACCTTTAGGTAGACCTTTCTCTGTTACTGGTTGCAGTGAATCCATATATGTAGCAATCGTCATTGCTTCAGGAATCACTCTATCAAGAGCCTTTTTCTTGCTGAATGCACTGAAGTACGCTTCTACTGCCTTTGCTACATTCTCTGTTGGCTTAATCTTACCTGTTCGTGGCATTGCGAAACCGAAGAACTTTTCAAATGAAAGTATCTCTCCAGTCTGTTGAGACAAGATTTGGAACGCCTGCTCATGCTCCTTTTGAGACTCAAACATTTCCTTGAAAACAGCCATTATACTCTTCTCTTTTCTTAGTATCTCTAAGAAGCCACGTCTTACGTGTGTCATATAGTTCTCACGAGTGTTCATATTGTACTCACTCGCAAGATAGTTCCGTGCTGAACTGAAGAGGAGTATCACATAATTTGCATAATCAAGCTCCTCTTGTGTCATATCTTCTGCAAGTTTAGCCTTCTCCTCACTCTCTATGTAGTTGAATACTCGCTCGTCCGTCGGTACGAGAATGTCAAATAGCCCACGAGAACGTGAACGTCGTGCTTTTCTTGCGTATTTGTTTAGGTTTTCACGGATTACATTCAACTCTGCTCCTGCCTCAATAATAGCTGAGTGCTTCATCTCCACGAGCCACTTCCAAAAGCCTCCTTGACGTGCGAGAATCACATCATTATTCATCAGCTCACTGAATGGTACTGTCGTCTCGTTGATTTCCTCAACTGGTATACCTATCACCTCACTTATCTTCTCGTGAAGCTCACGTACTGTCTTGATTCCACTCCATTCGGTGCGGTGAATCGTCTCCAGTTGCCTTTGTGTGAGGTACATATCGTTCATCTGAGCATTCTGTACGTCCTGTAGTACCTTGTTGAGCACGTTGTCTATCATCTGACGCTGTTCTTTCATCTTGTTGAGCCGTGCTTCCTGCTTTGTAGCTCGCTCATCAAGCGTCTTCTGCATTGAGAGGTCTGTATTCTTTGAAGCCTTATTCAGTGCATTTGCAACCTGTTTCTCTGCTATCCTAATCCGTAGGTCAAGTGTATTTATGGCGTCTATCGCCTGATTCAATGATTCAATACCATATGAGCGTATGAGATTCGTCGTTTTACTGAGCTGTTTCTCTTGAATAAGAGCCTGTATCTCGTCTGTTTTTAGGAGCTGATTGCTGATACCATCTGCCGCTACTCTGAACTCTTCTGTGAACTCTTCAAACTCCTTCTCGGTCATAAAGCGTATATCCTTACCACCTAAGAGTATCTTCGCTCGCTTGTCTCCTATCATATAAATGTCTTGGAGCTCCCTGAGCACTCTCCTGCGAGCCTTCATCATCTTGATTTGCTGATTCTTACCACGCTTCATACCCATATCTATGTAGTAGTCACGTGTCTTGAGCATTTTCTTCCTATTCTTTATCTTACGCTCCACTTCTTTAAGCTCCTGAGCGTCAATCTTTCCTTCTCGTTTGAGTTCTGAAATGTCCTTCCTCAGTTTTGCCATATGCTTCTTCACCTCATTGAGCTCAATCTTGTCTGCGAAGTATTCACCAAGCATTTGATTTACCTCTGGGATATTCTCAAAGCCAAGCTCAGTAGCAAGCTCCTCACCTGCCGCAGTGAGCTCAACCTCTCCACGAACACGCTTTACGTTTCGTGCGAGTTCTTTCATTGTGTTTTCTGAGATAGCCTCTGCGATTGCCGCAGCTTTCTTCGTCTTTTCCTCTAGCATTTTCTTCCACGCCTCGTTTTTCTTTGTCTGCTCTTCAACCTTATCCTGAAGCTCGTTGTACTTCTTCTGAACTTCACGAAGCACCTTGTCTCCTTCATTCTTAGTCTTGAACTTGGGGCTACCTGTTGTAGAAGCTGAATCAACTTCTGTATACCTTGAAGCTAACTTAGGATTGTTCACAATGAGAACTGGCACTTGCTCAATTCCACGCTCTTTAGCCCACATTGCACGGTGCATACCCTCTTGAGTAGTAGCTCCTTTTTCATATGCAATAGAAAGTGCAGGAATCTTCTCACCTGCTGCTACCTTCTTGTCAAAGTATTCTCTTGCGTTTGGCATTGAACTTTCTCTTGATTTCCTCCACTGTTCTGCCGTTGCTCTACCTCCACCAAGAAGCTCTGCGTCTTTACCGACGAGATTCATATACTCATCAGGTGTCATGTACACAAGAGTTCCTTCCATACCTTTTGCCCTCTTGTAATACTCACTTTTAGTTTCACCACCCTCAAATAGCTCTTCATTTGAAATGAGGGCGTCGTAGTTTGGAATACCAGTTGTAGTGTCAAATACCCCTGTTTCCTCTTCAGGAATACTTTTGAATCTCGGTTGCCACCCGTACATCTGTCCACCTAGCTCGTCAAAGGTGTTCTCTTCCTCACTGAGTTCAATTATTTCACGTAGAGCCTTTGCCGCTTTTGTGCGAGCACTTGGTAGAACTATGTCATATACAGCGAGCACATCATCTACAAACTTCTGTCCTTCCTCAGTGAGCTCAATGTTTTCCGTGAGAGCACGTTCATACTGAATAAGGATTTCAATATCCTCTGGGTGCATGAATGTCTCGTATCGCTCTGGAACTTTATTTTCCTTTCTCCACTCCTTCATTTGCTCAATCCTGTCTTGTCTCCTTACTGCCTTTGCGTTCTTCTCAAAGAGCGTCACATCAAACGTGCCGATATTGTCACGCTTCATCTGTCTTATCCACGCCTTAATAGTTCCGTCATTTCTGAGATAACCAACCTTGCGGTCTGTCACTCTTCCTTCGTCTAGTAGTTCGTAGAAGTTCTCAATTTGGTCGTCGGTCATTTTACCGATACCGTTAATCAACGCTCTGTAGAGAGAACGTAGTTTTATGTAGAACTTCTCAATGAGAGTAGGTGGAACATACTTCTCCTGAAGGTAGTCTTCAAAGCCTTCCATGAGCTCTTCTTCCACGTTCTGTAACTGTGTAGGGGTTAGTTCATCATAGTTGAGCCCCATTTCAGTCGCCTGTTGCCTCAGTAATCCCTCACGAGTGATACCTGCCTCAGCAAATATCGGTATGAGCTCCATATAATCCAGTACAAGGTGTCCTCCCTCATGCTCTGCACTCCACTTCTCAAACTCACGAGCCATAAGGATAACTCCGTCGTCATACATACCGTATGCTTCAATCGCTTTCCTTAGGTCTGTGAACATCTTGCGTTTATAGCCCTGAATGATGTTTCCTGCGAACACGTAATCAAACTCAATCCCCATTCGCTCCATGAGGTCTTGGAAGTATTTAATGGCGTAGTCTGTACCAACGATAGGACGCCCCTTGCTTGGTGCTTTAATCCTATTGCTCCGAGCTTTGGACTTGAACATTGCTGTTCTGCCACCCTCTTCTTTTACTTGTATCTTACTGAATATGTCGTTAAACAATGAAGTTAGTGCACCAACTTCAGTTCCTCCTAGTGCATATGGATTATCCTGATTCACTTCAGCATTTGGGTCTTCTTTTGAGAAGTCAAATATACCTGTAAGGAACGAGTTTTTCATATCACGCTTCATCAACTCACTCTTCACGAATGATTCAAATGCTCTTGCTGACATCTCAACATCAGTAGAGAAGTACAGTTTTCCTTTATATCCGTCCTGCTTCCTTGAACGAGTATATATTCCTGAGCCCTGTATAAAGTTCATCAAGTTCTGAAATGCCTCCTGTATCTCAGCTCGCTCATATGTTCCACCTTGTGTAAGGAATCCTGTAGGAGCACCAACTCTACGCTTTAGATAGTTGTCAAAGGCATGCCACCATTCATGTGCAAGTGAGCCTGCACCTTTGTTTTTCGTGAGGTTAATCACCACCTTACCTGATTCATAGTGTGCAAGTGCTCCTGCTTTGCCACGAGAGCCAAAAGCGAAACCAAGTTCACCATTTAGTCCAAGTGCTTTAGGGTCTACTCCTAGAATAAGAGCTAAGTCCATAAACGAGTCATACGCTGCATTCAATCTGTCTGTACGCTCTTTCTGTGTTACCCAGTTTCCGAACTCTACGCCTCTGAAGCCGAAGGTTTCCATAAACTTCTTAGCTGAAACGTCCTTACCTTTTCGGTAGTCACGCTCTCCCACCTTTGCTTCATTCTCACGGTATGAGTTCTCATCTCTCTGTATCTTTTCAGCAATCGTCTTTATCCATTCTTCAATCTTTTCTGGGCTTTTCATTGCCTCTTGTGCCTCTTCTTTTGTTGCAAAAACTTCAGCTTCAACAATAAGTCCATTCTTCCCTTTGTACCCAACAAATATCTTATTCTCTTTCCTATTTTGGTACGCACTGATTGCTTTTCTTATTCTTTCTTCAAGACTTGTTTTTGTTGAAGTTTTCGTTTGATTAACTTCTTCTGCAAATGCTGTGTATGCCTCCTCACGAGTATTTACCCCTTCTCCAACAATTACATTCTTCATTATGTAGTGGTCTTTGATGAGCTGTAACTTCACAGTGTTGTTTTCAAATGGCTTATCCTTATTCACATAATACGTTGCAATCTTTGGGTTTTCGTATATGTCTGCTTGTTCATAAAAAGCCTTCGTGTTTTCCCACGATTCTTTGTTCCAAACTGTTCCATTAAGTTGTTCTTTGATTGTATCGGTAATCGCACCAACATTTTCCAAGTCCTGAAGTGCATTTGAAACCTCCTTTCGTATCGTTATCATTGTTTGAGCCCATGCTCTCAGTTTATAGTTTGTGTATCGTCCTCTGCGTGGCTTCTTGCCAGTATTTGCAAGCACCCAAGCCAAGAAATGTATATCCTCGTCTTTATACCCCTTCTCTTTCATTCCTTTGTAGTCCAATTTTGGAAGTACCTTTGCTTTTGGTAGTTTAACAATATCGTTCAACTCCAAATCCTCACCATAGTCCTCCATTGTTTGAGCCCACATATCTTTGCGAGCACCGCCAATCTTCTCTCCAACGTCCTCAATCTTCTTACCTTTCTTGCCTTTCTTACCTTTCTTGGTGGTTTTCTTTTGGGGGCTTGGTTTTGTTTCTTCTTTTGTCTCCTCAGTTTTAATATCAACATTGAAAGCTGATAATACTTTTTGTATATTTTCTTTACCAACAACATATGAGACTTCTATCCAGTCTCCACTTTCTCCTTCTCTTCCTTTTTCAAAAACAATCTGAATCTTCCTTGTTCCGTCCTCTGTTGTTTCAATTATTGCCACCTTGTCTCCCTTTTTAATACTGAACTCAGCTACATCTTTTGAAGAAGTCCAAAGTTTAGGATAAGAGTTACTTTTGTATCTTGACTCAGTAAAAAAACCGCTCTCGTTCACTTTTCCTTTCATAAACTTGGGAGCAGCTTTTTCAACCTGTTCCTTTGTGACAACTTCCTGTGTCTCCTCAGTTTCCTCTTCTTTTGTCTCCTCTACCTTTTCTTCCTTCATCACCCACGCCTCCTGAACTATCCCTGATTCTTCATTCATTCTCATCACGATTCCCTGAAGTTCACCGTCTTTAACGTACATCAACATTCTTCCGCTTGAGTCAATCATTTGCTCTGCGTCTGGGAATAGATTGTTGAGTGTATTTACATAATCAACATTAAAGTTATAGAAGTTCTCTCCGTCTGTGAATGTTGCGGCATACTTTGGGAATCTGAACTTGTCTACGAATATACCTAGATAGGTGAGTGGTTTTGCCGTGTCAATTTCTGGCTTGATTGTATCAATTTGCTCCTTAGCTCTCGTTTTATTCGCCTGTTGTTTATCAATCTTCTTCTGTATACCCTTGTTTTTCTCGTAGAGTATCTTGTAGAGCTTATTAGCCGCCTCTTCTGTAAAGATAGCCATATAAGAGTCTGTAAATATGCCGAACTCTTTGAGAAGTCCGAACTCAGGTCTACTCTTAAATATCGTTTCAGCAAAGTACGGCTTCATTTGAGCCAACTTCTTTAGAAGTTTGCCACCCTTATCGGCGATTGCCCCTCTCTCCTTTTGTGCTACTTCGTCACGGACGTCCTTCTTTTTACCTGTGAGCATTGTTTCAGTCGGCTCTTCTGCCTTGTACTTCTTACGTGTCTCTTCGTCTTTCTTCTCCTTCTTTTCAGTCTCCTTTTTCTTTTTCTCTTCAGCTTTCTTTTTCTTCTCCTCTTTCGCTTTCTTCTTCTTTTCAGCCTCCTCCTTTTTCTTCTTCTCCTCAGCTTCACGCTGTTTCCTTTCCTCTGGCGTCTCCTTTACACGCTTCTTAGTCTTCTCAACTGCCTCTTTTACCTTAGCCTCTCTCTCTGCCTTCTGAGCCTGCGTATACGCTGCCTGAACACGTCTATATGCGATTCGTGCCTGTAGGGTCGCCTGTTGGTCTTTACCCTTTGAGACTGCCTGTAATCGCTCACGAGCCGCCTTCAATAATGACTCAAGTTCTGCAACGCTCTTGCCGACATAACTCTCTTGCTCCTCTTTTGTTTCCTCTTCAGCTTTGACACCCTCTTCGTCTACCTGTGTATCTTCTTTTGTGAGGTCTTCCTTCTCACCCTTCTCCTCCTTGTATGTCTCACCTTGCTTCTCCTCTTCCTTTGTAAGCTCGTCTTTTATCTCCTGTTGCCCCTCCTTGAGTTCATCAAGCTGTTCACCAACCTGTGATTCACCCTGTACCTGTGCTTTTATGCGGTCAATGGTCTCTTGGATTTGGTCTTCATTCATTGAAGTAGCAGTTTGTACGGCTTCGGCTGTTATTTGTATAGCATTTGCCTTCTGTTTTTCTATAGTAGATTTCTGTTCTGAAATGACGTTTTGATAGTTTCGTGATAGTTCAGTTGGATTATTTTTCGCCACCTCTTCCATTTTTTTGTCTAACGCTTCTCCTGTCTCACCCTCATAAATACCCATTTTTTCCAATGTGGCAATCATTTGACCTTCATAAACCTTGCGAGCATGTTTCTCTGCTGAGTTCTGTATAACAGCACTACCCCCACCGAATGCCATACCCATAGCGGTGCTAATTACATCTGTTTTACTTATATTTGGGTCTATGATTTTTTTAACAAAGCCGTCTACGTGCTCCATTGTCATTTTTTCAATTTCTGCTGTCTCCTGAATATAGTCTTCACCACGCTCCTGAGTTGCTTCAAGTAAACCTGCTCCAATAACACGACTTCCCTGTATAAGAGTATCTATAAACGGATTCCCTGTTTTTATTTTAGGGAATAGTATTGAAAACATTTGAGCTCCCTCAAATGCTGTGTTCCCTACAAAGTTTCTTTTATATACTCTCTGTGCACGTTCAAAACATTCGTCTTCACTGCCACCTTCACTCATGCACATTGAATACTGCCCCTCTGCTTCACGAGAAGCGTTTACTGCAGTACTAAATGTTGTTGCTTCACCAATACCGAGTACTTTACCAAGTAAACCTAATCCTTGATTAGCCTTCACAATCTTACTACCAACGTACACCTGCATTGCCATTGTAGGTGCGTTCTCAAGAAATGAAGAGTACATATCAAACATCAAGAAACGTGGGTCTGTAAGGTCTTTAAACTTAAACGCTTCTGGCTTCACGTTTTTCCAAGCCTCTTCATACTCCTGTGCATACTGTGTGGAGACATTATTAAACTTCTCAATATCTTCATTGAGTTTTTCTATACGAGCGTTATATTCATCAACCTCCTCTTGAGAGTAGAAAGTTTTATCCTGAAGGGCTGTGAGAGCATTCTCTTCAGCTTTTAGTCTATTTGACTCACCCTCAAGCTCATCAAATCTTGTCTTAAATGCTTCTTCTACGGCTGCGAACTCTTTATTATTCCACTCTTCCCTTGTTTTGCCACCAATAACAACGTCTTCTTGTATAATGTCACTTGCTCTTTCTGCATTTTGATTTAACCAATGCTCTGTTTTTGTCGTCATTCTACTCACATCTTCTCCAACTCCTCCAAAATCTTGTTCCCACTTATTACCAAGTTGTTCAAAAACTAGTCCAACGTCTTTTTGAGTTTGACTTCCAGTGACTTCACCAAACTTTTGATAGTACTTTCCGAGTCCACCCCAAAACCATTTACCTGCACCACTAATTACTGAGCCAGTTGTTCTACCCATTGCACCGTATGCTCCACCGAGAGCGGCAGTCACACCCTTCACTGTTTCCCCTGAAGTAATATCCATGAAATCCTTGACAGCAGATTGCTCCTTCTGTTTATCCACTTCTTCCACAGTTTTTTGCACAGCTTGAGCCACGTTGCTTTCACCCGTGTGTACAGCTACGTCATTGTCAAAGGAGGCGTAGTTATCACTTGCTGATGTTCTATACTTATTCAACAAATCAACAGTACTCTGTTTTAGAGAACTGTCTTTTGCTCTTGGCTCATCTTTTGATGTGGTACTGCTACGCTCTTCTCCTCCATACTTAGATAAGAGGTCGTAAGTTGATTTCTTCAACGGCATATATGAAATTAGTTACCTGATAATTCGTCCCATTGCTCGTCCGTTATTCCGAATCGTTTTTTGAAGTCCTCACGAGTAAAGTCTTCATTCGTCCAAACATGCAACGCCTCTTTTATTTTACCTGCTCGTATCATCATCTCTAATTCCCTTGCAAGTTCTCCCTGTCGTTCATCTAGGTCTTTCTCAGTGTCATACTTCTCCTGTTCTCTATTATTTGAAGCATAGCCAGTATTCGTGAGCTGTATTACCCTATCCAAATCAACCTTAGCTTTTTGTTGCTCACTTAGTTCTGCATATGCGTCTGTAGCGAGTATCTCAAAG
>Ga0208019_1001300_pt1 | contig 13273 bp, 15 predicted proteins | sample CB_VirMetaG_5_FD_184540 | JGI IMG/M metagenome (GOLD analysis project Ga0208019, IMG submission 184540) | Freshwater to marine saline gradient viral communities from Chesapeake Bay - CB_1508_1D Viral MetaG (SPAdes) (version 4) | ecosystem: Environmental > Aquatic > Marine > Coastal | place: USA...
TTGGCCTAGACGTGGCCATCACCGACGATTTTGAAGAAAAGATTGTGGCTTTTGCCGAGATAAAGGCACGCACATTTGAGATGAATAAGTACCCGACGGCGATGATTAACCTGCACAAGGTTATCAGGGCGCATGACATTTCCGCTTGCACCGGATTGCCGTCGTATCTTATCGTTCTTTACCGCGACGCATTGGTGCGAATAAATTTTGCCAGTGAGTTCGAGGTCAAGATGGGTGGCAGGTCAGACCGAAACGATCCGCAAGATCGTGACGTCTGTGCCTATTACCCGATTAGTGGGTTCACGGTTGTGAGCCAATTTTGAAAAAGCTGAAAACGGAAAAGGAAACGTAAAATGGCTTTAGGTTTTGTAAATGAGAATAGCGGCGACGGTTCAACAATCGTGCCGATTTTGAAGTACGACACGCGTGGTGGTTACATCATTAAGGTGGATCGTCACCAAGATGAAAACGGCACTTGGGTCAAGGATGAATCCGAGCTGGAGTATCCGGTCAAGGTTGCGATGGATTTGGAAAATATCAAGGTCGGCTGGCTGGGCTTTGTTGGTGGCGCGCCAGACTTTCATCTGGTCAACATTGGTGAGCCAATGCCGGCACGTCCAAGCCCTGACCACAATCAAGGCTTTCAGGTCAAGCTATGCAATAAGGAGCTGGGGCTGCGTGAGTTGTCCAGTGGCGCAAAGACTATGACTGTGCCGTTCAACGACCTACATAACCTTTACGAGGCTCAGAAGGCCGACAATGCGGGCAAGGTGCCGGTGATAGAGTTTACCGGCTCTGAGCGTTACAAGGTCAACACGCCTAACGGTGAGCTGACCTTCAAGAAGCCGGTGATGGTTATCTCCGGCTGGGTTGACCGTCCGGCCACCCTAGACGGCGCACAAGCGCCGCAAGAACCTGCGCCGACAGTGTCAGCGCCTGTGATGGAAGCCGTTGCCACCTCGGCGGCTCCGCCAGCGGGCAGCGACCTGTTCTAGCGCAGTAGGTCACGGCGGTTAGGGTTTCCCTCCCTTTCCCTAACCGCCGTGGCCGCTTCAGCAAAGGGACAAAGGGGCAGGAAAGGGTTTTAGTTATGACAAATATATCGGCTCACATTGAGCAAATAGCGAGGCACTATTGGGGTGAACCCAATATGAAGCTGTCGCAGAAAGGCCGGACGCTGCGTTTTGGCAACAGAGGATCACGAGAGGTGCATCTGGGTAAAGGCACTTGGTTTGACTTTGAGACAAACGAGGGCGGGGGCTGCGTGGACTTGGTGCGGATGAACGAGGGCGCCACAATCTCAAGCAACATCCCCGAGATATTAGAGCGCAAGTTCGGCATACAGCGTCAGGCGCAGCAGTCGCTACAGCCAGCGCGGTTTATGTCAGCGGTCTACGACTACATCGACGATCAGGGCGAGGTGCGGTATCAGGTCAGGCGGTTTGAGCCTAAGACGTTCAGGCAGTGCCGGCCAGACGGCAAGGGCGGTTGGCTGTTCAATATGGATGGCGTTGAGGCGCTACCGTACAATCTCCATCATATGATAACCAACCCAGACGCGCCCATATTTATTGTGGAAGGCGAGAAGGCGGCGCAGCGGCTATCCAAGCTGGGGCTGGTCGCCACGACCTCTCACGGCGGGGCAAAGAAGTGGCAGCCGGTGCTTAACCAGTATTTTGCCGGACGCAATGTCGTGGTGCTTGCTGACAATGACGACGCAGGGCGTGAACATGCCGACATAGTGATCGGCAATCTGTTTGGCGTTGCTGGCCGCATAAAGCGGGTGGAGCTGGACGGCCTGCCGCCGAAGGGCGATATCGTGGACTGGCTGGACAGCGGCAAGGGGCTGGAGGATTTGACGGCAGCGGTGAAGGCTGCGCCTACGGTGGCTGAGGCTCCGGCGGTTGAGGCTGAGGCGGTTGAGGTGGAGGGTGACGGCCTAGACTACTTTGAATTTGTCGGCGCTGACTACATCCGTAATATGCCGCCGATTGATTGGGCTATCGGTGAGGGTGACGACGGAATCATAACCGAGAATGGTTTGACCGTGCTTTACGGCGCACCGGGGGCTGGTAAGTCGTTTATCGCGCTGGATATGGCGCTGTCTATCGCAAACGGCGTTGAGTGGCAGGGTATGCCGACCAAGATGGGTAAGGTGCTGTATATCGTTGGCGAAGGTTTGGCAGGTATCGGGAAAAGGCTGTCAGCGTGGGAACAGCATAAGGGCATACGCACTAACGACAACTTGCACGTCCTGCCAATCGCGGTGAACTTCAGGGATCAGTCAGAAGTCGAGAAGCTGATGCGGTCTATTGATAAGGCTGGGTCGGGCTGGTCGATTGCCTTTTGTGACACAGTCGCGAGGTCATTAGTAGGCGCAGATGAGAATAGCAGCCAAGAAATGGGCTTATGGGTGGCTGCCGCCGACAGTATTAAGTCGCATTGCAAGTGTGCGTTTGTCGGCGTTCACCACTCAGGCAAGAATGTGGCAAACGGTATGCGCGGGTCGTCAGCCTTGCTTGGGGCCGTCGATACGTCGCTGGTCGTCACAAAGGATGAGGAATATGTGACGATCCGTGTGGAAAAGCAAAAGGACGCAACTCCGGTAGACGATCAGGCGTTTCGTATGACCGAGGTGGCTATGATATCCGGCACGTCCGTCGTGCTGGAACGTGTCTCTGGCGACGTACAGAAGAAGGCAAAGAAGGTCAGGCCGTCGAAAGGCGCACAGGAAATAGCGTTTATGGCGCTGCAAAACCTACTCATAGACCGCAATGAAAAGCAGGTTCATTACGACGATTGGAAGGCGAAACATGAGCGAAATACGCCTGATTCGACGGCAGATCAGAGGTATCAGGCGCGGAGAGGGCTTCAGGCCAAGGGGCTGGTGGTTATAGACGACAATAAGTGCTGGATTAACAGTAACTTGGCGGAATAGTCGTATGGGATTTAGTGTTCGTACGATATCGTATGACGAATTGGTACGATATCGTTCGTATCGTATCCACCCTAAGGGGATACGAATACGATAGTACGAACGACACGAACGAAGGGAAAAAATGATGGTAGCTAAAAAGACAACGAGGCCGAGGCCAAAACCTAGCAAGGTTTACTATCAACCTACGCAAGGGGCAATGCGGCGGATGCAGGATGCGTTGCACAAGTATGATGATGTTGTGTCGGAGGTTGAGGGGCGATGGGGTGTCGACCGTCTGGTGTGGGTGGTTGGCGGTGACCTGCGTGACAGGTTTGAGCAGCAGATGGACAGGCTCAATGCGGCGATAGATAAATGCGATCCGTCGATTGAGCATGAGGTTGAGGTGACGTTGCGTGGTGTGGCGGCGTTAGAGCAGGCGGCAATAGCTGTTGGCGCGAAGCCTCTCAGCGGTGACTACATCGAGGGCAGGATGCCTGATGGTAGGGTGCTGGCGATTACCGCGACAGGGTATGAGGCGGGTAAGGTTAAGCGCGACAATCGTGAGATGGTCGTGTATTCTGCTGATGAGATAGGGCGTATCATTGAGGGGTTGAACAAAGATGCGCCTGTGGTTAATGCTATAAAGAACGCGTTTGCTGGTGCCGAGGTTCAGAGCGTTAAGCCAGTTCCGGCTAACCTAGACGACGAGATACCGTTTTGAATGGGGTTCGGATGGAAGATATCGACAACGAGCGTGACGATGTGCTGAAGGATCGGGAATACATGCTTCTCGGCACATCCACTTGGGTTGACGTTAGGACGCTCACGGTGAACGTACAGCGCGTCGGTAATGGCGTCAGGGTAGATATATGGCCAAAGGAGCTTATGCGTGGCTACGAGCCTATAGCAAGCGTTGAGGTGCCGTTTAGCAAGGGGAGGAATAATGATTCAGGCGGGGGATGGTAGCTGGCAGCGTATGCTCGATCAGGATAGATGCCCGAAGTGCCGAAGCCTGATGACAAAGCTGGTGAACGAACAAATGATTACCAAGCGTGAGTGCTTGGTGTGCAACCTAACGATTAACGAAATGGACAGGGATAATGAAAAGGGCTGAAGTTTTAGACACGGCGAAGGAATATGTGACCAAAGACAGGGCGGCGGATCACGGCAATATGGAAGACAACTTCATAACGATTGCGAAGTATTGGTCAAATCATTTAGGTCACGATGTTACGCCAATAGACGTGGGCATAATGATGACGCTGCTCAAGATAGCGCGGCTGAAGGGCAATCCATACCATCAGGACAACTACGTTGATGGTTGTGGGTATCTGGCTTGTGCCGGTGAGCTGGTGGATCACGATGGGTGAGGTGCTAAAGTTCAAGAAGCATTGGGTCTGGTTCTTCGAGGAGCCAGTGACGTGCGACTACTGCCTGAAAGAGACACGCGCTAAAGTGTTTGAGCAGATGCAGTCGATAGTTTGCGGCAATTGCGGTGAGGCGTTGCTGTTGATTGATGAGAAGACCAGTTACGTTTTGACCGTAGATTTCGACGATGAGGATTACGACGATGTCAGCTAGGTTACCTGATGATGTTTGGGTTGAGTTCCTATCTCGCGTGACAGCGGGTAGAGCTGGTCAGTCAGTGTGCAAGGACAAGGACATGCCAGCTTGGGGTACGACTTGGAACAAGATACACAACGACAAGGATTTTGAGCGCAAGTACATGAACGCGCTTGCGTCTCGCGGGATGATTTATGCGGATCAGTTGGATGAGATAAACAGGCGCGTCCTGAATGGTGAGATTGATCCGCAAGCGGCTAGGCTTGTGTCAGACAACTTCAAGTGGACTGCGGCTAGGTTGTTGCCGAAAGTTTACGGAGACAAGCAGCAGGTTGATGTAACGCATGAGGCTGGTGGGTCTTACCTCGACCTATTGCAGCAAGTGAATAAGGCGGCTCAGTTGAAGCACGTTGATGTGGTAGAACACACAGAAGACACAAGTGATGGATTACGCGCACGCGCGACCGAAATCAACCAGATTTCGGTTAACAACGATATGCCTAAAAAACAGGCAAACAGGAAGAAAAAGGGCAAAAAGTTATCCACAGGCAGCTAAGTCATTGTATTTGCACAATACGCGTTGCGCATAATTAACGTTATGCGACATTTCTGCCAAATATGTACAAAGTTAACCGAAATCCGGTTACCCACCCCCCCCATCGAAATATCGCGGGGGGCGGGAATAAAAATATATACCCCTTACCACCCCACCCCCTTCGGAGATAACGCATGACCACCCGCCGCCACGAAAATGATTTTTACCCAACCCCGCCACTGGCCACACGCGCCTTGGCAGCGGTTGAGGCTTTTCGCGGTGACATATGGGAGCCTGCCTGCGGTAACGGAGCCATCAGCGACGTGCTGTCGGAGAAAAACGCGGTTATAAGCACTGATTTGCACGATTACGGATTCGGGGTGTCAAACGCTGATTTCTTGGCCGCAGACCAGCTCCTTGCGCCTAATATCGTCACAAACCCGCCCTATAAGCACGCTCAGGCGTTTATCCAGAAGGCCATCGACCTTGGCGCAGATAAGCATTGCTGGCTGTTGCGGCTGTCGTTTCTCGAATCCAAGAGGCGCAAGGCCGAGCTTTTTGACATAGCGCCGCCGTCGAGGGTTTGGGTGTTCGCCAAGCGCCTGACTATTTGGCGCGGCGATGAGGCACCGACCAGTACCGGCACGACGGCCTACGCTTGGTTTGTCTGGGATCGCGGCACCGCTGACACGAAAATAGGATGGATTTAACATGACCACCACCCCCGCTACCGTCGAAGCCATAGCCGCCCTCCGCGCCGATCCGACGTTATTTGTCGAGGAGGTCTTGCAAGCCACGCCGCAAAAGTGGCAGGCGGAGGCGCTCAAAGCCATAGCCGCACATGATCGTGTCGCCATCAAATCCGGCCACGGTGTCGGAAAGACGGCCTTCGAGTCTTGGGTCGTCCTGTGGTGGCTTATGACGCATTATCCGTGCAAGGTCGCCGTCACCGCGAACAGCGCACACCAGCTATCGGACGTATTGTGGACGGAGATCGACCGTTGGGCGCGTAACATGCCGCCCGCGTTCAAGGAGCTTTTGGAGTTCAAGGCTGACAAGATCAGCCTAAAGGGCGCACCCGACAGCTTCGCAGTGGCTAGAACGAGCCGCCGCGAAAATCCTGAATCCCTCGCGGGCTTCCACTCGCCGCACATGCTGTTTGTGGTGGAAGAAGCGTCCGGCGTACCCAACGTCATCTTTGAGACGGCCAGCGGCGCACTTAGCACCCCCGGCGCGAAAATCATTATGTGCGGGAACCCAACCCGATCCGACGGTTATTTTTATGACGCCTTCCACGGCGACCGCGAGAAGTGGCACTGCATCACTGTGTCGTGCAGTGAGGGCGAATATGTTGACCCGAAGTTTATTACGGAGATGGGCGAAAAATACGGCGAGGAGAGCAACGTCTTCGCGGTTCGCGTCTTGGGTGAGTTCCCAAAGCAGTCTGACGACGTGCTTTTACCGTTGCACCTGATTGAGGATGCGACGAAGCGCGACGTTGAGGCAGGCCCGACCACGCCGGTTGTCTGGGGCTTGGACGTTGCGCGGTTTGGCTCGGATAGGTCGGCGCTGTCCAAGCGTCAGGGCAATATATTGGTCGAGCCGATCAAGACGTGGCAGAATAAGGACTTGATGGAGCTTGCGGGTATAATCCTATCGGAATACGACGCCGTGCCTTATCAGATGCGGCCACAGGCGATCTACATTGACGCCATTGGCCTTGGCGCAGGACTGGCCGACCGGCTGAGGGAGCTGGACATGCCCGCCGTTGGCATATCTGTGTCTGAGACTGCCAGCCTGAAGGCTAAGTTTAACCGCCTGAGGGATGAGCTGTTTTGGCACTGCCGCGAGTGGTTTGAGGCGCGAGACTGCAAAATACCGCAGGACGACACGCTGATATCGGAGTTGTCGGGCATACGCTATAAGTATCTCTCGACTGGCAAGCTGAAGGTTGAGAGCAAGGACGAGATGAAGCGACGCGGGCAGAGATCGCCTGACGTGGCTGACGCATTTGTGCTTACCTTCGCGGGTCAGGGTGCGGTTGCTGGCGGCTACTCAAGAGGGTATAATTCAAATCGCAGTTTGAAACCAAAAACGAATTGGGTGGTTTAGTGGATCAATTTAGAGGCGCATATCAGCAGGGGCTGCTGGCCCAGCCCGCTGACTACACCGGCGCAGCGGATATTGGCCGCGGCATACTGTATTCCCCATTTGACCTTATCGGTGCGCCTGTTGATCTGGCTAATATGGCGTTGCAGCCTTTCGGTCTTGGCAGCCAGAAGCCCTTTGGCGGTTCTGAGTACCTAATCGACAAATATGCCGACCTTGGCGATTATTTGGGCATAGACTACCAGCGCCCGACAAATAGCACTGAGGAGCTGGTTGGCCGGATTGCTGGCGGCGTTGTGTCTCCAGCAGCTATAATATCTGCGCTTCAAAAAACGCCAGTGAACATGAGCAAGGCTATTAGCGCCTTCAAAAGCTCCAAAGAGCTTAGAGCCGAGGCGTCTAAGGCAATGGCTAAGGGTGACGACGTTGCGGCCAATGAGGCTAATGTTGTTGCCAGTGTTTTTGAGGTTGAGGCAGCTCCGCTGACCAGCGCGATACAAAGGATTAAAGCAGATGGCAAAGAGCCGGTGTTTACCGTTAAAGACGATGGAACCTATCTCACAGTTAGATCAAGCCTCGCAGACCCAGCCGAGGCGAAGAAAACTGTCGCCGCAGCAAGAACTGGTGATGCAGCGACTAAGGGCAATGAGCCACTGTCGAAATCGGAAATCGACTTTATCGTCAAAAGTCCAGAACTAAACTCAGCAAGAAAATTTGGCGACGACATATCTGTGGCTGTTAATGGTCAGCCTTTAGACGCATCTTTGCTCAAGGGCGAGACAGGGTTTGCTGGTCGTCAGTCTAGCATAGCCAAACAGGCCGCGATTGGACGCGCTTTTGATCTATCTGTTCAGGGCAGTCCTGAGTATAAATCTAGCGTTTTTTCTGCTTATGGAGAAAAATATCCAGACCTTATGGAAGCCGTAGGCGCAAAAAACTATGACGATCTTGTGCAAAAATCATATTTGCAGATGCAGGCAGAAACGGCTGCTCAATTTGACCGCTTGCCAGTTAACACGTTTTATCACCCCGGCGATTTTGAATATGTGACATCAACTGGCGGCACTAACTCTATTGGTATGCTGCGCGACCTTAATCAAAACAAAAACTTAAATGTTTTTCGTGGTGGCGATAGGCATGAGTTCCTAAACCAGATTGATCCCAGAACCGGCCTTAATTCAAACGAGATGTTTAGGGCTGTGCATGATTATGCTGGCCACGGTATTCAGGGCAACAAGTTTGACGCTCTTGGCGAGGAGCGAGCTTTTGGCGTCCATTCTCAGATGTATTCGCCGCTTGCGCGTATGGCTATGGCGTCTGAAACAAGAGGGCAGAATAGTTTTGTTAATTACAGCCCGCTAAACATCGACATTGAGATGGAAATTGCGGCTAAGATGGATGACCTAAAGGCTGCAAGGACTGACGCGGATAAGGCGGCTATTACTGCCCAGATACAAGACCTTCAGGGGCAAAGAAGGTACGGAGACCAAAAAGCCGTTCTTCTACCACCTGAGATGATAGACCTGTCTTATCAGGGCGGCATGCCTGATTATCTGAAAGACGTTAACATGCCTGACGCTGGCACGACCGTTGATGATCTGCCGTTTTTTCATTTTTCTAAGCAGGGCGGGTTGCTGGAGCTAGACCCATCTTTTGTCGGCACCAGAATGGGGCGCAGTGGTGATGGATACGCTCCAGATGAGGCGGTTTCAATTAGTCAGTATAACCGGCCTGACAGAACTTATGCGTTTGCTGATACTCTGCCCACATCAAGAATTGACCCAGCTATGGATGACGCGCCCTTTGTTTATCAGGGGCAGGCGTCTGGCCTTTACGACACGGCTGATGATCCCGCCGGACTTTTGGCTTTGTCGGCAGAAAGAAATCGAGGAGTTATCGACAGAAACCTTTTCAAAAAAGACTTGGAATCGTCTATAAAGGATTACGGCTATGGAGGCTATGTAGCGCCTTTTCAGGGTCAGAGAGCAGCATTGTTATTCGACCCAATGCCAGTAACGCCATATAGAGGGATTTTGTTTAATGAGTAAGCCGCATTTATGTTATTTACCGACGAGAGGTCTTTGTTCTTTGAATGATAAGTTGGGTGATAATTATCTTCCTAAAAACAAAGAAAATGTTTTTCGTCAGGAAATAACCACCTACGAGTATGTTGAAAACGGAATGAAGAAAACCACAACTGTCAGAGAGTTTACCAATAACGACCATTATGACAGCACGGTTTCGCATATTTTTGTAAATGAGGAAAGGTGGAGAACTTAGTAATGGCACCCCGAGCCCCAAAAGACCCGCGCCTAGCCAAAGCTGGCGTCTCCGGTTACAATCAGCCGAAGCGCACGCCCTCGCACCCGACCAAGTCGCACGTCGTTGTGGCGAAGTCAGGCGATCAAGTTAAGACGATCCGCTTTGGGCAGCAGGGCGTGAAGACCAACCAGACGGTCGGCCAGCGTGAGGCGTTCAAGTCGCGCCACGCGAAGAACATAGCCAAAGGCCCTATGTCTGCGGCATATTGGGCTAACCGTGTTAAGTGGTCGCCGAGCAAGACTAAATCGAGTTCAACTAAGTGGAAGAAAGGAAGTTAGCTATGGGATACGGTAAGAAAAACGGCGGAAAGAAGTCAGGCGGCGCAAAGCAGGTTCTCGGTAAATACTGCTGATGTCACTATACGCCAATATCGCAAAAAAGCGCGCCCGCATTAAGGCGGGCAGCGGTGAGAAAATGAGGAAGGTCGGAGCCAAGGGTGCGCCGACCAACGCTGCATTTAAGGCGGCTGCAAAGACCGCGAAGAAAAAGAAAGTGAAAAAAGCATGATCGTTTGTGAAAATTGCCCATATAAGGGTCGGTGCGAAATCAAGCAGCGTTGTATTCAGGGCAAAAACCCTGTGCCGGACATGACGCCTGAGCCAGCTCCGTCAAAGTTTGTGCAGACCAGCAAAGGCACAGTCGAGACTGCTGGCAAGCGCGGCGCTCCGATTAAGACTGCGGTCAAGAAGGTTATTAAAAAGGCGCAGATGAATTGAACATCAGGCGCCCGATTGTTGGCCGGATAAGACGCCCGCAGCCCCCGCTAGAACCAAAGGCGGAAGTGTGCGATAATGTCGGCACGCCAGAGACGGCGGCCAAGGTTAAGCGTGCGCCAAATCGCGCGGCAAAAGGTGCAAGGAAAAATGGCTAAAAAGATGGACGACGACCAATTGGGCAGCATTGTGTCTGGTGAGATCACCGACGCGCTCAATCACTTCGACAACGAGTACACGACCGACCGGCTCCGCGCCTTGGATATGTACTTGGGCGAGCCACTCGGAAACGAGGTAGACGGTCGCTCAACAGTGATTGCGACTGAGGTTGCTGACACCGTTGAATCTATCATGCCTAATTTGATGCGGGTGTTTACGACAAACGACAAATATGTTCGCTTTAGCCCGCGCACTGCCGAGGATATGGAATCAGCCGAGCAAGCCTCGGATTACGTCAATTATGTGCTTAACACCCAGAACCCCGGCTACCAAATCCTGCACACGTTTTTCAAGGATGCGCTGTTATTCCGTTTGGGTGTCGTGAAGTTCTTTTACGAGACGCGCGAAGAAGTTGATGAGGAAGAATATAGCGGCCTGTCAGAAGAAGAACTGACAATGCTTTTGAACGACCCGACTGTCGAGCTTGTGTCTCAGACAGAAACTGTCGTCGAGAGCATGTATAACGACGAGACCGGCGAGACCGAAGACCTGCGCTCCGAGTACGATTTGACTGTACGCATCAAGCGCGAAGAAGGTGACATTAAAATCATCAACATTCCGCCTGAAGAATTTTTGGTTTCTCGCCACGCGACTTCGCTTGACGACGCAAACTTCATAGCGCACCGCACCAACATGACCGTATCAGACCTTGTGGCTATGGGATACGACCGCGAGGAAGTTGAGCAGTACGCCGGAGAGAATGAGTTAGACACCGACCGCGAGGTCAGCAACAGATTTCAAGACCTAGAGTCGTCTATGCCGGTAGATGCGGCAGACCCGACACTGCGGTCTGTGCCTTACTATGAGTGCATTATCAAAATGGACTACGACGGCGACGGCATTGCCGAGCGTCGGCGCGTCTGCGCGATTGGCGCTGAGGGCAAGCACATCTTGCACAATGAGCCGTTTGACCACATCCCATTTGCGTGCGTGTCACCTATTATGATGCCGCACCGTTTGATTGGTCGAAGCATCTTTGACATGACCGAGGACTTGCAGGTCATTAAGTCTACGCTGATGCGCCAGTACCTCGACAGCGTCTACTCATCTACCCTGCCACGCATTGCGGCGGTCGAGGGGCAGGTGAACCTGGATGATTTGCTTGATGGCTCACCCGGCGGGGTAATCAGGACGCGCCAACCGGGTATGATCCAAGCCCTAACCGGCGCATCCGTAGGCGGGGAAATCCGCCCGCTGATGGATTATCTGGACACAGTAAAAGAGCAACGCACAGGCATGAGCCGTGCTTCTCAGGGTCTGGACGCTAACAGCCTACAGTCAAGCACCGCCAGCGCGGTCTCAGCGACCGTGCGCGGCGCTCAGGTTAAGTTGGAGTCATACGCAAGGACAATGGCTGAGACAGGCGTCAAGGCGCTGTTTAAGGGCATCCTGCACTTGGTGCTGAAGCACGATAACAAAGAAAAGATCGTGCGCCTGCGTAATAACTTTGTGCCGATCAACCCAGCCGAGTGGTCTAGCCAGTTTGATACCGTCGTGCAGGTTGGCTTAGGCACGACTGACGACGAGACAAAGATTGCCTTCCTGACGCAGATTGCGTCAAAGCAAGAGCAGATTCTGATGCAGCTAGGTCAGGATAACCCGCTTGTTACGGCGCAGCAATATGTTAACACCCTGCGCTCAATCACTGAGGTTGGCGGCTTCAAGGATAGCAGCCTGTTCTTTAACTCGCCTGAGCAAGTCACGCAGTTTATGGCGGCCAAGCAACAGCAGGCAGCCAACCAGCCGCAGCAGCCGTCACCTGAGCAGCAGCAGATGCAGCAGCTCATGCAGCTAGAGCAGCAGAAGGCTCAGGCCGACATCCAGATCGCGCAGCAAAAGGCTGAGGCTGACATTGCGCTGAAGCGCGAGAAGATGCAGGCCGAGCTACAAATGGAGCGCGAGAAGATGCAAATGGAATTGCAGATGCGTCAGCAGGAGCTACAAGCTGAGGCCGAGCTGCGTGTCGCCAAAGCAGTCACCGACGCCGAAATATCAACCAACCTACCGAGGGCATAGAGATGGCCAAGTTAAACAAAATCATGCCGCCGCGTAACACAACCATTCGCGGCCAAGATCACCTTCTGGCCTACATCACGCCCGAAGAAGCGCAGATGCTTATGGATAACGGCGGTGCCGGTAAGGCTGGCCCTATGGGTATTCCTGCGTTTTATGACGAAGGCGATGATTATACTGGCCCCGGTGGCAATGACAGCACTAATGATTTTGGGTTGTCTGATAATTTTGGTGGTGAAAACCTTGAGTCAGCTAAAGCAGCGGCTGCTCGTGCTGCTGAGGCTAATTTAGTTCAAAGCATTTTAGAGCGTGGCGCAACTCAGCCATCTTCGATGACTGCTGCTGAAATGGCATTTCAACAAACCCCAGCCGCTCAAAGAATTGCTCAAAGCTATATTGATGGACGGGGTGTTTTTGGGCCGGAAGTTTTTTCTGCCAATCGTTTTGGTGGCTCTATACCCGCTGCTTTAAGAGGCGGTGGTTTTAGTGCGCTTATGGGGGTTCCTAGTTACTCAAATTATTTTGATGACCCTGCTGTAAACCAAGCTTTTTCTAGTCTTTTAGGAGACACGTTTGAAAGTCGTATGGAGCAAGCAAAATCTATTCCTGGCAAACTTGGTGCAATAGGTCAATTTTCTCTTGGCAGAATAAAGTCTGGATTAGAAAAAGGTGGCAGGCCTGTTTTTGATTCTTCCGGTAAACTACAAGGTGTCTTTAATGAAGGGCCATTTGGCTTTGGTGAAGTTTATACAGGTATGCCTGTAGAGGGCGTTGAAGGCACAGGTTACGATGACGGTGGCCGTGATGGATATGAACCAGAAGTCAAGCCAGTAAACCCAGAAACCGGCCAATGCGACGAGGGCTATATGTTCGACGAGGACA